>LKMJ01002713.1_pt1 | contig 16377 bp, 13 predicted proteins | sample 643391 | NCBI WGS metagenome assembly LKMJ01 (sample SAMN04112250, study PRJNA286221) | soda lake metagenome | biome: soda lake; feature: Kulunda Steppe; material: water; isolation source: sample PL-Br10 brine of Picturesque Lake | place: Russia: Kulunda steppe | collected 2010-07
GTTTTGCTTCACTGGTAGTATCCGTATAGCCTTTGTGGATCTGCTTTCCGAGCGGATAATCGATACTTACTCTGGCAGAATAACGGTTCTTTCGCACCCGATGACAGGAAGTGGGTCAGGCTCTCGATCCGGTACAAGCGCTGGGGAACACTGCGGTTGTCTGTCTGCTGGTCGTTTCAGACCGGTGTTGCTCGGAGCCGTTGCTGTTTGGTTAGACAACGCTTATGAGTGCAGATTTCGTTCCTGTGGATATAATGGCCGGGGAGACGCAACCACGTATCTGGACTGCCGTAGCAGTACTCGTCGTGACAGCCCTGGTCTTTCTTTCTGGTGCGATCGTTCTCGGTCTTGCTGTTCCCGGTGTGAGTTCGCCGGTCGATCAGACGACAGAGACACAGGCTCATCAGGAGCCGAGCACAGTTACTGGTGAGGAGGATCTCGGGCCGCTTGAACGCCAGCTCGCGTCGACTGTGCAACAACAGGTCGAAACCGGTGCACTCAATCTCACCCGCGAGGATTACGAGCAGGCCCAGGAGCAACTCGGCGACGAGAACTACCAGCAACTGGTCGAGTCTTACGGCGACGTTGCTACCGAGGTTGGCACTGCCGAGCAACAACAGCTCTTCCAGCAGGCCCAGCGGGCCCAGCAGAACTACACCGAATTAACAGCGGCTTACTGGGAGGGGCTGGATGCGTACGAACAGTTCGAGAACGCGACGCTAGCCGAAAAACAGCGCCACGTTTTTCGTCATCGATCGTTCGATAATGCGGCTACTCTCCGGCGAGATATGGCTCGCGATCTCGAAGAGACGACAGCCCAGCTCACCGAAACTGGTGACCGGACAATCGAACTGTACGAGGAGCTGGAGACGATGACGGACGAGGACTACTCCGCGATCATCTCGTCGATCAACGACAGCCAGGCAACCATCCAAAACGAGCAAGCGGATGTCCGCGCGGAGCAGTTTGTTCCGACAAACTTGACGCTCTCGACGCCGGAAACGACACAGATTTCACCCGTCGACCCACTCGAAGTTGAGGGGCGACTGACCGATGCCGATGGCACACCCCTGTCGAATCAGACAGTCCAGATTGACGTCGGTGAACAGAGACACAACGTGACAGTAAACGAGGCTGGCGAGTTCGAATTCGACTATCATCCGACACTGATTGCGGCAAACAGCACTGCCGTCACGGTAACGTATGTCCCGGCAGCCGAGTCGATCTATCTCGGTGACAGCATGCAACAGAACGTCACCGTCGAGCAGGCGACACCCACTGTCTCCCTCGACGCCACCCCCGATGAGGCTGCGTACAACTCGACAGTGGCGGTGCGTGGCGATGTCAGTGCTGGTGACCGTTCAGTTGCTGACGCTCCGTTTGTTCTCGAAGTCCAGGACCAGTTCCTCGTCCAGAATACGACCAGTGCCAACGGGACGATCCGGGAGAACGTCTCCGTCCCGGCTGCTGTCGAAGCTGGTGACCAGGAGCTGACAGCCAGTCTTCTCCTCGACAACCAGACGCTGCAACCGACCAACCAGACCACGGCGCTCACCATCCGTGAGTCAGAGACTACACTCGCTGTCGACGCGGAGCCGACTGCCGAGGAAACGATCCTCGTCAGCGGCACAGCAGCGACGGTCGATGGTGACCCTGTTGTCGACCAGCAGCTTACGATCTCCGTCGAGGGCACTGCCGTCAGCACCACGAGAGCGGACGAGCGCGGAGCGTTCCGTCAACAGATCGTCGTTCCCGATTCCGTTGCTGACGAGATCGACGAGGACGAGCTGGTGCAAATCGAGGTCAGCTTCGATGGCACCGGATCGAGTCTCACCACGGCCAGCACGGCGACAACCACCCAGGCCCCCGCCGGTTCGGGCGGTTTCGGTGTTTCGTGGTGGCTGCTCGTTCCTGTCGCTGTGGTGCTCGTCGTCGGGCTGGCGTATCTCCTGGTTACGCGAGACACTCGCCAGCTCCCCCGTGAGCGAGGCGGGCAGGAACCAACCAGTGACCTGCCCGACCAGCAGACCACAACCGTCTCGTATCTCGACCACGCTGTCGAGCTGCTCGAAGAGGATCGTCCCGCACAGGCAGTGCAGGCAGGCTACGCTGCGATCCGTCAGCAGCTGACCGAGACCGACAGTCCCCGGACACACTGGGAGCTGTATCACGACCACCGATCCACGCTCGATGAGGACACCGAGCGTGCGCTCCGTGCGGCAACCGAAGGGTACGAACAGGCAGCGTTCGCTCCCGAGGCGGTCGACCAATCGACTGCACACACAGTCCTTGATGCTGTCGAGACGCTCACGGAGCGTCAGAAACAGCGTGTTCGCAACAGTTAACAGCGGACGAGGATCCAACTACAACAATGGCTGTCTCCGAAACCGATGACGCTGGCGAGCAGTCGACGGTCGTTCCGTCGAGACTGGCAGGGCGCTCGCTGACTGTCTTCCACGTCGGGCTGGCTGTCGCCGTTGCCCATCTTGTTTTCATTCTTTTCCAGCCAGCGCCGACAGCTGTCGAGATCGTGGTTTTCGAGGGACTGCTCTGTCTTTTCCTCGCTGGCTTCGAGTTCTACGAGACGCGTTCTCCCACTCGGGCACTCGCCGTTGTCCTGCTGTTCGTGGCGATCGGTGGTGGGCTTCTCGCTGGCTTCTCGCAGGGGGTTGCTGTCTGGCAGGCAGCGCTCCTTTTACTGGTTGCTGTCTCCTTGCTTCTGTACGCCGTTTATCGGTACCAGCTGTTCGTTCTCGGTACGCTGGGTGAGAACGAATGAGCGCCGACGCCAAGCGACCGGCCCAGCAGTCGACCGGGGATGAGGAGGTCGACGAACAGGAGCGTCTCGCGGGAGAACTCGCCGTGCTCGAAGCGGAAAACGAGCAGCTCCGAACCGAGTATGCCCGCCTCCAGCAGACTCGGTACCGCCAGACAGCCATTGCACTCGGTACAACGGGGCTGATCGCCGCCGTCGGTGCAGTGCTGTTTCCGACTGCCCGAACGGTGTTGTTCGCACTCGCAGGCACCGGTCTGTTTCTGGCAATTCTCACCTACTTTCTCGCACCGGAACAGTTTCTCCCGGCGACCGTTGGCCGGGATATCTACGGTACACTCGCGGCGAATGAACGTGCGGTGGTCGACGAACTCGGCCTCTGTGAGACACGCGTTTACTCCCCTCTCGATAGCCAACAGCAGGTCCGGCTGTTCGTTCCCCAGTCATCGAGTACGCCGCTGCCCGACGAGACGGCACTGGCCGACACGTTCGTCCTGACACCGGAGTGTCGTGGCCTCTCGCTTCAACCGACAGGCAACGCCTTATTCGAGCAGTTCGAGCGAGCGCTGACCGACGAGCTAGCGGGCGAGCCGACTCCACTGGCGGCACAGCTCCGCGATGCGCTCGTCGAACAGTTCGAGCTCGTCGAGAGCACTGAACAGTCTGTCCCCGACGAGACGACGCGCGAGCATGGCGAGCTCACTATCGGCGGTCTCACGAGCGTGTACGGCTCTATCGAGCAGTTCGATCACCCCGTCGTCTCGTTTCTCGGTGTAGGGCTTGCGCGCGGACTACAGCAGCCGGTTGAGGTGGCTGTCGAGCCGGACGGAAACGACCGTGTCGACTTCGTCGTTACGTGTCGCTGGCCGTACGACTCGGCGGAGTAATTTCAATCGTCGCTGACTGGTTTTGCCTGTACTACCTCCTCCGGGTTCGGTGGCTCGACCTGTTCGAGAATATCGGCGATGATCGCTTCGTGTGTGATGTCGCTCAGCTCGGCATCAGTACTACGGACGATCCGGTGTATCAGTATCGGCTTGGCGAGTGCTTTCACGTCGTCGGGGATGACGTACTCTCTCCCTCGGATCGCAGCCCGAGCTTTTGTCGTGTTCAAAAATGCGAGCGATGCCCGCGGTGAGGCGCCGTACTCGAGTTCGGACCGTGTTCGCGTCGCTGTGACGATATCGAGGATATACTCTTTGACCGCTGGATCAATGTACGTCTCGGTGATCTGTTCTCGCGCCTGGCGCAGGTCAGCCTCCGTAACGACCTGCTCGGCTTTCGACGGACCCAGCGTCGGCTGTGTGTCGAACTGATCGAGCAGCAGCTTCTCTTCGTCGCGCTCGGGAAGATCGACAGTCAGCTTCATGAGAAACCGGTCACGCTGTGCCTCGGGGAGGCTGAACGTCCCCTCCATCTCGATCGGGTTCTGGGTCGCGATGACGATAAACGGCTCCGGCAACGCGAGTGTCTCGTTTTCGATCGTGACTTGCTGTTCTTGCATCGCTTCGAGCAGTGCGCTCTGGGTTTTGGGCGTGGCGCGGTTGATCTCGTCTGCCAGGACGACATTTGCAAAGATCGGTCCCTTCCGGAGATCGAACTCGCCTGTGTTCTCTCGGTAGATCTGCGTGCCGGTGATATCTGCTGGCAGAATATCCGGCGTCATCTGGATCCGGCTGTAGGTCAGCCCGGATGTTTCCGCGAAGAGATTTGCGATTGTCGTCTTGGCGACGCCAGGAACTCCTTCGAGCAGGACGTGTCCGCGCGAAAGCAACGAAACAGCGAGCCCCTCGATTATCTGTTCGTTCCCGATGAGGACCTCCCCTATCTCCGTCTCAACCGCTTCGTAAATCTCGGCTGGCTCACTCATTGCTGCCCTCTTGCTGTCGCGTGCGTATAATCGCTTCCGTCACGCGCTGTACACGCTCGTCGTCCCACTGTGGGTGACGCTCGGCGAGGGACGACGCAAGCGCGTCGTCGTCGACGGCCGGCTCGGTCGCTACCGACTGGCCCCGTTCCCGGAGCCGACGCGATATCCCGATCCGACCCCAGAATGCGATAATACCGAGCCCCACGATCCCGGCGACTAGCTGGAGCAGCGACTCCGCACGAAAGCGGATGAATCCGTACGAAAGCGGTGGCAGTGATCCGCGTTGTGAGTAATCCAGAATAACGGCCTCGTGATCCTCGGCGATGTTCTCGACGAACTGGCTGTTTCCGTCCTGTTCGAGCATCGCGTTCGTAACGGCGCTCGCGTCGCTCACGACGACGAGTTCGCCCGCGCCGATGGCTTCGACAGCGACAACTGGCCGCGATTCAAGCTCTTCGTCTTCGTCGAACTCCTCGTTTCGGTTCCTGTCGAGATAGGCGAGCGCCGATGTGTTGAGGACTGGTTGTGCCTCACCGGCGTCGAGTGTCGTTCCGTGGTTCAGCGTTAGCTCGTCGACTCCTCGAAGGAGTTCGTGGTTCGATACGTCGTTCGCGTGGGGGAGTGATCCATCCCCGAGATTGTTCTGCTCATCACGGACGGGATCCCCGTCGATCCGAACGGTCGAGCCGAGATCAGTGAGCAGCGCGGAGCTCTCGTTTTCCGCCGAGGCGACGACGAGCGTTCCACCCTGTGCGATAAACGACGACAGCTGGGCGCGCTCGCCCGCGCTGTAGCTGTCACCCGGTTCGAGCACGAACGCAGCGGTCTCTGCGGGCTGGAACTCTCCGTACTCGTCGGTTGAGAGCGCAACCGCTGTCTCTGTGTCTCCAGCACCGACCGCACTTCGGAGGTCGCTTCCGCCGTCCCAGTCGTAGTTGTATGGGCCGTATGCGACACCCGAGGTCGCAAGCCCCCAGAACAGCCCCACGAACAGACAGCCAAGCAACAAAAGCAGGGCGAGCTGTGGATAGTTCAGGTCGCGCATTATACCACTCCCCACGGAATCACGTCAAGTACACGCCTGAAGATGATGAACACGAAGCCGAGCAGTCCAAGCACAGTGAGCCACTTCAGCCGCGACCGCCACTCCGGTGTGACGTTGAACGGTGCGGTGAGTTCGGTGACCACGAGCAGCCCGATCAGCGAGAGCACAAAAAACAGCTCCAGAGACAACGAGCCCAACACGGCAAGCAACAGGAGCGTTGCCAACATCCACGCTGCCTGACCGTGGATGAACTGCTGTCGACGTCGGGTCGGCATTTCCTGTTCCTATCGGATGAGCGTTTATAAATGATTTCTGTCGTTGTCGACAGCTGTTCCGACAGACAAACTATTCATACCCACGAACTGTTACAGTTCGGCAGGACTCATCTCCGCGGGTCAGAACGTATCGAACTCTCATTCATATGAAGGTACTACGCCGGACGCTGGGGCTGGCCGGGCTCGCACTGCGACAGCTTGCGAGCGACCGTGCCAGAACGCTGTTTGCGATCGTTGGCGTCGCATTTGCCGTCCTTTCGGTAACACTCCTTTTCGGTGTCGGCGCTGGTGTCGTTGACACCGGCGAGACGTTGCTCGACGAGTCTGACCGTGATCTCTGGGTCACGGGCGGTCCGGTCGAGTTCCAGCGAGGGACGGTCGGTGGGTTCCAGAACCCGGTCGTTGATGCACACACTGTCGCCGGTGAGATGCAACGCCACGAGGGCGTCGAGGTTGCGAGTCCGCTTGCCTTTCAGACTGTGTACATCAGCGCTGACGGCGAGGAGTTCGAGACGATCATCGGGGGCGGTGTCCGCGATGGTGGCACACTCACCTTCGAGGCAGGTGGGCCGTTTACCGACGGTGGCAGTGAGACCCACCGCGCTGACGGCGATTACGACGGACCGATGACCGGAGAGGTCATTGTCAATCCGGAGATCGCGTCGACGTACGATCTCGATATTGGTGATACCGTCCACGTCGGTGGGACGATACGCGCTGCTGAAGAGACCGAACTCGAAGTTGTCGGAATCTCCGGGACCTTCGAGGAGTTTGTCGGCTCTGAGACTGTTGTCATGCCCCTTAGCGAACTGCAGACACTGACTGGCAGTGCGCACAACGACCGGGCGACGCTCATTTCCCTCGAAGTTGAATCAGGCGTCGACGAGGCAACTGTCAGCACGGAGCTCGAAGAGAGCTTCCCGGAGTACGATATCCGAACGAACCGCGAGCAGTTCACCGCGGTGCTGGATCGGCAGGCGCTCGTCATCGCGAGCGGTGTGAGTCTCGTTGGACTCGCAGTTCTTGCGGGGATCGGACTCTCGTTGAATCTCTTTCTCTCACTCATCTATCAGCAACGCAGAGAGCTCGCTGTCTACCGTGCCCTCGGTGGCTCGCGGTCATCGACGGTCGGTCTCGCAGTGTTCCAGGCAGCGCTCATTGCGGCGGCCGGTGCACTTCTTGGTGTTGCGCTCACGCCAGTGCTTGCAATCGGTGTCGATCAGATCGCAGTCACGGTCACTGGATTCGAGGGGCTGGTTCAGGTCCCGCTCGAGGGGTACGCACTCGGTGTCGGGCTCGCCGGACTGTTCGGTCTCGTCGGGACAATCGCCGGTGTCGTGCGTCTCTCCCGTGAAAAACCGGTGTCGCTGCTGATACAGTAACTGTGTTCTGTCCCTGACAGAGCTAGTCGATAGAAAAAGCCGTCTCGGTTTCTCGCCACTCCTCGCCGGCAGTTGCGGCCACCGTCAGCCCGAATCTCCCGCCGACATAAACCTCTGGCGGGACCGCACACGTCATCGATGTCGATACGGCTTTTTTTGACTCTCCCCAGGACCACGAACACGAGCCGTCCACATCGATGCTGTTGCTGAAATCTCCTTCGTACTCCAGGGTGTCCAGGTCGACCTCCCACTCGAACAGATCCCTGACAACGATCTTTTCGGCGTTAGCGGCGTCGACAGCAAGCGTCATCTCGCCGTCGTCGTAGCTCGCTACCGCGGATACAGACAGGCCACTCGCGTAGCCGACGGCGCTGGCGAGAATCGCATTTGCGTCCTCGGTAAAATCCGACTCCTCGACGAACTCCGACCGTCCGAGGGTCGCGGCAAGTACTGTCCGACTCTCTTCGTCGACAGCGAGACCTGTTCCGGCGGTTCCTTCCTCTTCGGTCACGATGTTTGCCAGACTGTCGAAGGTGTCCGTTGTTTCGAACCAGGTATGATCTTGCATATCGTCGTCGTGTATGGGAATCTCCGCATCGATTCCAAACTCATTCACGACGGGATGTTCGGCGAGTATCTCGTAGCTTGGAGTACCATTACTGAAATCACTGTCCGTCTCGGTTACTGTATCAGAGATCTCCGCATACTGTGGGATCGCGTCTGCCCCATCTTCTGCCCAGCTCCACTGATCGAGATAGACGACGCCGACATCGCCGTCATCCGTGGCTGCAACGAACTCCTCCACCACATCCGAGTCGAGCAGTTGCGCGACGACGACATCCTGGGCCTCGGGGCTCTCGACCACTGCATTTGTCGTTGTCTCTGTGACTCTGTAGTTGGCTGCCAGTGTATCCGATACTGTTTCGACTATCCCTGCCCCGTACATGTTATCAGCATCTACGATGCCGACATCGACAACCAACCTGAAGACGGCTGTCTCGCCGGTCGAGACTGTCTTTGTCTCACCCTCTCTGTCGAGGGTAATCTCTAGTGTCATCGTTCCAGCGCTCCCTTCTGTGGTCGAGACACCGACAGAGAATGTGCTGATTCCATCTGCGACGCTGACAGCCTCGCCGACTGCGGCGGTTGTCCCGTCGACAGCTACTGTTGCTTCTGTCTCGGGGAACTCGCCGAGTGACGAGACAGTCACCGTCTCGGCGTGGGCGAGTTCTACGGTCGCTTCGAACGACTCCCCGCCTTCGAGCTTTGCCGGTTGTTCGGTGAGGACGTTGGCTTCCAGCACCGGATCGAGCGTGATGTTCTCGGTCGTAAACGAGCCGTCGGCAACAGTCACCGAGCGACTCTCGGCAGCGAAACCGAATGGATCGGTCGAGATCGTGTATTCGCCGTCTGAAAGCCGAAGCGAATACGCGCCCTCGGAATCGGTCGTAGTAGTAAAACCGTCGTCCGTCTTGATCGTCGCGTCCACGACCGCGCTGCCGCTTGAGCTGGTGACCGTCCCTTCGATCCCACCCTCGGCTGCAACGAGGTCGGTCGCTGCTTTCGCGTCGACAATCCCTTTCCCGTATCGGGTGTCTTTCCCATCGATGACGTGGTTAGCGTCATCTTCATCCCAGTCGGCTGGTTTCCATGCTGTCTCTTCGAGTATCTCCCAGATGCTCTCCGGCGTGAGGCTTCCACCGCTTGCAGAAATCATCAGTGCGGCCACACCCGCGACGTGGGGTGCAGCCATCGATGTGCCTGAAAACGTGTCATACTCGCCGCCGGGAACCGTGCTGTTGACGCCGAAACCAGGTGCGGACACATCTGGAACAATGTACTCTGCGGGCCAGTCGTCTTCCGCCTCTGATCCCCAAGCGTCATCGGTGACAACCGTTTCTCCGCTGGAGAAGCTGGCGATACTCTCATCTTCGTCGGACGCTCCGATCGCCATCCCTGCTCCGTAGACGTTTGCCGGTGAACCGCTGGTTCCTTCATCGTCGTTGCCGCTCGAAGAGATCGGCAACGTTCCAGCCTCCTGGGCGTTCTGCAGTGCGTCGATGAACGCCTCCTCGTACTGCGTCGCACCGAGGCTCATGTTGATCACGTCTGCATCGGACTCGACAGCCCACTGGATGCCGCCGATGACCTGTGACCAGGTCCCACTTCCACCGTCCAACACCAGCCCATGATACAGCTCGCAGTCAGGCGCGACACCGATATGTTCGCCACTTTCCGCGCCACCGGCGACGGTTCCACTGACGTGTGTACCATGGTCGCCGCTGTCGTACGGAACTGAGTCAATCTGGTCGCCATCGCTGTCAAACTCTGCCCAGTCATCGAGATCCAGATCCCGATGGTCGGGGTCGATCCCGGTATCGAGCACTGCCACTCGGGCACCTTCGCCCTTGGTTCCGTACTCCTCCCAGACGGCGGGCACGTCGATCTGTTCGAGGCCGTACGTGTACTCGCCATGGTCGGTACTGCTGACACCGTCACTGTCCGTTCGATCACCAGAAAATACCTCAACCTCGAAGTTTTCATGGATGCGTTCGACTCCCTCGATTCGTGCGACTGACTCGAGTGGGACCTGCTCTGTATCGACGTGTATCACGACGGCATTTGCGATCCAGAACTGTCGCTTGATGCTAATTCCTGACCGATTGCGGACGAACGTCTCGACTGGCTGTTGTGTTTGTGCTGCGAGGTCCTGCAAGGTGTTCAGGCGCTGGGCCGGTGACTGTTCCGGCTGGTGTGACGACTTCGGCAGCCTGACGACCGCGGTGATTCGTCCTCCATCCGCTGACTGCAATTTGTCACTAATTGCCGCGTCGTTCCCCGCCCTATCTACCATAGTATTCTGCAAGTAACAAGATAGTAAAAATACACTGGTTATATTGCTTATTCTAAATACTAATAAAGAATTTCAGGTTGGACGGGTCACAGTGATGGTAATTGTCACAGTTCCTCCCGCACCGACGGGACAGTATCAACTCGACTCGGTCAGCCGTCAATCTCGAGCGTAACCGAATCTTGGATCGTCTCCTCGGGTCCGTCAGCAGTCACGTCCAGCCGAAATTCCCCGCCGACGTATTTCGGATCCGGTGAGACATCCTCGTTTGGCGTAATTGTCGGTGTCAGTGTGACAGTGTTCTGTGTCGTCTCCCAGGAAAACTCAAGCTTGCCGAGCGCTTCGACATCGTCGTCGACGTTCTCCGCCGGTTCGTCCCAGTCGACGCCCCAGTCGATCCACAGTTTCTCGACGGTCACACTGTCAACCAGCGCCGCGTCGATATCCAGTGTGGCTGACTCTCCCTGTCCGATCGAATCAGGGAGGTTCAAATCGAGCGTCGTTTCGTCTGCTCCCGCTGCTTCGTCGAGAGCGGCCATGACATCGACCAACCCTTCCCCCTGTTCGACCTCGTCCTCTCCGATGTCCTCTGTCGTGTTCTCGATGGTCGATCTAATTTCGTCGTTGTCCTCGAGTGGTGTGTGAGCTTTGAGGAGTGCGGCAAGTCCCGCTACGTGAGGGGCCGCCATAGAGGTTCCATCGATGGGAAAATAGAGATACCCGTGCTCGCTCCCCATAAAGTCATCCCTGGGATCACCGTCAGGCCCTTGGTGTGGGGGGAACGTCGACATGATGGAACTTCCTGGGGCAGCAACGTCGACTTCTGGACCACGGGACGACGAATCTGCGATGTCATCGGATACGGTACTGTTTGCAACCGCAATCGCAGCGTCGAAGGCGGCCGGGTACCCTATGCAGTCGTCGTCACTACAGTCGTTCCCGTCGTTCCCTGCTGCCGCAACGAAGATCAAGTTATTTTCGTTTGTGGCGTAGTCGAGAGCGTCCTCAATGACACTCGCTGAAGTATCACCTCCCAAACTCGCGTTGGCAACATCGTAGTCGCTATCCGCTGCCCATTTTATTGCGTCTGCAGTGTTCGCGTGGGGGGCAACTTGCGCCCAAATATCGTTGTCTGAATCATAAATCCATTCGAAGACAGCAGCCGAGTGGATGGTCGCCTCGGGCGCGACGCCAGCGATCCGTGTAACGGTGTTCGGCGTCGAATACTGTCCACCAACGTCGTCGCTGTCGATCGACCTGTCCACGGCACCTGCGCTTCCGGCGACGTGAGTGCCATGAAACTGGTCGTCGTCCCAGTCCGTTTCACAGTTTACATCCACGTACCGCCTGTCGTCCTCGGTGCAGTCCGACGGTCCAGCGGTGATAGGATCACCCGAGTCCCAGCTATTACCCGTCCCGACGTTGTCCGCAAGCGCTTCGTGTGTCGGGTCGACACCTGTATCGATGATTACGATGTCGGCACCGTCCCCTTTGTAGCCATCATCGTGAGCGTCCAGTGCGCCTATCCGTCCGAGCCCCCATGGGTAGGAGTCGTCACTGCTCGCGGGCGACACATCTGACACTGACCCGTTGTCACTACTCAACGGGAGAAAGTATCCGTCACGCTCGACGTAATCGACACCCGACAGAGACCGAAGGTTCTCCGCCTCCCGTCTGGTAAACTCACCAGTTATTACGTCCCTCACATCACCGAGGTTCAGTTCCTGCTGGATATCCAATGCTGTTGACTGGACCGTCTGGCTGGCGGTTTCGTTCCCGGGACTGAGGCCGATGTTGTACCTGTGAACGGCGTCTTCATCATCTTCCTCGGGATCGCCTTGTAGTGAACCTTCCTCGATATTTTCCAGAATATCAGCTCTTGACGGCTCCTCTTCGACCATACCAACCGTCATTTATCCATGAATGTTAGTTTTACTATTAATTATACAATTTATGCTATCCAAAAATATAAAATAAAAATCACAAAATCCAACTCATATATGTTTTAACATACTTACTATCTAAACACGACGTTGAAAGCCGATACGGCATCCCAACCGAACGCTCGGAGAACTACAGAGTTCCTCGTTTTCACTCGTCAGCCGGTCTGTTGTGTCCTTCCCGCTGAACGTATCTGATATCGGGATGGTCGCAAAGCCACTCCGCGCGGTCCTCACGGTAGATTCCGGAGACGACGGTGCGGAAAGTTCCAAGTTCCAGTCGATTGGTAACCTCGATGGCCTCGGCTTCGGCCAGCGCTATCGCCTCGTCGGCCGACGGATCAACGCCGATGTTGTACAGACCTGTTTTGTTTTCGATCCGGTCGTGTTCCGGAGAATCAGATTCGTCGTCTGTCACTGGGAGTCATTCCACCGCTTCGAGTGCGTCGTCATCGATCCTGAGTTCGTACGTCTTGTCCCCGTGATAGACTCCGACCCTCTCGACGTGCTGAAGCGTTTCAACCGTAATGTCGGCTTCGTAGGGCACAATGCCGACACATTGCATGCAGTCGACGCCCCCGTCGCCGACCTCCACTGACTCGACATCAATCCAGACCTCGAGACGTGATGTAGCCGTGTCTGTTTGCTCGAGGACCGCTGTGTAGCATGGGTCTGGCGCGGTAATTGCTCCAGAGAGCGTTATCACGTCATTCTCGACACTCCCACCGACATACGCTTCGGCTTCTCCGGCCAAACAGGACCCCGGTTCCGGTTTGATCGATGTCTCGGCTATCGTTGGGGCGGCTGTTGACGGCTCCTCGTCGTTCGAGATCTCTCCCTCGTCGTCGGCGGCGTTTTGCACACAGCCTGCTGCGAAACCAGTAGCAAGCGTCGCTATCAATGACCGCCTCGTATATCTGGAGGGCATGTTTGCTGTGATAGTATCTTTGTCATCAGTTATTTAAATTTTTGTGGCAGTGACCGCCTGTCGTGTTAGTTAGAACAGTAACTCGTTCCTCGCTAGCTCTCCACGTCAATCCACAGATGCAGATCCCGGTATGCGTTCTCTTCGCTTGGCTCCGACGGTGGCTCACCGCGGTACAGCAGATACTGCACGCGGAGATCCTCACCGGTCATCGTCGGCTGGATATCGTGGTCACGCTCCCAGCTGTCGCCATCCGCAACCGTCGGTGAGCTAAATCGGTCCAGCTCTTCATTCTCACGGATTCTTGTTTCGTTGTCGACAGTCTCGACCTCCTGTAACTGGACCACCACCGAGTACTCCACTGATTCGCCCTCGTGGTTTTCGATCCCGACGACCACTGGCTGTGACTCGCCGAGTGTGAACTCTGACGGGTAGTCCGCCGCGACGAGTTCGCCGTCTTCGTCCTCACTCAGGATATAGAACTCGGTGAAACTCTCGCCCTGTGGCGGGAACATCACTGCGTAGCCAACGGCCCCGAGTGCGAGCAGCATACTCGCTGCGAGCAACACATTCAACGCTCCATCGAGCTGTGATGACGGACTGAAAAGCGCTTTACGACCTGTCTCCAGCCACTCGCGGTAGGGGACATGAAGCCGTTCCTCCGGCGGAAGTGCCTGCCGTCGGGCGGCTCCAACGACGACCATCCCGACTGTAAAGAGTGAAACGACCACCAGAATCGGGACGAGTCGAATCCCCCACGGCGTAAAGTTCAAAATCACACCGAGGAGCGGTACCGCCGCGAGACTCATTCCGATCGAGAGCGCGACACGCTCGACGCCGTCGATGCCAGCGCCTTCGGAATCAGCATCTGGCTTGCCCTCCGGAAACAGCGCCGCAATGAGTGCGTAGCCAGGCAGAAACAGCAGAAACGGGAGACCAAAAAGCAGACGTAACGGCGTCTCGCTCACACCCGGCACGAGCACTGACAGACACACCAGCACGGTGACGATGACGACCGCTGCCAGGTCGGCGGGCAACTTCCTGACTGGTGCCGGAACGAGCAGCCAAACGGAGTCGTCAGTTCGATCCCGCCGGGACATTGCCAGTTCTATCTCCGTCGAGAAAATAAACTGCTCGGTCCCACACAACCTGGAAGACAAGATTCAACCACTCCCGCTCGCTACCTCCCGGTAATGGATCCAACGGGGAGGTTCTGGCGACTCGCCGGAATCGCCGTGTTTTTCGCCGTCTTTGCAGTCGTGGCTGCCCAGCCGCTCGCGGTGTTTGCAAGCGCCGCAATCGGTTCAGTTCTCGTCATCAGACAGTGGTCGTTTTTCGCAGAGTCGACCGCTGCCGATAGCTCACTTGCAGTCGATCTCGATCTCACACGAACACACGTCAAACAGCAAGAAACTGTCCAGCTCACGGCAACAGCAACACTCGCTGAACCGCGACAGATCGAAACGGTCGTTACCGTTCCGGTCCCGCTGACAGCCAGCGGGCCGGACCAGCTCACACTCCGGCTTCCTGCCGGCGAGCAAACCACGACAGAGAGTGTTGGAGTAACCTTTGGGACTGCAGGGGCTGTGGCGTTCGAGCAACCCACGGTCCAGTTTCACTCGCGAGACGGGCTATTCACCCAGACGGTTCGACGCGGGTCAACGCCATCAGTGATCGTCGAGCCACGCGTTCCGCGCAACGTCCACGTGGGTGAGGGTGGCAACCGCGTCGACGCGGCGTTCGGGCGACACCGCACTGGCGAACTGGGAAAGGGAATCGATCCAGCCGAACCCCGCGAGTACAGGCCTGGTGACGACATCAGCGACATCGACTGGAAGACGACGGCCAGACAGGGTGAGGCGTACGTCCGTGAGTACGAAGTCGAGTCTGACAGACGAACAGTGCTGCTTTTCGATCACCGCGAGTCGACTGCGACAGGTCCACAGGGTGAACAGATCTGTGACTACCTCCGAGAAGTCGCGCTTGCGATGGTCAGTGTCGTCGAGGAATACGGCGATCCGGTCGGCTTCTACAGCGCTGACAGCGAGGGTATCACGAACGAGTTTTCTCCTGGGACCGAAACAGACCAGTATCGAACGATCCGGACGGAACTTCGCGATATCGAGCCAACGACACCACAAACGGACAGTTCCCGGCGACAGCAATCCGCTCCGATCCCATCCCAAAAGCAGCGATCGGTCTCGACTCACTCCTTCCAGGTTGGGGCGACGGAAGCCGGCGCGAACGCTGCAGCCCTCGAAGGGGACAGTTCGCAGTTCGCCACGCAACTCCGGCCGTACTTTTCCGACGCAGAGCAGTACGTTCGCCGGATTGAGGGTGAACCACTGTTCGAACTCGCTCGGGTTTACGCCACACGACTCCGTGGTGAGTCACAGACGCTTATTTTTACGACCGACAGTGAGCCAGCACAGCTCCGTGAAGCGGTCAAAATTGCACGAGGAAATGCGGGTCACGTCGTCGTCTTTCTTGCACCCCAGTGTCTCTTTGAGGCGGAGGGGGCTGCCTCGCTAGAATCTGCGTACGATCGGTACACGGCATTCGAAGCGTTCCGGAAAGAGCTTGCCGCGATCGACCGGGTGACTGCCTACGAAGTTGCTCCCGGTGATCGACTCGAAGCCGTTCTCGCCACTGGACGAGCACAGTATCAGTAGTTTGCTACTAGTCTCGCTCCGAAACGACGAGCGGGCAGAACCAGAAGAACACCGGATTCTGTCAGCGGTGCTTGCCTCGTGGGTTCGTGTCTCTATGGTGTCGGTGGATCTCCATTGTAGGCGTCCAGATCTGTATAGAAATTCAGCAATCCGAACTTCAACTTCTCCGGCTCGACATCGATGAGTTCTGCCCGCTCTTCGGGTGGAAAGGCACCTCGGACGGCGTACTCCTCCATGTCGACGTGTGCCCGCTCGGTGTAGCGCGCATCGAGCAACACCCGCGCACCGAAATCTTCCGGCGAGCGAACGACCCGCCCCAGTGCCTGCCTGGTCTTCCGGACGGTCGGAATCTCGACAGCGTACTGCCAGCCAGCGTCCTCCGCTCTGTCCTCACCGTCACCGAACGCCTCGTTGTAGGCATCCTGGACGGCTTCCATGCGCTCGTCGAGATGTGGGTAGGGAACGCCGACGACCACGACTGTCCGCGCGTCGTCGCCGTCGTAGCTTACCCCCTCACCGAGCGTTCCCCACAGCGATGTATACAGAACTCCATCCCCATCAGCAGCAAACTGCTGACGGAGTTCGTTAGCTGGACTGCCGGGCTCGTCGAGATACGCCGTCCCAGCATTGACCCGCTCGTGGTA
>LKMJ01002715.1_pt1 | contig 16376 bp, 20 predicted proteins | sample 643391 | NCBI WGS metagenome assembly LKMJ01 (sample SAMN04112250, study PRJNA286221) | soda lake metagenome | biome: soda lake; feature: Kulunda Steppe; material: water; isolation source: sample PL-Br10 brine of Picturesque Lake | place: Russia: Kulunda steppe | collected 2010-07
AACGAAACATGCAGAACTCCATGTTGAGACACGAGTGGCTGTTCAAGCGGATAAGACCCGTCTACAACAACTCTTCGAGAATCTCTTCCGGAACGCCATCGAGCACAGCGACGGGACAGTCACTGTCACTGTTGGAGCCCACGACGGTGGGTTCTACGTTGAGGATAACGGCCCGGGAATCTCGGCCGATATCCGCGGTTCAGTGTTAGAGAGTGGGTTCACGACGACAGAAGAGGGGACTGGTCTTGGTTTGGCTATCGTCAACGACATCGCTACTGCTCACGGGTGGGCCCTCAACATCACAGAAAGTAGTACTGGTGGTGCGCGATTCGAGTTTACTCCCTCTCAGTGATACTCCACCAGGTGAAGTTGGTTACTTCTCAATGAGTGCTTCTTGATGTCAACGCACCTCAAATGCCTTTTCAACGACGATACGGCCGTTGTTTTGGACTTCGACGGCGTACTGGTCCCCGTTGCGAATTACCAATTTGACCGTGATCTCATTCTCGTCCTTATTTACAGTGGCAATCTGGTCGAGTGCTCCAGGATTGACGTGGTCGTAGAGTGTAATTCCAGTCTTCGTCGGGAGGTCCACTGGGTTGACGCCCTCGATCGCAGCGATGGCTTGGATGATTGCTACACTGGGCAGGGTTTCCCCATCGTATTCGTGTTCTACACGCACTGGCTCGGGTGGACCGTCAGGGGCGTCCGGGGTTGATGGAGAAATGGCCTGATCACTCGGATTCTCCTAACACGCTTACGGGGATGAACCTGTCGGGTGCATTTGCCCACATGGAGTTGTCTGACAAGCCTTTAAACGCGCGTAAAAGATTCGTTCACGTATGCACTCCCCAGAGACAGCCTTGACCGCACTAGTTGGTCGTGAAGTCTATACAACCAACGGTACGTTCGTCGGTGAAGTAGAGGATCTTCGTCTTAACATCGAAACACAGTCCATTACTGGCCTTGGTTTGGCTCAAGTTGGACATAGTGATTTGTGTAACGATCGTGAATTGGAACGGAGTGGTGTGCTTCTCCCGTACCGGTCAGTTCGAAGCGTGGGGGATATTATTCTCGTCCACCCGTCGATCGAAGACGCCTTCCCTACCACTGAGTAGACTCACCAGGTCTCGCTTGACTGTTTATCCTTACAACAACTGTTTATACTAAGCGGGGACGAGAGGGAATGCTGCCGTATTGGTTCAGGGGACGTATTCTACATCCGGTGTCTCACAGGCAACCCACCCGTCCTCGGTCTCCTCAATTTCACCTGCTTGCTGGATACCACGGGTGATGGTCCGGAGATGCTGGCGGGATTCAACACCTTGACTCGCCATTTCTGAAATTGTGATGGGTCCATTGTCCCGAATGAGCCGATAAACCTCTTGAATCTTCTCTTGCTCCTTGGCACGTCGAGTTTTGTCACTATCGTCGAGGGGCATGAATGAATGTGTAGCGCCTAATCGGTTAAACTTTCACTGTTGGGTATCGTCATGAGGTTTTTACAATCAAACCGGGTAAACATCCATATGGATGCACGGGTCGTGCTGATAGTGTGTTTTATCGGTTTCGCTGCACTTCTTGGGGGTGCTTTCTCGTTCGGAGAGGTCAGTGCAGCTTCATCACTCAGTGCAGAATCAGAAGATCCGATAGACGCAGATGAAACCCGGATCAATATCGAAGTGAAAGAAGACGGGTCGGCGGAATGGGTCATTGAATTCTGGGTCGAGTTGGATGATCAAGATACCAGGGATGCGTTTGACTCCTTGCAAACGGATGTGGAGTCCGACCCAGACTCCTATACGCAACCATTTGCAGATCGTATTGACGAAACTGTCCACGCAGCCAGTGAGACGACGGACCGGGAAATGCACGCAGAGGATTTCGCCGTCACTACTGAACAGCAAACACTAGCAGGAGAGTACGGAGTTGTGAGGTATTCGTTCCAGTGGCAGGCGTTTTCCCTGGTTGACGAAGATGACTTGCATATCGGAGACGCTATTGACGGGTTCTACTTAGACGATACCACACGGTTGCTGATCAGTTGGCCAGATGGGTATGAGCAAGTTGTGGTCACGCCAGAACCGGACGATGAACGTGATAATGGAGTGATCTGGTTCGGAAGTGAAACAGAGTTCGTCTCTGAGGAACCTCGCGTCGTTGTCAGTCCAACAACCTCGATACCACTTGCCGCTTACGCTGGTGTCGTCTTCGCGTTTATTGCGGTTCTGAGTGGGTTAGTCGTCTTGTGGAACCGGCGGTCAAGTAAGGGAGATGGGGGAGAATCACCCTCGAAGGATGGAGTGAAGGAAGTTCCCTCACAATCGGATACCACCTCCGTTGACGCGGGGGAAGAAGAGTTGATGAGCAATGAGGAGAAGGTCCTGCATTTGCTTGAAGAAAACGGTGGGAGGATGAAACAGCAGCAGGTCGTTGAGGAGCTGGGATGGACTGATGCTAAGACCAGTAAGGTCGTAAGCACTCTCCGAGACGACGGGGATATTGAGTCGTTTCGTATCGGCCGGGAGAATGTTCTGACTTCCCCCGACGAAAACAACCTAGATTAAATACTCCACCTCCGAAGACTACACTTTCGTTATGGAATATCCGTAATCAGTGTACTTGGGGCATTTGAAAATGGCGTTAAACCGCCGAAAACGTTGTAGAATCAGTGATAATAACTCCCTCGTTTATAGGGACGAGTGCCATAGGGAGAATTGCAATGAAGAAAATCAGTACAGCCCTCGTAGCGATCGCGGTCGTCGTTGCGCTCATGGCAGTTCCACTCGGAGCTGCTGCCGCAACCACAGGGGACAGTCAGCAAAACGAATCTGCAGAGTCAGCCACGAACGAATCCGTCAACCCGGGCGAACAGTTAGCCGGCGTTGTCGGTGTTCAGAACGCTGAACTTGATGGCGAAATGGACGACCGGACTTTCGGTGTGAAAATCGCTAATGCGCAAACGGATGACGCAAAAGCTGAAGTCGTGAGCGAGCGCCTCGACGAGATCGAAGAGCGAATCGAAGATCACGAGGCCGAACTTGAAGCCCTAGATGAAGCGCGTGAGTCTGGTGAAATAACTGAAGGAGAATACCGCGCACAGGTCGCTTCCTTGACCGCTGAAGAGGCAAACACTGAGCGCGCAGCCGCCCACGCTAACGCGAGTGCGGGAGAACTCCCCGAAGAGACCCTTGAAGAGAACGGAGTCAACACCGAGGCTATCCAGGATCTCCAAGAACGAGCAGGTAACATGAGTGGTCCAGAGACGGCTGAAATCGCTCAATCGATTGCTGGCAACTCTGTCGGTACCTCAATCGCTGAGGACCGCGCCCCAGGTAGCCCTCCGGGCGCTGGACCAAGTGACGCTGGTGCTGATGCTCAGCCTGACAGCGATGAAGATGAGGAAGACGAGGAAAGCTCCAATCAAGGCGGCGCTGACAGCGACGAGAACCGAGGATAATACTCATGCATCGGGGTTTGATTATTGTAATCGTAGCGCTGCTTATCGGTAGCGGAATGGCTGCCCCAGTAGCAGCAACAGATAATTCCGAAAGTGCTACAGAGGATGGTCTCTACGTGACGGTAGATGAGACTGGTGACGCGACAATCACACTCGTCTCAACGTACGAACTCACTGATGAGGCGGAGCGTGACGCCTTCGAATCGCTCCAAGAAGATGCTGATACACAAGAAGAGGTTCGTGACCGGTTCACTGACCGGATGATTCACGTCGCAGACGAGGTCGGAGAAGATGGGAGTGAAGTGATCAGTGAGGACTCCATCGAGGTTCAGAGTGAAGGTGATCTTGGAATCGTCGCTGTTTCCATCACATGGGAAGCGTTAGCGACGACAACCGGGGAGAACGTCGTTTTGAGTGAGCCGTTCGACAGCGGGTTCGAGAGTGATCAAAAACTCGTTGTCACAGCCTCCACTAATTCGACGATAGAGCAAGCATCCCCAGACCCAGATGAACTGAACGACTCACAGGCCGTCTGGGATGCAGGTGCTGAACTCAGCGGGTTTGAGGTTGTGTTTACACTTGACGACAGTGAGTCGGGTCAAGACGCGACTGCTGGTGGCGGTGGTGGAGCTACGAGTGATTCGATTCCCGGGTTCAGTGTCCTAACGGGTGCTTTGGCACTACTCATTGGCCTAGGGGTTGCAGTCCTCTTCGCCCGAACCAGACCGTAACTCACGTTTCTGCAGCTCTTCTTAATTACTATTCGAGAGAATTCCACTGTAAGAGGTGCTGAACGGTGGGTTTAGCGCACGTACGAATTTCGACCACACGTCGAATTTTCGTATAGCAGTATGTGGTTTATCTACGGGTTTGAGGAGGGTGGTTCGTGTCAAAAGCGGCAGCGAGGCGCTGCCGCATCTGTTCTCGGCGGAGTTTCCGATTTCGCTCTTCGTTCAGGTATTCTCGCATCACAACGCCAGCATCTCTACTCCCCTGTTCTTCTGCGATCGGGTCTAAGCCTTCGAGGATGTGTTCCAGTACGGTTGAATAGGCGTCGTACCAGTACCGCCGAGCCATCTGTGGAACTGGTCTCTCTCCATCGATTTGGTCAGGTAGATCAGCACGATCTGCCAAGTTGTGGAACCGGTTTAAGATGGTCTGACGGGCCACATGCCCGTTCTCAGACTCGTCTGAGGGGAACAAGTACCCGTTCCACTCGTCCTGTTCTCCTAGTTCGATGATCCGCTCTTCGTATACCTCTATCCCGTATAACACGGAGACCTCACCAGGCCCGTTTTTTCGTTTTTCAAACGCGAGGTAGGGGGTTTCTCCGTCATCTTGGACCATTTGCCCCTGGTGTAGTGCCGCGACTTCCCCTGATCGAAGCCCCCAGGCAGCCAGTGCAACAACCAGTAGTCGCTCTTCAGTTGATTCAGCTGCGTCGTACAGCGCTCTCACGTGATCGGAGGACAATCGCGGGTTGTCTGAATCGTCGTATTCCCAGTTGTATTCTTCATCGAGCCCGCCAGCCGGGTTGAATGCGGCCCGTTTTCGCCGGACGAGATGGGAGTACCAATTATCGACCGCCCGGAAAACACGCTCATGAGTCCGGCTACTACCTAATTCTTCGTGAAGGCGGTCAAATGCTGCCCAACATGCATCCACAGCCTGGTAGGCAGGGACATCGGCATCCGGGCGGATAGGACCGATGAGATCCTCTGTATCGTTCTCCGCGCTGTATGCTCGAACGTACGTTGCTAACCGGTATCTGAGGGTCCTGACGGTCTCATCGGCGAGTTCTCCCCGCCTATTGAGTGAGTCGAGGTAGGCCTCCAGTAGATTCACCGTCTCTTCGTGACCGATCTCCCAGTCGTACCCGTCACTTTCTCCGTTATCGAGGTCGAGAACATCGTTCCAGAACTCCGAGAACGGCATTTCGTGGTACTCTCGGAGGGTGTAGAGCAGGGTACTGAAGTCGTTGTTGTGGAGCCATTCGTGGGTTGGACGGTGATGATTGGGGTCGTCCCCGTCGTTGACGAGCTGTGGTGCGACGTGGCTCCAGTAGGCGTCTTCGAGTTCATTGAGATCGAGGAGTGTCCACTGGACGTTGTCTGTTTCGGTGCTGGATTCGGTGGTGTGCTCGGCTGAGTCGCTCATGTGTCGGTGATTCGGGGGTGTTGCGGGGTTGTTCGCGGGGGAAGGCGGTTCGCTGTTCCGTGTACGGGTTTTGTAGACGGCATTTTCAGGCAATAGAGCGTTTCTCACTAAATTATTATAATTCTTTCGTACGTCAGTCTGCAGGAGACAGACCAAACTCACCGGTTTTGCCCCCTGAAACGCCTCGAACGCATAAACCATATGTTGCTATAGCAAACCCGGCCAACGACCCAACCCCCGAAAATACAGCCTCACTACCCTCTATCCCTCGAAAACAGCGAGAACAGGGAAGCAAACACCCTCCAGACCCCACTCAACCACAGCACACCACCCAGCAATCGCCTACTCAACGACCTGCATCCGAGGTGACGTAGGTGGAAGTTCCTCAGCAACGAGCTCAACGTCCTCGAAGCACCAGTTCAACCAGACCGTGGACTCCACATCCCAGGCCGTCAACTCTGGATTCTCAATCCCAGGCAGCCGCAACTCATCGACAACCGGACCTGGCAACCACACTGCATCGTACTCCTGGGACAGAGTGTAGAAATCAATCCCATACCGACGAGAAATCCCTTCTTCTTCCTCCTTCGTGAACACGGTCTCGTAGGTAAACGTCTCTTCTTCAAGCAGCGCTGAAACCTCTCGCACAGCATCGAGGCTGTCCAGCACGTACACGTCAACATCATCTGCTGGAGTAAGCTGCCAAACCCTCTCACCGCCCTTCTGCAGGTTGTCTGCACTCCCCTGAAGGAAATCAGTCCAAGCACAGGCGGCTCCTTCAATCCGCGTTGAAGTCCACAAACCCGCACCGTGTGGCTTCATCATCCGAACCCGGTGACCGGCTTCCTCAAAAATCTCATCAGGGGTCAACTCACCACTCTTCAACGTCTCCACCCCAGGGTCAGGCCCCGAAAACCGCTCCTCACACGGCTCCTCAGTATGGACGAACAACTGGTCGCCTATTGGGTACGGCAAATTCCCCATCTCACCCCGTTCAACAGTCACTAGACAGCAGTTTCTCACCTACCCCAATAAGGCTCTGTATTCCTACAAACCAACGACGCTGGCACGTTCCTATCACACCACAGAAACTCAATATCCAACTCTTTACCCCGTCACGCTACAAAACGATGGTATGACAGACGACAGAGGACCAGACGGGCCGGACGTCACGCTCACCACCAACGAAGACGGCCAGATCGAAACGCTGACTCTGGGGGAAACAACGCTACTGACCGAGGTCGGTGAGAACGAAACGGTAGATCTCACGCAAGTACTGTACGAGGCCGGGTTCGAGTTAACCACGCGCGACCTTGAGAGTTTCTTGGTCGAGGTAGACCCGGAAGACGACGAATACGCTGATTTAATCCCACCAACCGAGGGAGACTCAGACTGAACGCCCACCACAAAACCGCAAGGGGGCGGCCTATTAAGCTATTCGAGTTTTCACATGATCGCGCCATCCAGTAGACATGGAGTTGTCCAGAACGAGTAGTAGTAAAACAGCGGCCGGAAAACCCGTAGACTACAGGTATTATAGCAGCGTTTGCCCAGGGGTCAGTAGTGAAGACCCCACTCTTCGCCCATCTTGATCACTTCGTCTAGGTGCATGATCCCGCACATCAACGCGAATTCACGGGCATCTGCTTTGCAAAGCTTCGTTCCGTGCCGTTCTTCGAACTCACGTGTCACCTGCTTCAGTAGGTCATCGATGTCTTTGTTGATCTCGATCGTCATCCGACCGCGACCTGTGGATGTTCCATCACGCCAAAGTGCGTACGGGATCGGTTCGTTGTCGTCATAATATTCCGACGGGATCAACGCCTGCGCCATCTCTTCAGCGGACATTGGTTCACGGATGTCCAGGCTGCTTACGTAGGGCGTATCACGCGTAATACCCTGACTTTCGGGCACATCAGTCACTTCACGGCCCACTGAACCACCGACTTCCGACCGTTCACCCTGGGGGGAATCCCCTGAAGACCCGCCTTCAGAGGCCGATTCACCCGAGTCTGCTGCTGATTCCTCCTCGGTTTCGAAGAGGTCCTCCTCCTCTTCCGCGAACGGGTCTTGGGCGTCTCCACCGACTTCGAACGACATTATGCCACCTCCGCCGGTTCAGCGTCCACCTTCTCGAACTGAGCGGGAAGACCTGTGGCGTTGACCGCCCACTCTTCGTTGCCCAAGAACACATCGTCCTTTTCCCAGACGTCTGCAGGCAGCTCGTATCCGGCGTGAGCACACAGCGAGGCAGCTAGCGTTCTGAACTTCGGCATCACGTCACCATTGTAGTCACGAACGCGCGAGGCGCTCTTGAGCTGGTCGAAGACGGTCACGTAGTTCTCTTCCGCCTTCTCGTAGACTCCCAGGTGCTTGAAGTACACTGGCGACCGCGACGGGTACGCCTGCCGGATCGCGTTCATGTACTCTTCGTGGATGTTCTTGTTCGACTTCACCAGCGTCGGCACCGTCGCCAACAGACTGATCTCGATGTCCATTTCGTTAGCGAAGTTCTTTGCGCTGTTCTCGACGGCGGAGATGCTGTCGAACCCGCCCCGGGTTGGCTTCGCCGGAATGACGAGGTTGCGCGTGGCGTACAGGCCGAGGTAGTACGCCGTGTCAGCCTTCGCGTTCGGATCAACCAGCATCACGTCGTAGTCCTCGTGGACATTGTTCTCTTGGAGGACCTTCTTGAACCGCTTGTACTTCGGGTACTCCCAACCTTCGGGCTTCGATGGCTTGAGGTAGTTCGCGTGTTGGTCGAGGTAGTCGCTGATGTTCCCGAAGCGCTTGTGAGACGGGATGACGTGGATGTTCTCTTCTCCATCGACTTCACGGATTAGGTCCTCGAACGGGCCCTTACCGCGGTCAATCAAGTGGAGCGAGATGTCGTCTGCATCAGGGTCGTATTTCTCATCGTCCACGCCGAGGTAGTTGCTGACGCTCGCGTTTTGTGAGTCAAAGTCCACGATCAGGACCTTGAGGCCTGCCTCTGCGAATGCAGCGGCGAGATCGCGCGTAATCGTCGTCTTTGCCTGGCCACCCTTTTGGTTGTATACCGTGATCGGTAGCATACACGGACGATAACACTTCGTGATAATAAATGTGCGTCAGACATGAGTAACACAACTGACGAGAACAAACGGTTCTCACAACTCCCCCACACCATGAAGGAGGACAATGAACTATCACACAGGGCGTTCACCATGAGCGCTCACAATGGGCTTTCACAATGAAGGTTCACAACTCGTGTTCACAAGTATTGTTCACGCATGGTTAGCGTCCAGTGTTGTACTAAATACGCCTCACACGAGGTGAACAGGATAGGTGAGCAGGGATCGAGTGCATCACTAGAGGTAGTGTATTAAGAACACTCTTGGTTCTCGCTAGTCGGGTTCTCCAGTCCTGTGCACTCGATGGTCGCACAAATGAAGAGCGCGTGTAATCTTCGCAAGGTGCGGTCACAGCTCACCACTACAATGGGGGTTCGGAAACACCTATCGCGCATCGCGCACACGCAAGACGGGGATTGTTCATCTCAACAATAGGCGATCGAACTTAGCCCTCGTTACCGAGGTGAGTACGTGGTGGGGGTAGTTCATACACAAAGGGGATATGATTCACTCTGACAAGGAGAATCACGGGTAAGTTACACACCGGAGTCTCCCCCTCACGTGAACACACTCCCGAATCAAGTAGATCTCAGAAATTAACATGGGTCTATCTCCCAGCTGAGGTGGTGTGTCAAAACAAGGTTTGATCGACGAAGAATCAATCACGCGATCTGCACAGATTGACCACGGAACCATTCACCACGTTCATATCCCCATTAGATCACGCCGATACACCGTATGTCACTATACAAAATCTCCGGGCTGTAGTTGCCCAGGACACGCCAATCGACAGGGTGGAAAAGTAGTTGTTTCCGTATGATTACGAGTTGAATCACCATACAGCAGCGCGTCCCATATCACTGTATTTCACGCGCTTAGTTTCCACGGGGATCAACCGGTGACTGCTGAGTTGCACGAATCCCCTGGGATTTGCTGAACGGGATTCCACGTTCTTCACGGAGATCGACCCAGTTCACTGGACAATCAGAGCTGAAAATCAGTCTTCATCAGTGGTCTCCATTTGCGGAGAGGTTTACAAACTATTCGAACCGGAATCCACTTTACGGAGATTTATGCCAAGTGCCGAAAGATTATGCTAGAATGACGAACGAAGGCGAGTACCACGCAACCACCTCAAGTGGGGGTGTTCAAAGTTCGTCCGGGTCGGGAAGGCTGTGGTACAGTCGTTCGAGTTCCTCGGTTTCGTTGTATCGAATCGTCTGACTCCGGACATCGTACTCTATGATTCCTACATCAGCCAACTTCGGGATGTGATGGTGCTGCAAGTCAATTTGGATCTCTTCGTGGCTGGGTTTTGTCCCTTTTTCTCGACTGACTTCCGTGGCCGTGTGGTTAGCGGCTTCTTCGACCGTTCCTGTGCTGTCTGGCTGGTCCCAAAGGTACTCTAGGAGTGCCCGACGGCGTTGGTTGCTCAGTATTCCGATGATCGCATCAATCGGTGACGAGGTGTCGTTAACTCGCCCCCCTTTACCTTTCCAAGTAAAGCCCTCATCTGATGTCATGTTATCCATTCCCGTGTTATGAGGCGTCCTACATAATGTTATGGTTTTTATGTTTTCGCCTCGGTTGTTCATTACACGTTCCTGTGTAGAATACTTATGAGAGTCGTGTGGCAGTTAGTGTTGCTTCTACACTCACTTGATTAGGAACCCGTCGGAGCACCAATCCCGTTGCAATACTCGACCATTCACCCCTACAGTGTGTAATGGTATCTGTAGAACCGAGGTATTACACGCCAACACTAACTCAACAAGGGTTTATCCTGCCGTACGAACTACGGTACGATAATGACCTCATCTACAACGGACCGCATCGACACCGTCACGATCGTCGGTGGAGGTGACGTTGGTCTTCTCAACGCATTACTCCTCCAAAGATACAATTCAGACCTTCAGATCAGAGTTATTGACGACTTCGATCAGCCTGTCCCCCAGGTCGGTAAAAGTACGTTCTACTACATACAACCGATTCTCCACGACATCCTGCAAATCCCCGAGACGGAGTTCATTAAACGCGTCAAACCCGTCTGGAAAGCATCTGTCTACTTCAAAGACTGGCAAGGGTGCGATGAATTCCATGTCCCCTTTGACGACCAGATGGTCCCGAAGAACAGCAACGGCCCGAAGAAATTCGACGAACTCTGCTACCGGCACGATACAAACAACTTCCACACCATCGGATGTGAACTTGTCCATCAGCGAAAATCACCGTACCGGTGGGAAGATGACCCTGAAGCAGACGGGAACTCCAAACGCCTCTCTCGGTACCGGTCGGTCGCTTACCATCTTAGTACAGACCGGTTCAATCCCTTCCTTCGCAACGTCTGCCGTGAACGTGGTATCAGGCTTATCAACGACAGAGTCACCGATGTCCGAACGCAAAACAACCACATAGTTAACATCGCCAGCGAAGACTCTGTCTACGATAGCGACCTCTTTATTGATGCCACTGGGTTCAACCGTCTTCTCATGGGTGAGCTCGACAATGAGTTCAAGGAGTTCGATTTCCCACTTGACTCCGCGGTCGTCGGAAATGCAGACATCAACCTCGACGAGATCGTCCCGGCGACCGTTATCCGCACCGGCGACGCCGGGTGGTTCTGGCAAATCGATACGTACGGTTCCCGCGATCGCGGGTATGTTTACTCATCTTCACACATCTCTGATGAAGACGCCACTGAAGAGTTCCTATCCCACGTCGACAAAGACATTGACCGGGAAGACATCACCCGGTACCGGTTCAATTCCGGGCGGTACGAATGTGCCTGGGTCAACAACTGCATCGTCGTCGGAAACGCCTATGCGTTCGTCGAACCGCTCGAATCAACCGCGCTGACGACCGCTGGGTTCCTCGCCAAACTACTCGGGAAATCCCTCGCCAACAATTCCCGCATCGCTTACGACGGGCTTCGGGACCTGTTCAATCGGAACGCTGCTGTTTCCTGGGATCGCATCTACGAGTTCCTGAGCATCCACTACAAGTACGCCCCTGGTGGCACGCCGTTCTGGGATGATACTGATCAGGTGAACAGCGACACGACGCTCAGGCAGGTTGAGAACTACCATAAACTCGGCTTCAACGAGGACAAGGACGTTGATCAGTTAGACTTGCCACGTGAGGATCTGTTCAACCACTGGCTGCACTACCGAGTTCTCCGTGGAATCGGAGTGAAATCAGAATTCTATGAAAGCGCTGACATCCACCCACGGAACGCCGCAGTCAAAGACGTCAAACAACAGAACCAAGAAATCGAATCCCATGCCTTGGACTACCTAACCTACGAGGAGCTGTACTCTCTCGGCCGATACCAAACTACTGACCAACCTGGCGACGGGCAGGCCACAACACCTGGTAGTTCTACGGTTGACACCCCGCATACAAAGTGATGGTTCCGTTTAGAAGCTCGTTTCAATGATCGAGTGTGTGCGTTTTGCGTCCTGAAAAGGGAAACCCCCAAGGCGGTCTACCGCAAATGTGTTGTTAGACGATGGTGGATTCTGGTGACACTGCCGGTGGGATTCATGGCGTCTCGACTGTCACATCGGCACAATCCACCCGCGAAGACTGGATTATCCTTCACGTAGACTGCGATTGCTTCTACGCTGCCTGTGAGCGCACACGCCGCCCTGAGCTCAACGGTGAGCCGCTTGTTATCGGGATGGGGTATGAGGCCGATGAGCCTCATGGGGCGGTTGCGACGGCGAGCTACGAAGCCAGAGACCACGGTGTCGGGAGCGCGATGGCGATCGGTAAAGCCATGGAGAAACTTCCACGGATGGCTGATGCTGATCCGGAGGACCCGTCTGCTCCTGCTCCTGACGAGGCCGGGTACTATCTTCCGGTAGACATGGCGTTCTACGAGGGGATAGGCAAAGAAATCCACGAGATCCTTGACGCGCATGCTGACACATTTGAGCCAGTCAGCATCGACGAAGCGTACCTGGATGTAACTGAGCAGACCACATGGAACGACGTCGAGACGTACGCTGAATCGTTGAAGGAGACGATACGGGAAGCCGTTGGAGTTCCAGTCAGCATCGGCGTCGCCCCAACAAAAAGTGCCGCGAAGGTCGCTTCAGACCACGACAAACCAGATGGGTTAGTTGTTGTTGAACCAGGAACCGTCCGGGAATTCTTCGAGCCACTGGATATCGAAGAAGTGCACGGAATCGGGCCAGTCACCGCCAAGAAATTACGCGATATGGGCGTTGAGACAGCCGGTGATTTAGCTGTCGCTGACCCGGACGAACTGGCCGGTGAATTTGGTTCTCGTGGTAAAGAAGCTCATCAACGCGCCCGAGGACACGATCCTCGTCCAGTTACACCACCTGACGATCCGAAGAGCCTCTCGAACGAATCCTCGTTCGGGAGCCCAGTCACCGGGTTTGAGATTAAGCGCGAGAAAGTGCAAGAGTTAGCCGACGAAGTGACGAGCAGGGCTCGGGAGAAGAGCGCGTTATACCAGACGATCGGGATTAAAGTTGTTGAGCCACCGTTCGATGTGAATACGCGTGCTCACACTCTCCCCGGGCCGATTGATAATCCGGATCTTGTTGAGTCGATTGCGGTTGAGTTGCTGGAGGAGTTCGCCGATTCAAAGGTTCGTAAAATCGGTGTGAAAGTAGCGAAACTCTCCTTTTCGGAGAACCGTCAACCAGCACTCACAGAGTGGGAATCGAAAGAGTCGGTCGCACCAGGAGGGTACACTCGACACGCGAATGAGGGGACGAGCAGGCGGCGCAGAACACAACCACAACAATCCTCTCTCACGGATTTCGATCCCGAGTAACTCTACGCTCACACGGTGCTGTGAGAACGCAAACAATTATTCTACCCCGGCGCGTCTGTTCGTGTAGGTACGTTCTGGTATGGACACCACTGCAACCACACTGGGTCCTTCATCGTCAGACTTCTAACTGTCTGCACTGGCTACCGGCACCGGGTCGGTGAAGGCAAGCAGGCAGTGCCCCTGGCGATGAAAGGTCACCATGAACGAAAAGGAAATCAAACACCTGGAACGGGAGCTGCGAGAAGCGAAAGAAGAACTCGTCCGCCGTGAGCGCGCAGACGGAACGAAAGGCCTCGTCACCACCTGCCCGCCGGAGTTCAAGCGGCTGACCCGACTTGGCTGTGACGAACTTGAGGTGCACATTGAACGCTTAGAGCGGGACATTGAAGACCTCAAGTACGCGAAGACCTGGCCGCCACGCGACTACAAGAACGAATCCGAGTAACCCGTCACGGCGAACGCCCTTTTGCAACACCGCGTCAACAGTCCAGTCATTGAGTGATAGGCATCGCTAGTTAATGTGGTCAAAGAAGTCGCCAGCGACTTTCTCTGCGGAAATGAACGCACCATCGGCTTCTGGACGATTGACCACGGCTTTCTCAGCCGTCTCGTAGTATGGGCAAGGACCACGTTTACCGCCGGTTTTCCGGTTGAGGGCCTGACCGACCTGGTCAGACGGGGCTGCCCCATGGACTGTCTTCTCATCAAAGACAATCACTAACTCACCGGGCGGCGTAGTCCTCTGCGGATCGGGGATCGTATCGAGGACGGCATCTCTCACGCCGTTTTCGGTCCCGTAGTAGGGAGCGGCGACACACTCAACTGGTGCTTCATCAGAGAGGGATTCTTGGAGGGTTTTAGCTTCGGTAAGTGTAGGGAAGACTGCGAACGGCGTCCACCGACCAGTAAAGTAGTCCATGATAACCAGGACTTCATCGTTGGTCACCGGATTGTCACCCTTGATTTTCGACCCATACCGGCAAGTGATTGTTACTTGCTATATACTTTTCTCCCAACGGCTGGTATCCTAACCCACCGAGTCACTAGACGGATGAAGAATTCTGATTAGAGGGTCAGTCAGGACTGTCAGTATCGGTCTCAGTAAGCCCAGTCACCTTATCGATGATTCCACCATCGAGCTTGCGGAAGAACTTGAGCGTCCGAACTTTCGAATCATGGTACCGGATGTCACCAAGCATCATACGCTGCTCAAGATACCCTTCAATTTCGATGTGGTGGGCGCTTCCGGTGGTGAATGTCGGCGGATTTAGCGCGTGAACGTGCAAGTGATGCATGCGGGATGTACGGATATCGTCATGGTTGATGAGAGCTGACTCGACGATCTGCTCATCGATGTCCCGATACTGGACGACCTGTTCGTTGATTCGTAGCGTTGTTGGCTCGCCATCAGGCTTCACACGCGATTCGAAGTAGTCTGTATGACCTTCTGGGTAAATCCCCGTCTGGACCGTTTCCTTGACGTCACAGTTGTCGCATGTGAACGTCACCTCTTGGTCGTCCTGGATGGTGAGGCTTGGATTGGTCTCCATGTTGCCGCGTTGGATTCGCGTCACCGTTACGGCGTCGTTCTGGTCGTCAGTGGCTCCGCACAGTGTGCAGAATGTCTCGAAGTAGTCGCTCATGGGAACGTAGGTGAGTAGTGATTGGGTGTCTGAGGCGGCACGTTATAGGACGGAGATGCCCATTGCGACGCCGGACGAGAGCATCAGCGCTGCTAGGGTGAGTGCGATGATCTGGTTTTTCTCCATTGGTGCTGGCAGAGTGTATGCGATACCGTCTTTAAAATACTCGGTTGTGAGAACGTCTTCCTACTGGTGTGCGGGTATCGAAAGTTGCCTCTTGGATCAGTGGTGTGCTGGAGAGGTTGAAACACGTAACTCTGGATAGTGTGTGTCCTCGGATTTGTGATTGAGAATGGTCCGGGTTAAACGCTGTTCCCGGGTGAGGTGATCGAGGTTTGTTGAGCATCGATTTGTGAACCGGCCGGCGAGGGTGTTGCCGGGGACGGTTGTGGTTGATCGACGGTCATGGTGTGCTGACCGCCATTGATAGATGTGCGGCTGGTGTCTTGTGGTGGGTGGTTGGCGGACTTTACAGTGTGTACGGGGTGGGTGTCCGTTGGGGAGTTAACGAACAGGCCGTGCACAACGAATCCCATTGAGAGTGCCGCTCCGATGGTGATTCCGGTGGTGAACGGGAGTCCGAACGGGAGAAGTGCCACCGGGGCACCCAGGAGGGCGACTGGGATAGCGGCTAGTAGGTAGTCGTAGTAGGCAGGCATAACCAGATAAGAATACAGTTGCTATTATTATAAAAGTTTGCAGAGTCCTTTCCCATCGGGTAGGAAAACTAACCCTCATTGTAACTCAAAGGATTCCCATAAGTTATGAGTATAATATGGAGTGGTCGTTCTCGTCACTGGGTTCAACTCACTCTCATCACATAGACTCCACTCCCAACACGGAACGCACAGAATCAGCGCTTCAGAAAACGGTCGGTTCAGTTAGCGAAGGAACGTCACAACCCTACGAGAACACCGGCTGTAACGAACGCAGAGACCCCACCGACCGAAAATATCGGGATGAACAGGTTCACCACGCCAGCGATGAGGAGGACGGCTGCGACGAGCATCGCTAGGTACACCGCGATGTCGATGAGGCCGCTCAGGATCGAGAGTCCGAAGGCGATCACGAACAGGACAATACCAGCCATCAAAATCTGCGACCCCATAATCAGGTCGATGACTGCCATCATGGAGACTCACCTCGCTGTGAACGGTAAGTTGGCATGCTTACTCTGAATTTACCCACTGTTC
>LKMJ01002716.1_pt1 | contig 16375 bp, 18 predicted proteins | sample 643391 | NCBI WGS metagenome assembly LKMJ01 (sample SAMN04112250, study PRJNA286221) | soda lake metagenome | biome: soda lake; feature: Kulunda Steppe; material: water; isolation source: sample PL-Br10 brine of Picturesque Lake | place: Russia: Kulunda steppe | collected 2010-07
ATCTATCGGACCGTTCGATCGCTCGTCGAGGAGCACGAATCCGAGATCGAGTCCCGCTATCCCGATCTCAAGCGGCGCGTCAGCGGCTACAATCTCGATCGCGTCATCTACGAAAACGACGAGGGCGAGGACGTCATCAACCTCTCGAAGCTCTACGTCGGCAGCGAGGGAACGCTCGGCGTCATCGTCGAGGCGACGATCGGGTTGGTGACCGTCCCCGAGGAGACGGCGCTCGTTCTCTACTGTTTCGAGGAGTTGGTCGATGCGATGAAAGCGGTCCCCGAAGCGCTCGCGTTCGACGTCAGCGCGGTTGAGTTAATGGACGACGAGGTGTTTCGGCTGGCTGCGGAATCGGACGGATACAGCGAGTACGCAGCGCCGATCCCGGACGGGACGAAAGCGGCGCTCATGCTCGAATACGATTCGGAACTTCACGACGACTTTGAGGCCGCCATCGAGGCGACGAACGCGCATTTCCTGGAAGATGGCGACGCCTTCGACGTGATCGAAGCGTACTCCGATTCGGCACAGAAAGACCTGTGGTCGCTCCGAAAGGCGGCGATTCCGTTGTTGATGGGGCTGGAAGGCGATCCGAAGCCGTATCCGTTCATCGAGGACGCGACGGTCCCGCCCGAAGAACTCGCCGAATACGTCATCGGGTTCGAGAAAGTCCTCGAAGATCACGGGACCTCCGCGGCGTATTTCGCGCACGCCGGCAGCGGAACGCTGCACATTCGGCCGATACTAAACCTCAAAAGCGGCGAGGACATCGAGAAGATGCACTCGATCACCGACGACGTGACGGACTTGGTCCTGAAACATCACGGAGCCTTTTCGGGCGAGCACGGCGACGGGATGGCTCGAACGGAGTTCAACCCGAAGATGTACGGCGAAGATCTCTGGAGCGCGTTCAAAGAGATTAAAACTGCCTTCGACCCCGCGTGGGATATGCATCCCGGCAACGTCGTCTACCGCGACGGCCCGGACGATATCGGCCCCGAGGGGGAACGCGGTGTCGGCGCGGACATGCGAGAGAACCTCCGGTACGGGCCGGAGTATCAATCGATCGAGCCGCAGACGAAACTCGACTTTTCCGAAGAAGGTGGCTTTTCGCACCTCGTCGAACTCTGTAACGGGTGTGGGACCTGCCGGCAGACCGGCGAGAATACGATGTGCCCGACGTTCCGTGCTTCCCGCGAGGAGATCCAAGCGACCCGCGGCCGCGCGAACATGCTTCGAGCCGCGATCAGCGGTGAGCTTCCGGAAGGGGAGATCCACTCGAAGCGATTTCAGTCCGAAGTGCTCGATCTCTGTGTCGGTTGTAAAGGCTGTAAATCCGACTGCCCGACCGGTGTTGATTTGGCGAAGCTGAAAGCCGAGGTGAAACACAGCTACCACAACGAACACGGAACGAGCCTTCGGACGAAGTTGTTCGGCAACGTCGATCGCGTGAACTCGATCGGAAGCACGCTCGCACCGGTTTCGAATTGGGCGCAGAAGCTTCCGGGATCGAACGCCGTCGCGGAGAGGGTGCTCGGGATCGCCCCCCAGCGCGACCTTCCGAGATTTTCGAAAGAGACGCTCGCTGGCTGGTTTGACGCTCGCGGACCGAGGGTTGAGAAAGCCGAAGCCGACGACCACGTGTTGCTCTTTCCGGACACGTATACGAACTACAACTATCCCGAACCGGGAAAGGCCGCGGTCGAACTACTCGAAGCGGCGAACATCCACGTCCGGGTCGCGGACAAAAGCGAGCTTGCCCCGAGCGGTCGGGCGGCCTTCTCGATGGGCTTGCTCGATGAAGCCGAAAAGCGGGCACAGCGGAACCTCGACGCGCTTTGGCCCTATGTCGAAGACGGCTGGTCAGTGCTCTTTATCGAACCGTCCGATGCGGTGATGTTTCAAGACGAGTACGTCGATTTACTCGATGACGATCGTGTCGAGAAACTGGCCGTCTCGTCGTACGGCGTCTGTGAGTATCTCACGACATACGCCGTCACCGCGGATCTGGCGTTCGACACGCCCGATGAGCGGCTGACGTATCACGGACACTGCAACCAAAAGGCGCTGAATCGCGACCACCACGCCGCGTTAGCGCTGCAGGCGGCCGGCTACGAGGTCGATGCGCTCGATTCCTCGTGCTGTGGGATGGCCGGCTCGTTCGGGTACGAGGCCGAACACTACGAGCTCTCGAAGGCGATCGGGCAGATCCTCCACGAACAGGTCGAAGCCAGCGGCGGAACGGTCGTCGCCCCCGGTGCCTCGTGTCGATCACAGCTCGCCGATGAGGATTTCGAGGGCGAGCGACCACCGCACCCCGTCGAGAAGCTTCGTGAGGCGCTAGCGTAATCGACCCGGACTGTTCCGGTCAGTTCGAAGACGCCTATTCACCGTCAAGCGGTTCACCACGCCGGTCTATGCGGGTCGCCGGCAGTCCGGCACGCTCCGCGTGTTCCTCGATGGCGTCCTCGCTTTCGGCCTCGTAATGACAGAACGTGCCGGTGACATCCCCGTCCTCGTTGGTCAGTACCTCGGATTCGATCCATCGAATATCGACCCCTTCCTCGCGGAGCTCTTCGAGCGTCTCGCCGGACTGTTCGGCCGCCGCTTCGAGCGCTGCTTCGCTGATCGGCTCATCTAACTCTCTGAGGATGGTGAACGCATCGATATTATTTTCTGACATATTTCATTCGGGCGTACGAACGGGTGTGGTATAGTGTTGGACGAAATCGGTAACGTTCACTGGCATCTGCGACGCCTCCCATGAATCGAAGACCCGTCGCTTTTAACCGAGACACCGCGTATCCGGTGATATGCCGAAACCACGCGATGCGTTCGACGATCTTCGAACGTTCGAATTCAGAGAGCCAGAGGAAGTCCTCGATGCCGATAAGTTATACACCGTCTACGAGATCTCCCGGCTCTTGCAAGGTCTCGAGCCCGACTTCGATCTCGATCCCGAAACGGAAAACATTCTCTTAGATTGGGCGATTCCATGGATGCTCGATCACAGCGAGTCGTTCGTCTTCGCTGAACCGGACGACGACAACGAACCCGGACATTACGGACTGCGATGAAGCTGCTCGTCGTTGGAAGCGCCGAGGTCGACGCTGGGAAGACGACGTTTACGACCGGCCTCATCGAACGAACCGACGTTCGCGGGTACAAACCGCGTGCGGGAAACGGGTACTGGTACGATCAAGACGACTATCGACGATCGGTCGAAACCGGTCGGCTCTATGGCAAAGACGCGAAGAAGATCGCCGCGGCGTCCCCAGGATCGATCGCGCCCGAAGCGATCAATCCGGTTCACCGACTGTGGCTCCCCACGCCGGGACAGGGCAAAGGTGTCCTCGGCCGCGACGGACGGCGGTTCCTGTTCGACCGGGTAACGCGAGACGGCACGAACAGCTACATCGTCAACGGGACTGTCGAGATCCCGCCCGCAGCACAGCGGGCGTTTCCGTTGGAGGACGCACCAGTCGTTGAGTCGCTCGAGGACCTCAACGAGCGAATGCGCACCCGTCACGGACGGGCACTCGACGCGCTCGCGGAAGAAATCGCGTCCCGCGATGCGGCAATAGTCGAATCGTACTCGGATATCGCACGTCCGCTGTCTGGCTTTTCGCCCGACGGAGTTGCCGTCGTCGAGCCACGGCGCTGCCGCATATACGGCGGTGATCGATACGCGAAAGCCTGTCAGGTCGCAAGCGGCAGCGCGCACGAAGGCCGATTAGAAGAGCGCGTCGATCACGTTATCGAACTGTTAGAGCCGGCGGCATCGGTTACACTGCCAGCGCTTTCGAGCGAAGAGCGTGCGGATACAACGATCGTCGCCGAGGCCTACGAGTCGGCTTACGACGAACTCCTTGGAATCGTCTAAGGAACGCCGAGAACGCGACTGCCGCCCAAACGTATTCCGTCACGCCACCTATAGAGTACACATGGAGTATACGATAGCCGACACGGACGATATCGAAAGCGTCGTTCCGGGCGAGTACGGCGGGATGTGGTTCTTTCGAGACGCGCTCGGATGTGAAAACCTCGGCATGACCCTGCTTGAACTCGAACCGAACGCGAAGGGAAAAGCACACGACCACGCCGCGGATGCTCACGAAGAGGTGTATCTCGTCGTCGATGGTGAGCTAACGATCGGACTCGGCGAAGTGGGGAACGAATCGGCCGAGACCGAGACACTCACGACCGGCGAGGCGATCCGGGTCGCACCCGGCACATGGCGGCAACTGCACAACGACGGCGACGAGCGAGTTCGAGTCGTCATCGCGGGCGCGCCCTGAGATCTGAATCTCTTATCGACGCTTCTTGTGCGTACCATCGGCTGTGAACCGGCGATCGATGAAGGATGTACACAGGTTCAAGGAGGTTCCGCGCGCCAGTGGACAGTATGTATATCGCCGATGAAACGTGGCCGGAACTCGAGACGTATTTCGAGAGCGAATCCCTGGCGCTAGTTCCGCTCGGCTCGACCGAACAGCACGGACCGCACCTCCCGTTAGCGACGGATTATCTGATCGCGGAGGGGTTCGCCCGTGAAGCCGCAGCACGGACCGGTTATCTCTGCACTCCGACGATCAACATCGGCGTCAGTCCGCATCATCGACAGTTCACCGGAACGATGTGGGTCGATGCTCCCGTGTTTCGAGACTATGTCGAATCGTTCACGCGAAATCTGGCGTATCATGGAATCGATCGTGTGATTTACGTGAACGCTCACGGCGGGAACGTCGAGCACCTCCGGGAAGTCGGTCGCCGCCTCCGAGACGATGAGGTGTTGTACGCGATCGAGTGGATGTGGAACGAAAGCATTCCGGAACTCGTCAGTGATCTGTTCGAGCGCAACGGGCCGCACGGTGGCCCGAAAGAGACGGCGATGATCATGTATCTCGCCGAAACGTTGGTTCGAACCGAAAAGCTCGAAGACGCCAGAGATACCGGCTGGCCGGATTTCGAAACCGACACCGTGAGAAAGCACGGCGCGCGAACGTATTATGACGCGATCGAGAACACAGAAAACGGCGTGTTTGGTGATCAGACGGACGCGACAGCCGAGAAGGGCGAAGCGATGTTCGAAGCCGCGGTCGAACAGCTCGTCGAACTCTGTCAGTGGGTGGACGATCGGACATCCGAAGAGCTACTGCCGAGCTCGCACGTGTAGCCCCGTCAATCGTTCTCCGAGGACGACTGTTTACGCTTCCGAACGGTGAACTCCTCGGTGACGTCGATCTGGACGCCACGCTGTTTGTTCTCGCCGAATCCGGCGCTGAGAATTCGTGTCAGTGAATCTTCGACGGTTTCGTCGATCTCGGTGTATCGGTCCGGTTCGACCTCGACGACGAACCCGGTCGTGATGTTCGGGGCGGTCGGCAAAAAGAGAACGTCACGACCGTCGTCGGTCGTTTTTCCGGTTTTGAACGCGGTCATTCGCATCCCGTTCCACGTCTCGAGTTTGACGGGCGTTTGGAGTTCGTCAGGGCCGCTTACGGCGGTTTCGACGGCCATCTTCGAAGCGTTATACACCACCCGAAGCCCCGGGAGACGGTTCATCACTCCGTCGAGTGCATCCTCGAGGAGATCCCCGACCGTCGTTCGCATGAGATACCCGATCGCGAGGACCAACAGCACGAATAGCAGAAGCGTTATCAGAACTCGAGCGGCGACCGGAAGCCCACCGAGCGTCGTTTCGAGGAACGGGAGGTTCGCGATGGCCTGATAAATGAACGCAACAACGTACGCGGTAACCAAAAGCGGTACCAGGACGATCAGCCCGCTTGCGATATCTCGCTTCCACGAAGACGACAACATTCGGTGATAACTCGTGCCGGCGGATAATCAGGGCTTCGACTGAGGACGGCTACGGTGACCGTTGAATTAGTGATATCAATCGAGAGATTCCATTTTCGGTGATGGGCACTTAGACACGAGCGATCGAAACGGTGCGCTACGAACGCACTCAGAGTTGACCTCCTCCCGCGCCTAAAGTCGCGGGTATGCGCTCGCACTATGTATCAGGCCGGCTCCGTCCGCCGGTCGGTGTATCCCTCGAAGCGCGAAACCGAGAGCGCGTCGTAGAGATCGGTCGGCTCAGCATCGACGAGCTGTCGGGCGATCACGTCGCCGACCTTCGGAGCTAACTGGATACCCGAAGTGTGAAACGCCGCGATCGAAAATCCCTCGATCTCCGTCCAGCCGACGACCGGATTGCCGTCCGGCGTGACGGATCGCACGCCGACCCACTCGTCGACGATATCCGCATCCATCAGGGACGGTAACAGTCGTTCAACGGCGTCGAGCATGCCATCGCGGATCGGTTTCGGAATCAACTCGCCCATGGTATCCGGCTCGAACACGTCGTACGTCTCGAGGAACTGCTCGACCGTATCAGTCGGCTCCACCGGATAGTACCCCACATACATCGATCCACGGTCACGCGCTCTCTGGCGGTATATCGCGAACGGCGATTCGTGGTGTTCGATCGCCGGAAGGGAGTAAGCGGCTCGCTCGTCGGAATCGAGTTTGAGGATCGGCGCAAGCGTGTGCCGAACGGGTAGTTCGATACCGGCGTTTCGGGCGAGGGCGACGTTCCACGGGCCGGCGGCACAGACCACCGTTTCGACGGCGACCTCGCCGGAATCGGTTTCGAGCCCGGAGACCCGACCGTTGTCGGTCAGCACCTCAGTAACGTTGACCCCCGTTTCGAATCGAACACCGTTCTCGCGGGCGCGTTCGACGAACTCGTGGGCTAACTCTTGGGGGTTTACAAACCAAACCCGAGGGCGAAACGCCGCCCCCTCTATGGAATCGGCGTTCAGTCCTGGAACCAGCAATCGGTTTCTGAGTTCGTTTCCATCGATATACTCGAGTAGATCTCTATCAGTGCCCGAGAGACCGCTCGTCTCCGCGAGATCGCGAACGCCGCGTTCGAGTTCACGAGCGCCGTCTTCGGTCGTCGCGACCGCGAGTCGACCGGCGAGATCGGCTTTCGGGAGCGCCCGCGGATCCTCAAAGAATCGATTGTAGAGTTCGAGTCCGTACTGTTTCATCCGGTACTGAATCTCATCACCGTAGAGTCCGTACATCGCCATCGACTTGTACGTCGTCTCCGAGCTGATCGCTTGGCGTTCGAAGACCGTTATCGGTTCATCGGTCCGTTCGCTGAGGTGATACGCGATGCTCGCGCCAACGATACCGCCACCGATGACCGCGTACGTCGTGTCAATGTCACCCATAGCTGTCGACGCGAATCCGATCGTGATAAACATACTCCCGAACGGAACTCGTATTCGCTGAGTACGACTCCCGCTGACGGAACAGAGCTATCAACGTTGGTAACGAAGAATCGAACGGACCCGAATGGAGATACCGAAGGGGAGCGAATACGGCCCGCTTCGAACCGTTGCCGCGTTTTTGGTTCACAGCAACCTGTTTATTTCGACCGCCGCAACGGGTGTTGCGCTCTCGACGATCACTCTCGCAGGGCTCACGCCCGAGCTCCTTCCGCTTTTCATCGTGTTCGCGGCGACGTTGTTCGTATACAGCCTGAATCGACTCACGGACCTCGAAGAGGACATGCAAAACGTCCCGAGGCGGGCAACGTTCACGCACCGATACGGACGGTCGTTCTTCATTATCGGGGTCTTGTTGTATCTCGGTTCGATCGGCGGCGCGTTCGTTCTCGGGATCACCGGCGCGCCGTTTCTTCTCTTGCCGATCGTAGCCGCAGTCCTGTATTCGCTGTTTCGAGTCAAACAGTATCTCCTGATCAAAAACCTGATCGTCGGCGTCTCGTGGGGGCTAATCCCGCTCGGCGTCGGTTTCTATTACGGCGTGATACGTTCGCCGGAGATCCTCGTTTCGTTCGGCTTCTTTACGATCATGTTGACCGTCGCGGCTGCGGTGTTCGATATCAAAGACATCGAAGGCGACAAAACAGAAGATATTCGAACGATTCCGATCGTCTTCGGCACGCGAAAGACACGGATCGGGGCGGCCGCCGTCACCGTCATCGTTGGAGCCGTCATGTTCGGCTTCATCACCACGGGCGTCGTTCCACGGCAGTTTGCCGTCTTCTTCGGCTTTCTCGGTTACGTGCTCGCCTATATCCCGTTCGCAACGGAGGACCGAGGGTCGTTATTTTACGGGTTCGTGATCGATGGGGAGCACATCTTTCTCACGATACTCGTGCTCGTCATGGAACTGATGTGAGATCTTGGCATCCACCCACGAGAACCGTCGTGGGCTTTCTCCTCGAACCTCTGTAATCCGCGACACAATTATTCCGGTCTCGGGATAATACTGCACACATGCGTGCTGCAGCATTCAGCGAACTGATCGGACCGGACGGCGTGCGTATTATCGAACAACCGACACCGGAACCGGGACCGAACGAAGCGATCGTCGATGTCGGAGCGTGTTCAATCAATCGTCACGACCTGTGGATCCTTGAGGGGGACTCCGCGATGGTGGACACCGATGCCCTCCCGTTTGTGAGCGGTCTCGATGTCGCCGGTGTCGTCGAAACCGTCGGTGGGGAGGTAGATACCGTTGCGCCGGGCGATCGGGTCGTTCTTTGCCCGAACGAAACGTGCGGTCGCTGTCGGTTCTGCCGGGACGGTCCGGAGAACCGCTGTGAAGAGTTTTCGATGTTTCACGGCGGGCTTGCCGAAACTGCCCGCGTCGACGCAAGTCGGCTTATCTCGCTTCCAGACGCGGTCGACACAACGACCGCAGCCGCGTTGCCGACCGCGTACTTGACAGCCCAGCACATGCTCCGGCAAGCCGAAGTCGGTGCGGGCGATCTCGTATTCATCCCCGGTGTGACCGGTGGTGTGGGTGTGGCGAGCGTTCAGTTAGCCGATCTGGTAGGAGCTCGGACGGTCGGCACCTCGAGCTCCGGAGAGAAACTCGATCAGCTCCAAGCGTTAGGGCTCGATCACGCCGTCGAAGCGACGGATCCGGACGAGATCAAGAGCGCGGTCGAAGCGATCGGCACGCCGGATGTCGTGATAAATCATCTGGGCGGCGATTACACTGGCGTCGGGCTCGAACTGCTCCGACGCGGTGGACGGATGGTGGTCTGTGGACGGACCGCCGACAGTCACAGCGAGATCGATATTCCGGATCTGTTTTTGGGGCACAAACGGGTGATCGGCAGCACGATGGGGACCCAACCGGAGTTACAGCGACTGGTCGATCTCGTCGCGACCGGCGATCTGTCACCCGAGATCGAAGCGACGTATTCCCTCGAAGAGACCGGTGCGGCCTTCGCTGCGATGCAGGACCGAACCGCTGTCGGGAAACTGATCGTCGAACCGTGAGCGGGCCGATGTGAAGCGATCAAACAAACCGGACGAGCGAGAAGAGCCCAAACTATATACAGCGATCCACCATCGGTGGACACGATGCTCGTCATTCACGCAGCCTTTCCGATTAAGACGAAAAAGCGATCGACGGCGATCGAGCTGAGTCAAACGCTCGCGGAGCAGTCTCGAAACGAGGACGGCGTCATCGAATACCGAATCGCGGCCGACGTCGAAGACGAGGGGACGATCCGATTTTTCGAACGCTACGAGGACGAAGAAGCGTTCGGCGCACACGCGCGGACGGACCACTTCAAAGCATTCGCCGCAGAACTGCCGGCGCTGTTGGACGGCGAGCCGACAGTTACCCGGTTCGACGTGTCGGACGTTTCAGCGGTCGAATTTTAGCAACCCGATCGATCACGAAATATAAAACCTCTGGCGAAACGCGCACCTCCCACACAGCCGCATGCGGAATATAATCCTCGAGAGCGAGAGATATAATGATGGCAAACGCAGCAGTCGTGATACTCGCGGGGACGGACGGGCACGAAAACCTCGGTCGCGTCGTAAACGGCCTCGAAGCCGCCAAAGAGTTCGTCGAGAACGCCGGCGACGAGATCGAAGTCATATTCGACGGAGCCGGGACACAGTGGATTCCGGAGTTGGAAGACGAAGACAGCGACTATCACGAGCTCTATCGAGCGGTTCGTGGCGAGACAGCGGTGTGTGATTACTGTGCGGGGGCGTTCGGTGTGAGCGACGCCGTCGACGATGCGGGTGTCGTCCGCCTCGACGAACACGACGGACATCCGAGCATCCGATCGCTCGTCGACGACGACTACGAGATCATCACGGTCTGACGCCGGAATCATCACCGCCTGACGCCGGAAGTCGCTCACGAGGAGGTACGTCAGTACGCCCGAGGTGTTTTTCGACATTCTGTGTCGCGCACGCTCGGGCGGTCGAGAGTCCGGAAGCATTATATGCGTTGGCGTACTTGCTTCAGAAGATGGCAACCGGAACGGTTGATTTCTTCAACGACACAGGCGGCTACGGATTTATCGACACTGAGGACGCGGACGAGGACGTCTTCTTCCACATGGAAGATGTCGGCGGCCCGGACCTCGAAGAAGGACAAGAGGTCGAGTTCGACATCGAGGAGGCCGAAAAAGGCCCCCGCGCGACGAACCTAAAGCGCCTGTAAGGCGCCGACCACAGCAGTATCGTTTTCGAACAGTTATTTTTCGTCCGAGAGCGGCGTCGATGTGCGGCGCATATCGAGTAGATAATGAACGAACGTGGATGTGAGCGACCCGATTACAGAAGGCGACGAGCGTACGACTCGAACCCCTCGGGAACGACCTCACGAAGCGTTCGAAGGTCCGTCTCACCGTCGTAATTGACCAGATTACATCGACCGCGCACCTCACCATAGACGCCCTGGAAATCGTAGACGAAACCGAGGATCGTCTCGGTCTCCGGAACCTCCGGAGCCGAGCGCAAGAATTCGACTTGCCGATCAACGTTGAACTCGACGAGTTGATCGACGAGCCCGACATCTCGCTCTTCGGAAACGCGCTCGTCTGCGAGACCGGCTTCGATAACCGGACGTAACGACTCGATGCGTGCTTCGACTCCGGGCGGTACGGCGGTCGGTTCGTCGGCGCGGACCGCCTCGAGCGCCGCGGTGACGGCACCACAGCCGGTGTGACCGACGACAGCAGCGACCTCCGTATCGGTATACCGAATCGGATACAGGACGTCGCCGCTCAGAACTTGTTCACCGTTATGCGTATCCCAGACCTGATTTCCGATGTTACCGGCGGTGAAGATCCAGCCCGGGTCCTCGACGGCCCACATCCCCTCCTGTGAGACCCGCGAATCCGAACAGCAAACGGAAACAACTGCGGGATCTTGTGCGGATTGGACCGCATCGAAGTAATCCTCCGAGAGTGATTCGACGTGGCGGGCGTTCCGTTCGAGTAACTCGGCGAGCGTCGTCTCTGGCATAGCTATCGATTAGTCCACCACAAAAATAAGTCCATCACTCCGACCCGGAGCGGTCGAAGCGTCACCGTCGGCTCGGTTAGTTACAATTCGAGCTCGAGTTCCGCGTCTTCATACAGTTCTTCGAAGTCGAGGTCACGATCCTGCGCTTCGAGCGCTTTCTGGATATCGTGCCGGTGACGCTGTTGTTGTTTCATACGACCTTTCCGTTCCCGGCCTCGCTTCGTGTCAGCCATGGTCATGTCATACTATACCACAAAACCATATAGGTCTACCGGTAGGCTCGGTACGAGGCAGTAAAATCGGAGAAACGAGCCGGCTCAAACCGGTGGTTCACCGGGAAGTTCACGTCGATCATGTGGTTCGGTAAACTCCGGAGTGGGACCCATCGGAACGATTCGTTTCGGACTCACGTCCGGATGCGTCGTATAGTAGTGTTCTTTGATGTGATCCATCCGTGTCGTCTCGCCGAACCCCGACGTCGTGTACAAATCTCGCAGATACGGCCAGAGGATATCGTACTCGCGAATGAGTTTGTGATTGCACATGAAATGGGTGTGATAGACTTCGTCGAACCTGACGAGCGTCGTGTACATCGCGATATCGGCCTCAGTGAGTCGGTCACCGACGAGATACCGCTGATCTTCGAGCACTGAGTCCCAATACGCAAGCGCCTCGAATAGTTCGTGTACCGCCGCATCATACGCCGATTGAGTGTCGGCGAATCCCGTCCGGTAGACGCCGTTGTTGATCGGTTCGTAGATTCGATCGAGCGTCTCATCGATTGACTCCAGGAGTTCGTTCGGAGCGATATCGACACCGTTACCGGATTCCGCGAAGACCGTCGTCAGATTCCGCATGATCTCACGGGATTCGTTGTTGACGATCGTCCCCTCGTCTTTGTCCCACAGGACCGGCACCGTCACGCGACCCGTATATTCGGGATCCGCCTCGACGTATGCTTCACGAAGGTAGTCGAATCCGTTGATCGAATCGACGGTACTGCCCGGTTTCTCGGGAGTGAACTGCCAACCGCCCTCGTCGCGATAGGGATCGACCACGTCGACAGAGATGATTTCCTCTAACCCGAGCAGTTTTCGGGTGATAAGCGTCCGGTGTGCCCACGGACACGCGTAGCTGACGTAGAGGTGGTATCGGCCGGCTTCGACATCTTCGGGTGCAACGCGATCTCTAAAGGACGTCGGTTGTCGTTGAAACGAACCGTCCTCGTCCGTTGCCTCGTACTCGCTGACCCACTCCCCGTCGATGAACTGGTGCATACGCAGTTTACTCGCTGGCGACAGATAGCTTCCCGGACGGTGACGTGTCCTTGCCGAATCGGTTCAGAATCGTTATGCTGGACCCTGCGTTATCAATCGATGTGGGCCCGTAGCTCAGCGGACAGAGTGTCAGGTTCCGGACCTGGATGTCGCGGGTTCAAATCCCGTCGGGCTCGTTTCTCGCTTTGCTCGTCACGACACCGACATAGATCGCGAACGCGAAGCGTTCGCTCACTCCCGTCGGACCCAATGGTCTCGATCGGTTTTATTGAACTCCTAATACCTGAGAAGAGTTACCTGCCGAATACAGCGAATTAATTCAGACGGTTTGTCCTATCGTGAGTGAAAGAACTGCTTGCTAACTCTTCCCTCTCGAGCAGTAAGCTTGTACGGAATTACCAGTGTCGTTCCGAGGAGATCGTCACGGTTCGCTCAGAGCAGCTCAACGGCGATGGATTCGAACCAAAATCGGCGCTTCTGGTCGAAGCGAGATTCCCGCAGTTGGATCGGGTTCGGGATCGTTTACCGGTTCAAGGCGAACCTTCGAGGCGATCCTCGCGATGACCAGCATGATCTCCATCATTGCGAATCGCATGCCGATGCAGTGGAGGGGTCCGCCGCCGAACGGAAAGTACGCAAATTTCGGAAGTGACGCTTCGAACTCCTCGGTCCATCGATCTGGTCGAAACTCATCCGGTGACGTGTACCACCGAGGATCCCGGTGGAGTAAGAACTGTGGTGCTGTGACCACCGTACCGCGCGGAATTCGGTAGCCGGCGACCGTGCTGGGCTGTGTAGCCGTTCGATAGATCTTGAACGCGGGTGGATACAGCCGGAGCGACTCCTTCACAATCCGCCGTGTTGCCTGAAGTCGATCGAGAGCGGGCGGCCCGTTCGTTCCGTCGGACCGAACGCTCGAGACCTCGGTCGCGATCTGATCGCTTGCCGCCGGGTGATTCGCGACGAGCTTGCACGTATACGACAACGCGAGCGACGTGGTGTCGTACCCAGCTGTGATAAAATTCAACAGGTTATCACGTACTTCAGCGACCGATAGCGTGCTTCCATCCGGACCGGTGGACGTTCTGAGGATGGACAGCAGGTCTTCGGGCTCCTCGTCCGTTTCCACTCGCTCGGCGAGCAACTCATCTACCAGCTGGCGGTACTCCCGTGTTGCCCGGGAGAAGCGCCGCCGTTTGGGTGTCGGAACCCAGTCGGGGATGTGTTTCGTGACGATCCGTTGTGGGCTCGCCAAGTCGTTGATCGCCTCCACGACAGTCACGATGGGGAGTGTATCATCGTGTGCATCCAGGTCGATGTCCAACAACGTCTTCGAAAGGATCCGAAACGTGAGCGCCTCGAACGATCGATTTAGGTCGAGAACGTCGTGATCCTCCCAGTCAGTCATCTCCTCTTGGGCGTACGTCCAAATCGTATCGGTAAACCCACGGAGCTTCTCGACCGTGAACGCCGGGTACATCGTCTGGCGTTGACGGCGCCACTGATCGCCGGTGACCGTAAAAAGGCCTTCCGGGGCAAAATCCAGTCCGGCCTCGGCGAATCCCCATCGTGAAAACCGATCAGACTGGCCGACCAGTACCTCTTCGATCGGGTCTGGGTGGAGCAGCGCGGTGAACGGCGTCCGCCCCACGCGATAGCTCACGACGTCTCCGTAGTCAGCCAACGACTCGTAGAAACCGAAGTGATCTCGGGCGAGGGGAATTACGTTGCCGATCAGCGGTTGGCCGCTCGGTCCGGGCGGAAGCGGTCGATCTTCGGCGTTCATCGGTTTTCCGGTTGCCATGGCTAATCCTCGTTGTCAAATAGCGCACATCGGGACAGTAGACGGTGTTTACCCGTGAATACCGAAGAGCACTGAAGTCGCTACGTTTTGTGAGAAGTTAACAATTGCCACTATCGATATGCATCTACCTCAAGGGAAGAGACAGCTCTGCCGACGAATCACCGGGTACCATCCGAAGCGACGTGAACTGTAGTAAGTTCTCCTTGGAGAGCGTTAGAGCGAACGCGGATCGCAGCCTTACTCGGATGGGAGTTGATACGTTCTGAGCACGGTGCTCGAACCGCCTTCTTCAGACTCCCAGATTAATCGGACCTCTCCACCGGGGACGAATACATCGGCACTGCTTGACTGATTCAGATCAGCCGAGCTGCCCGCTCTGACGGGATCGCTGCTAGAAAACTCGCTCCAGGCTTTATCGTCTTCGAGTCCGGAGCCGACGAACGTTAACCGCTCAGCATCGACGGTGTCGCCACCTTGATGTGTGAATGTGAGGTTCGAAGCGTCGGTCACGTCCCCACTGAAGCTCGCGCTGAACTGCGCGTTCGGAGCGGTTTCTTGGACTTGATCGCCGAGGCCGAGCACGAACGTCCCGATCACGGCCGCCAGAATGACGGTGATCGCGACCATCAAAATGACACCGATCACGGGCGAGACGGCTCGATCATCATCGAATTGGAATAGGTTTTTGAGTTCCATGTTTTCACCCACAGCCGATCTCCGAATAGCAAAACACGATTGGCTGCGTTACTCGTCGTTGAACAAGGGTGGATATAACCAGGCGTTTCAACTCACGGTTCGATTCGAACGCTGAGTCGACACTCACGACCGAAGGGGCGGTACGTTGTTTTCTGACGAAAATGAAGATTGTCCCGCGTAAACCGACAGGGTAATGAAAAACCGGTATCGCTAGTAGCTTCTGTATTACAATAGTTGATCAACGCGAATATACAATTGGGAGTCAGAGCCGAGAAATCGGTCCGACTTCCGAACCCCCCACCCACCCATCCCTACCATCCACCCCGGAGGATTAGCCAACACCGTACCGGGGTGTGTTTTTATCCATACTGACCTCAACACGACCAGTGAGGGACCGACAGATACCGATCGATGAGACGGCGGTCTTGCGATCGAGAGCAAGACGGCTAACCGTTTCGTGAGCTGGAGGGATCGTTTCACACAGCACACCAACCGAGAGCGAGAAGTCCGATTCAAACACGACAGAACGGCATATAAGCTTTCCTTTCGTTCAGGTACGAGCACCTTATACGGATGTATTACCACATTACCGTAGGTAGACCATTACTATTGAATACAGGTATCTATATCGGGGTATGACAGAGTTCCTGTCTGAAAACGACCTGAACAGAATTGAAGAGTTCATTGACACGCCGAAGTACGAGCGTAACCCGGAGATCCTACTGCCGAAAGAAGACTGAAGCGCATGTAGTGCGGACAAGCCGGCTAATCGGTCGATAATACGTTCATTGTTTTAAGCGCAAGGAGAATACCCGCGCCTTCAGGCGCGGGATGAATCCGACAACCCCTTCCACAATCCACCGTCGATGGCAGGGCCGGATATTCCACGTTCTCAACCCGAATCTTTACAAAAGACACAAGTATAAGTGCTTATACAGGCGTTCAGTATGCTGGAAGTCCACCGCACCCACCGAGCAAAAATCCGCAACCACAGCCAAGTGGCTGAGATGCTCGACCTGCATGGATGGGATGCCAGCAAACTCTGGAACGTCGCCAACTACCACTCCCGAGAAGTCTGGGAGGAGACGGGGGAGATACCCGACCACGGCGACCTCAAAGACGAGTTGAAGACCCACAACAAGTACAAGGGACTGCATAGTCAGTCCAGTCAGCGCGTTCTGGAGGAACTCGCTGAAGCCTTCAACTCGTGGTACTCCTCGGACGATGACCGGGACAACCCGCCCGGCTACCGCAAACAAAACTACTAC
>LKMJ01002717.1_pt1 | contig 16364 bp, 20 predicted proteins | sample 643391 | NCBI WGS metagenome assembly LKMJ01 (sample SAMN04112250, study PRJNA286221) | soda lake metagenome | biome: soda lake; feature: Kulunda Steppe; material: water; isolation source: sample PL-Br10 brine of Picturesque Lake | place: Russia: Kulunda steppe | collected 2010-07
TGCCCATTAATGGGCAGTGCCCATGGTGTCAGAGTCCGGTGGTTCCAATTTTCTGATACTTCCAAGCATCCTTTGTCCAGCGCAGATAATGCCACTTTTCTATTGCACGTTTTGTATCGTTGATATTATCTTTTGCCCATGAAGCTCCTTTTATCTGTAGAATATGCAAGACAATCCCAATTATCGTTTTCTGCTGCATATTAATACGTCTCTTCATCCAAAAGACATCCATGCTCATGCGCGTAAATTAAGCATTTTATATGACCCTTTTTTGCGGCTAATTTACAGGTCCATTCATCCCAAGGACATCCATGCTCATGCGCATAAACCAAGCATTTCATATGACCGTTTAATGCTGCATATTCACACGTGGCTTCCTTCCAAGGGCATCAATGTTCGTGCGCATAAATCAAACATTTTACATGACTGTTGTCTGCGGCAAAAGAACACGTCTTTTCATCCCAAGGACATTCAAGCTCATGCGCATAAACCAAACATTCCATATGACCGTTTTCTGCGGCATTTGAACAGGTATCTTCATCCCAATGACATCCATTCTCATGTGAATAAGTCAAACATTTTATATGACCGTTGAATGCGGCATATGAACACGTCCATTTATCCCAAGAACATCCGTGCTCATGCGCATAAACCAAAAAAATCATTTTCATCCATTTGTCAAGCCCTGAAGCTGAGCTTTTCATCGAGAAGTGTCGGGATTTTAACCTTCAGAAAGAGGCACTTTGCATATCTCACTCTTTTTTGTGTGCTTCGCTTTCTCAAAGCCCTGTTGAGACACCCAGCGCACTCCCTTGGGCAACACAAGTGCTGAGGGCATGACCCATGCACGAAGAAAGTCAGGCAACACAAGTCTTTTGGGACATATGTTAAAATTGGAACGATACAGAGGAGATTAGCATAGCCCATGAGTAAGATGAAATTATGAATTCCATGCACGTAAAAAGTCGAAACTTTTGTTGAACTGGCAGTCAACGGTGTTGATCATCATGATGCACTCAGTGCATGCTTAACAAAATAGCATGGCAGACTCTATCCTGAGCCTCAGGTCAGACCTGTGACACGTGGCCTTGTCACGCCAGATTGGTGCAGTGCCAGACTTATGCTGCATTGTGACCCAAAGGTTGGTTGAGTCAGTTGGTGAAGCTTTTGATCCTGTTGTCAGTTCAGCTATATCCGTATGTAAGTGCATCAAAGACAAACTCGCAGTTATACCTTGCTTGCTCCTAGCGACCTTGTAAAATGTACGCCAGAGAGTAGGCCCCTCAAGCCCTTGGGGAGGAACAGGCGCGGCAGCGCCTAGCCACAGTCCAATCATTCAATGATTCAGTGACTAGCAGTACCCAACTCCTGCAGCTCAGCAAAGGTGTTGATGGAGCACGCTGTGCTGTTGGTGAGCGGCTTTGAGCTGGCTGCGAAACCTGGTATCTTCACAGTGCTTGAAGGCCATAAGATGGATGTGCCGCTGATTGGGTGCGAGCTGACTGGAGTTCCGGACTCTGGACAAAGGCTGGTAGGATGGTGCTGTTGCTGAGAGCCCCCCATCCCCTCTGCACCCTGCCCTACTCCTTAATGCATACCTAGGGTGGGCATCTGGCATGTTCCTTTTTTAAGCTGAACGGCAGCTTTGCTGTTCCCAATCAGACGCAGCCAAACACAAAAACAGTGGCTCAAGAAGCAAGGTGAACTTTTGGCACAAAACACAGCTTGCACTCTGGTGTTTGATTGGCGATTGAGCTCTCAGCCTGCTAGAGCCACCATAACTATTTGAAAGGTCCTTTAACACGGCCCGGGGGTGTGGAAGAAATGTGGCATCTTTCAAGGCAAGAACCTGTATAAGATTTTATTATCTTTGAAAACAAGGGAATCGAGCTAGCCTGGGGGCCAATGACTCTTGAGTTGCTGAGTCATTGAGGCTCTCTATCAAAGGAGTGACTGTATTTGCAAATGAGTGCTTGGCTTGCTGTGCCTTAGGTGTCAGAACACTACCTTGCTTCTTAAACTTTGTGTTTAGCACTTCTGTGTTGATTTTGGTTGCAGGCACCAGGCTACAATTAAGCTGCCCAGCAGGTAATGCTATGTAGCCCTCCCTCTGGGAAATCGACCATTAAGGCTTAAAGCCTCATTGGCTAAGCAAATATGGCCCAGGAGAATCAACAGATCTACGTGCCTTTGATTCTTGACAGTCAAGCTGGGCAGGTTAAGCTATGTAACCTAACCTTTTGACAGCTGTCTTCCGAGAAGAGACCATCCCTGGTCGAACCTGCACACTTGCTTGACACGACTCATGCACCTGTCTCAAGCACTTGTACAACAATGGCCCATACTTTGAGGAAGGGACACAGTAAGAGACTGGCGCGCCCTCTCTGCCAGACGGCCAAGCTGCATGTCTCCCACAGCACTGATCACTTTGCACTTGGCTCAGACTTGAGCTCGCTGCCTGCTCCGCTGACCACCACGCCCTGACCTGGGACCACTGACTCCAAGTCACGGTGTGGGGCACCCTGACTGGTGGCCCCAGGGAAGATTGCCGCCCCACCCCCCAAGTCACCCGCCACAAGGCTCTTTCCATGCACATCATCCCCGGCTAGGCCACCTGCGCCCCCCACATCAATTGATGCACCTGCGCCAAGTAAGGGCATGTGTCAAAGAGGTAATGATGCACTGACAAGTGACAAGGGGGTGTTGGTGCAATACGATGGACATCTGTAGATAAAGCATTGGTATCCTTGGCAAGCAAATTGAGGACGCACCTCTCAAGAGAGACACCGCGGCTGGGAGATTGTTGCCTTGGTTGCATGATCAATTTCATTCATGCTTTATGGCAACGTGCTTTGTAAGGATAGCAGTAATATTCCATAAGATGATCAAGGACATCAAGGAGGATGAGAGCTACAGGCCAACGGACAGGACCATGTAGAGAAACAAACACCCATCAACATGCCTGCATCACCTTTAGGTGGTGGAAGGTTGTCAATGTCATAGAAGTCTTGGGCGTGCGCATGACCTGCGAGCTCTCTCCCAACCAAACTGTCCCGCTTGCTTGCACCGCAAAAGCCGGTCTCTCTTGTACGCAGCTGGCCCAAGCTGACTCCCACTGCCTTTACATTAGCCTGTGCCCAGCACCCAAGGGAATAAGGTTCCGTGTGTGTTATATGCTGCGTGGATGTGGCTAGAAAGCCGGGCCTTGCTGCCTCCATGTGAGCTGACATTCAGCATCAAAGCAAAGGGAGTTTTTTGCATCCACACAGATTTGACAACATGCACAAAAAAAAGGAGCATCCAACAGTGGGTCAAGAAGTCAAGCAGGAAAACATACACAAGGTCAGGCCTTGCAGCTTGTAGAACAAATTTTCTCTACAAGCCCTTAAAAGCAACAAATGCTTAAGGGTGTAAGGACCAAATACCCCCCCAGAATTTGTGGCTGCAGTCAAAGTCTGTACAAACCAGATGGCAGACAGCGTGCACAAACGGAACATTTCATTGCAGAGTCAAAACACCACCTAACAGAAAAACAAACAACGAGCAGGGAACCCAAAGTACAGGCGACACTGCAAACAAGGCTCAATCCCAGGCATTTCCAGCACACTGGATCCTTCCACAGTACATGCATGGCTCATGCGCAGAAGGGGGCTGACGTAGGTCATCATAAGGATGAACACATTAGCCCGTACAAGCAACAAACACTGGGGGCAAGCAACAATCTGTGTAAGTTGGAAAGCAATTGCTTTGAATCAAGCTTGAATCAGTTTGAATGGGTGTTGAATCACATGGGAGTCAAGTGTGCCTTCGAATCAATTGGACTTGCTAGTCAAATTGGCATTGCATGCCTCTTGAATCAGAAGAGATTCAAATGGCCCACTTTTTCCAAGCAACAAGCACTGGGGAAAGATGTGGTAGATGTTCTATGGAAATGCAAATCAATAAGAGCTATGGTGAATGGAGCAACTATGATGGGCAAGCAGGCCAAAAGATGGATCAAAATGATGATAGCAGCAGCACAACACACCACAGCTGCAAGAGCGCAATCACTGTCCAGCCAGGCTGGTGCGCAAAGAGCAGCAACGCAGCCTCCAGTCGCCTCCTTCAGGTCTTTGAGCCGCCCCTCATCTGACAGCACTGCCTCTAGGGCGTCTGAGGACCACGCGGCCCTAGGGTCCCCGACATCGATGACTGGACCTGCCCTGCTGCTGATCTAGCAGAGGCATGATATGGGGGCAAAACAGAGCAATGCTGCAGCAAAGAGGGCCCTGATCCGGACAAATCAGGGGACCTCCATGCGGAATGCGCTTGTGAGTCGGTGATGCGCTTTAGGTGTTGTGTAAGGTACTTGTCTGGTGCGTGTGAGTCATGGGTGAGTGCAAGGCAACGTGCACATGTGAGCTGCTCACAGCGGGGAAAATTTCCCCACATACAAAAGCATCCACCTTCACCTGCCGCCCACACTACTAGAGTAATCCTACGACCCTGCTGCATGTCTATGAAAGTTGGGTGGTCTCGGGATGAGAGGGTGGTGGCGGAGGGGGAAGGATCAAGCTGCTGCAAGTATGACCCTCCAAGAATACAAAGAAAAGAACTAGGTAGGCAGTGGAAACACTCCCATCTATGCAAAGATATACATGTTGAATGGCACAGCTGAGCATGGCTGACCTGGTGAACAGCCGCACCTGATCCGGCGTGCCCCCAGCCCCCTCACTGATCGCAGGCACGCTTTGTGGGACATGGAAGCCAAACCCAGCATCCACAGTTTTTTGGCCTGCTTCTGCCGGGGCCCTATTCTTCTGGCCTCCTTCCCCTGAGCAGAAGGGTGCAACACGCGCAAGTCACCCACGAGCCACAAAAGGAAGCTATTCAGGACGCTTTGTCAGCGACCTTGAAGCCCAGGCGCAGCATGCAGCTGGTGGGCATCAAGAAGCAGCTGAGCATGTTTTAGGGTGATCCCCGGAAGCAGAGTCTGTTGTTGCCTTCTGTTTTGTAAGCAGCACATTGTGAGCAGCTGAGAAAGCAACTCATTAGGAAAAGCTTCATCGCCTCTGAATGGTCCCAGCAAAACACCATGCAGGCGGGTCAAACACAATCAGTCCTCGCCAAGACCCAATCTCTCCCTTCCGATTGTAATTTGAGTTTACAAATGGAGGCTTTCACATAAGTGCCTTGTTTGAAAGCCTGTCTGCCTCGGGCCACGCTGCTCCTGCTTGTTACACCTCTGTCTGCGACAGGTGTGGGGGCAGGGGGCGCTCTTGGCTGTCTCACGCTCCCCCCCTGCGCGCCATGCACCATGAGTGAGGGCAAGACACCCTCCCCTGTTGCTGGCACCTCGGCTGCTGTTGCAGGCACCTTGGCCATGGATGTCGCAGGCGGATGCAGTGCCGGATGTAAGTGGAGAGGGGGAACCTGGATGCAGCCTGCTACATCGGTGGTGCCCCCAAGAGTGTCACCTGCGCAGGAACACATACATCAGCTCACACAACCTGCAATATTCAGCTGATGGTCTTGGTGGGAAGTGGATTCGCGTGTCCACCTGATCATGATCACGTTGACTGCGATCTCTGACTCAGAGTTTCCCTTGCACTTTTGGCATGTGCCATGGGCTGTACAGCTTATGTGGATATGTATTTACATTATTTACGCATATAATTCATGCAAATAATACCTGTTCCAAGCAAGTCTGGGTTACAAGCTGCAGCTGGCTCAACCGTGTGCAGGTGCTGGGTCCTCTTGCTCTGCAAAATATTTTAAGCAAAGATTATATAATTTTACCTATCAAGTTCACAGCTTTCGAAGCCTGGTCTAACCATGAGAACTTTTCCGGGCTGGTCAATGCCAACAAGGCTCTACGAGTTCATCATATTCAATTACTTATAATTGGAAAATAAAAGTTTTTATACATATGCATTGGCGTGCTGCGTCGGCAGAAATGGAAAGATATCCATAATAGTAAAATTTTTCATGTAAAAGTTAAAATCCCCGTGAACGGCTTTCAGGAGCAAGCCGCGGGCACGCAGCTCCTGTCAACACTGTTCATTTAAAGGCAGGTCAGGGATGGACTCAGAACCTTTTCATTTTTCCAGAATTGCATTATGTCTTTCGTGAAAAAATATAGGGGAGGCGGTGCCTGCGTCTTGCAAAGGACAAACAGCGTTGGCAACAGTTTGGGCCCGAGGTGTGTACTGGACCATGAACAAAGCAGTGCTTTATATTCTTGCTACAGAGCTGTGTGAGGCGTTGGAAGCCTGGGTCCCGGCATGCTCTTCTTCCGGAATACAGATCCAGATCCAGATCTACACCTGTGCAGATCTCTGGGAGCATGAAGCCATTTCGATACATTATTTAATACCTGCTTGTTTGACACACCCAGTATGGCAACCTGGCAGCATGGCTTGATGGCTGCTGCTGTTCTGGTCGCGTCAATGCTCGCCGTGAATGCACAGCCGTTCCTCCACAGACACATGCTCTCCGAGCTACCGAGCTCACACAGCACGGAGGATAGCTTGGGTGAAGCTGAAGTCTCCGAGCTCTCTGCGCTTCCAGCTATCATTGCACGGAACGAGGCATCCTCAGCAGCGAGACAGTGGGAAATCCTGATCAATGCATCCTCGCTGAGCGCACCACGGGGCATAGGGGCGGACAAGCAGCAACTTCCACATCCCTCACCTGAGCGCCTGTTTGGGCCCAGCCATAACATTTACATCCCACCCGAGATAGCTGAAAGGGTTGAGGAGGAAAGGAAGAAGAGGGGTGAGGGAGGAGAGGGGAAGGAGGAAGCCATAAAGAAAGCCATAGAAGGGCAGCAAGAAGCACCACAGGGCATCAGGAACACGACTGTTGCGGACCCCAGGGAGATTGAGGAGTTCTGGGGCGCTGATGACCACAGAAAAGGTAAGTGCAGAGCAAGGGTTCCCAGTGAACAGCACAGGCTCTTGGGCTCCAGCTCAGCTTCTTTGGTTTGGCAGCCGTGTCTTCTCTTGCCAGAATGCTTTGCTATTGCCGTGCAACTTCTTTGAACTTTTCCCAAAGCATTGCTGTCATGTTCCTTCCCTCTTGTGCGCCATACTGCTCACCATCACATGGCTGGTACCCTACAATACACCCCTCAATTTCCCACAAGGCCTGAGGTGAGACCATGCTTGCACTCAAGTCGCACCCCCCTGCATGTGCCTTGCATAGAGGGGGCAACAGGGGAGTACAATTTCAAGGGTGATGGCAGCAACACCAATGAAAAAGACAATGATGGCAAGGAGCATCTTATGAAGCAGCTGGCGCAAAACGCATACAGCGGCAGAAGGTGTGTGTGTGTGTGTGTGTGTGTGTGTGTGTCCACGGGTATTCCTTGTTGCAGACAGCTGCCGCTTGGCTTCCAAAATTCTCGCTTTGCGCAATGCTTTTGGTGAGCATGAGGTTGGTGAATTGCCATGTCCCATTGCATGTGCTAGTGTGGCACAGCATCCAGCTCAGTGAAGGCTTAATCCAGCAAGGCCACATGTATAGTCCTAGTTGCTTCATCCTGCCCCATCCTTTTGCAACATTTATCTCTCAAGTCCTGTGCTTATTATTTTTCACGTGCACAATGCTTGCTTTATCAGAGGCAAAGGCTGGAAAGTAGAAGAGCACTCGCCATCTCCTCCATCTGCCTTCTCTTGGCTCCGGGACATCTCACAATTGGAGATTGATGGCATGGTGCAGATGATCACAGCCAGAGGGTGGGTGCAAAGTGCATCAAAAGCGAGTTCAAAGCACAAGGGCATCAGCTCAGGGCTGAAAAGTATACGAGGACACACGGCAAAAGTATGGCTATGGCTAATGCAGGATGGCTTGCTCTAGCAAATATAGAATGGTTTGCCTGCAGGCTCCACACCTACATTCCCGTCAAACCAGGGACACCTTTGTGCAAGTCATGTGTCTCTTAAGGGATTCTTCAGCTCAGAAGGTTTGCTCAGTCATCAATCAAAGCTGGTTCCTAAACAAACTGTTCAGCAATGAAATCAATTTGTTTCACTGCATGATCCGCCAGTCCATAAAATTTAACCACAGAGACTTAAGCGTACATACATACATGTGCAAAATTTCACAGGTACCCAAGTGAGACCCACAAATGTGTCACACGTGATGGCCACCACCTGGTCAACTTCAGAATCAAGCATGGTAATTGTGAAACTCTGACTGAAATGTCACCCTCTTGTGTTTCTGCTACTGCTCCAGAAGGATGGGTGACCCCAGTATTCGTCAGTCTCCTTGCGTGCAGGTAGTTGGCGCTAAGCTCATTCTGCTTGCATTGCTTTGTAGTGCAGCCAAGTTGTAATGGCCTTCTGGAGGACCTGCTATTTTTTTGGAATAGCATCTCTGCAACATGAACTTTTTTAAAGAAGAATTTATCCTGACAAGTATCACAGTGCAAGTTGCCGGTTGTCTCTTGAAAACATCACAGCACAGGTTGCCAGGCATTTACAAAGACTACAAGTGACCAAGTTTGAGTCTCCTACACACCTGTGTTGACAGGCACTACTATTCCTGTTCCTCTCTCTCAGAGTTTATTGCAGACAGCATGCCACAAGAGACCCTGCCGCGTGAATCTTTGTATCTTTGTTTGTATCTGGCATTTGTAATGTACTGATGCATTGTTGGACAGCACTGGTGCTCTTCCTGCACCTTGTCTGAACTTAGTGGTTCAGGCATTTGATAAAGCATACACAGCCGAACTACAATGGCACATCCGCCAGCTTGTCAAGTTGCCAAGTTACTGAATTTTCTAGAATTCTGTCTTAATACCTGACATGCATTCCTGAGGACTGCCCAGGTTCTGACGGGCCAAGCGGTACAAGCAAGCGTGGCAAAGGAGTGGACAGGCAGCCCATCTTGCTCATCCATGGCATTTCATTGTCATCAACAAGCTGGGTCGTGAATGGTCCATCAGAATCTTTGGGCTTCATCTTGGCAGATGAGGGATATGATGTGTGAGTAGGCAAGCAGACAGCAGGGAACGAGGGCAGAGCTTTTGAACAAGGGACAGCGGTCACACATATGTCGGTCATGGTCCTCCATCCCACCTGTTGCAGCATCTGATGAGCAAGGCATGGCCTGACTTTTTGGACGAAGGTGGATGATGAACACGCGCGGCAACACGTTTTCCAGAGAGCATGAAGACTATGACAACTCAGATCCCCGGTGGGTAAACAAACGTCCATCTAGTCCTCCATCATCAACTTGGTCTTTGTCAAAGTGTGCTTTGATCTGCCTCCCAAACCTTGTCCAGGTTCTGGGCATGGAGCTTGGACCAGCTGGCCCTAGAAGATCTCCCAGCTGTTGTTGCGTATGTGCTTGGAGTGACTGGCGCCGAGAAGGTGAGGCAAATAAGGTGGCACGGGATGAGGTTATGTAAATTCCAAATCTATCCCTCTGATGCCATAGATGCAGCCTTTGTGCTGTGCAGGTTTTGAAAGGTAGGTATGGTGCACGCGTCAGGCAGGAAGTTACCATGCTGGCAACACTTACCAATCTCAGAAGTTTGCCTCACCATCTTAACACAAAGCTTGATCATTCTGACGTACATGCACGTGCACACATGCACATCCCATTGCTTGGTCGCAGCCACAGTCATGGCAGCACTCATCAAAAGCTCGCCCGAGCACTTGAACGCACATACGTACATGCAGGTTCCATTGATTGGCCACAGCCAAGGTGGCACCATTGCTTTAGCCGCCCTTTCTGAGCTGCCGCGGATGAATGCAGCCATCAGTCTTCTCATAGGCTTAGCCCCAGTGGTAGGCTTAGGTTTCACCAATGCAGGTTTTCATCCATTGTGGGTGGGCCTATTGTAAGCTGTTGCTGACAATGTCCATTGATCTTATTTCTGCTGCTGCTATTGGGCTGTGTGGTGCTAGGTGGAGTGCTAATCATGCTGATAGAATCGTGATCGTCCAAGTTAACAATAAAAAATCTGATCCAGGCAATGGGAACATGGCAATAAAAGGACTTGTCTAGGGACATGTCTGAAAGTTCACGAATAGTCAAAAGAGAAAGCAAGAACAATTGTGTTTCGTTGCAGGTGTACACCAAATACATGACCGCGCCAGTACTTGTGCAATTCAGTAGGCGTGCCAATGATTCCATTCTGTATGACCTCCTGCCTCCTCAGGTGTGCATTTGTCATGTTTTTCCAAGTGCCAAATTGCTGCAGAATACATGCAGCACATCCCCACTGCAAGTAAACATGAGTTCAGGCATTTCCTATCTCGTGTCTCAGCTGCGTGTAAGATTGCGCAAAAAACCAAGACCCAGGTACTCATGTCTGAACATTTCTTTCATCACCATCACTTTCGAGAATCACATCATCCTTGCTCTGAGTGGTAAACCCCACACTTATCCTTTGCAGGAATGGTTTTTCATGAGTGAGACGGCCCATAATATCTTTCTTAACAATCTATGCCAGCTTCCACCGAGTATTCCAGGGTGCCTGGTGAGGCATTAGAAAGGAATCAAGTTCATAGCCCTTGCTTTGATTTATAGTGTGTGCTGTGTGTGTATGTATGCTAAATATAAGGTACATGTGATTTGAAATGTGAGCGCTGGTGAGACATACGATGGGGCACGTTTGCATATGACGGGAGACACTTTCAAGAACTCACTCTGACTGATTTGCTATGCCGGCTTCCTAAGGGACCCCTAAGGGGGGGTCCATCTGAGCATGCTTGCACACAGGCGTGGAGTGTGTATTTGCAACCACAGCCTGCTAGTAGCTCTTAAACATTGGATTTAGCTTTGTGCTGAATCTCTGTCTCTGCAAGTACACGTGTCAGTTGGCTTAAAGAAATGGTAAGCAGGAATTGAAGAGCAACTTAATGGGTCAGTATGAATTGTCATCTGACACAATCATTGATGGACACTGCAAACAAACAAGCATCAGGCCAAGCCCCCTTATTTATTGTTAATGCTGTTCCACCCCAAGTTCTGTGCAAACCATTTCAGGTTGCAACAACACAAATGTTTGGGACCTCGGACCACATTTCCATCTTGCAGTACCGGTAAGGCATTGCTACTGGGATTGCAGTACAGCTTGAGACAGCTCTGTCAATTATTGGTCTTCATACAATTCACACAACATTCCAATGAATGTTGTTGTTCTAGCTTTCTGAGAAGCATTACATATCATTTGAGCAATGCCAAGCTTAGGAGTCTGCCAAGATTTTATTGCACAGATCTCGTTTTCTTTTTCACCCACAAAGCCTCTGTCATAATGCAGGCGCATGTGGCAACAGTGGCCTTCGCCCACCTCCTACTACAATGTACTGCAGGTAAGAGACATGAATTTACGTGTACATACGTGCTAAGCACCTTCGTGCACTGTAAATGCACATGGCTATGAAATACCTTGTCACACTCTGCTACTTGCAGTGGGCACAAATGTTCAACGAACCAGAGCCCCGCTTTATGAAATTCAATTACGGCCCTGAGTATAACTTGACCAAAATAAATGTCCCTACGTTCTACATCTCAGGTGGGGGTGTGCCTGTTGTGTAAATAAGCCAAACAACTAACAATGGGCCTCATCTGTATCCTTGAAATCTCTTTGCTTCATTCAAGGAGCTGCAAGGTGAAGCGCAGTGCACTGCAAGCTGCTTCTGGTGTTGTCAGGCACTCTGCAACTGTTGCGCCTGCTAGATTGATGGACACCTTTACCCAAGCTTAACATTTAAACTATTCTCCTGCACAACATGGAGTTTCTCTCCCGCAGGTGGACGTGACGTACTTGCGGGTAAGCAAGATGTGGAAAAGGCAAAAGAGGAGCTCACAAAAGGTGGAGCACTTGTGGGCGAGCACCATGTGGAAGGATACTCACATGTGAGTTGCATGGGGAGATGAGCAAGAAACTGAAAAGGAACAACTGGACAGGCGGTTGAAGACCCCTTGCATCAATTAAGGAAAGGGATACACATTGAAAAGGTTGCTCATCCAAAAGGGCTGGGTCTTTTGCAAGAGACACCAGAGCGCCCCACCATGATTCTTGCTTGGTAAGCAGTACCAAAGTAGAGTAAGCTGCCTGTGGGCCCAAGCTTACTGTCTGCAGTCCATCAGGTCAACAAGGCTGAACCTGTCAGGGCTTTGATGGGATTGCTTTCTTATGGAGATGAGATTGCTTTCTTACCCAGAATACCTTATCGATGAAGTGCACAAGCAACCACCAATTTTTTTTTATGCTGCAGATGGATTGGATTTGGAATGTGCAAGCTGGAAAAGACCTACATACCCCAGTGCTAGATGCTCTAGACAAGTGAGTTGCTAGCTGCTGAGGTGTCTGACAGAGTCAAGCAATGTGTCTATAGCTGTGACAGCTAATAACGATTGCCTTTGAAAGGAGAATGGATACGTAGGTTCCTTAAAAATTTATAAATGCTTCACATGCATTTTCTCTCGACAAAGCCTTGCGCACAATAAACAGACATCAAGCATATATTCTTGAGTGTTCTTCAAGTTGTCTGAGCTAATTAGGCATGCTCATTAATGCCAACCTCTACTTGCAGGTACATTGACCTTGAAGAACAATGAGTAAAAGCAATGGCCACTAGTTCATTGATTCTGACCTGTTGGCAGACATGAAGCAATCATCGACCAATAGAGGCTTAAATTTAGATTTAAATTAGATAAAAATTCTCAGATTTCTTTCCTGATAAAGTCATTTAATGATGCGACTCACAAGTCTAGGGGGAAGTAGGGTGCAAAGGAAAAAACAAGAATGTATTCAGTCTCTTGAGAGAGAAGCCTCTTTGTCATGCTAATTTGTTCAATATATTTGATGGTCCATATCCAAAACAGTAAAAAAAACCAACAATTGGTGGTGCTGAAAAGCACCGTTGGTCCAGTATGATATATACCAGAGGTCTGAGGGTCTTGGACAGGTCTGGTAGACAGGTCTGGTAGTAATAACAGACAGGAAGTTATTGTATCAATACAAAGACACCCAAAAACACAAGTTGGAATGCCAGAAATATTTGAGGCAGCATTTTGGACTAGTCCATTAGTACTTATGGCAATGTTGGGTCAAGGATCGTTTCCCTTAAAATGCTTAGCAGCGAAGAGAAGAGAATAGACAATTTTAGGGTTAGGTCTAACCCTGAACCCTAACCCTAACCCTAAAGCCTAACCCTAAACACCAGAGACAACCGAAAAAGTAGAGACACAGGCAGGATTCAGGAGATAAAACCAAAATTGTGACAGGTATGTGCCTTCAATACAGTTCATCACAGAGACAAGTTTGGTTCCAACAGGCAGATAGGCAGTTAGGCAGGTAGATAGGCTGACAGGCAGATGCTGTGACTGATAATCAGTCACTGATCACCTTGTTTCTGCTATAATACTCAGTGATTGTTCATGTCAAAGACTTAAAGTGAAATTCAGCGCTCGAGTTGAAATTACTGTCAAGGCTTAGATTTCACTTGCTTCCTTGGCTCCAGGGCCTTCTTGTGAGCTGCATTTGTTGCGGACCTACAGGAAAGGGTTCAGCTGCTATGCTCCCCTTATCAATAAGTGCCCCTTTGTATACTTTTTCTTTCAATCAGCAATGTGTACTTCACCTTCAAATTAGCTTATCTACATCAAGTTTTCACTCACAACGATTCAGAATGAATTGTGGTCAGTGCCTGAGTATGTTGGGGGTCGTGCTTCAAGCAAGCCTTTCTCTTTTATTGTCCCTCATATGCATGAGCAGCCTTTCTTTAGGCTGGATGCGAGCATCTCTTTGCTTCCTCCAAGCATCACAAACCCCCAGGGTGATGGTCTGAGTTAGCAGAAGAAGCGCGGCGAGGGGCATGGATGTGTGGCATCATTATTGTGCAGTCCCCTGACGACATCGCAAAGCTAATCTTCAGCTGTGACAGCTGTGGCCGTACCACAATGTGATGCTTTTTTAAGAATGGACTTAAATCTCTGGACTTCACACTCATAAGCAAAAGGAGAAGGTCGCAGCAAGACACAGAAAAAAGCACACGGCTCATTTCATAACCCGGCTTTGTGCTACCTGTCAAAATGGTTCCATCGGTTGGAAGAGTACTGGTGACCCTGCCTGCACCTGCTGTGCCCTTGTTAACCTGCCGTAGGCAAGGGTTGCTGGTAGGGGGCGGGGCGCCAGAGGGCGCAGCAGGTGCAAACCCACCAGGCGAGCAAGGCAGCAACAAGAGCTAAACACCTGGCTTCATGAAAGCTGCGTAAGATCAGCAATGGTGGTGGTGGGGGGCAACCAGGGTGATCACTCCATGAGGCGTGCCATGCTGCGCGCATTGTGCTTGATTCTTAGACACCACCTCAAAGCTGAAGTTGGTGAGAAGCATCAAGCCACCCAAGAGCAATGCTGCTGTTAACACTGCTGCTGTTGCCTCACCCAATGTCTGCAGCCTTGCTGCAAGTGTGGCTCTGGCCTGCGCTTGCATCAACCAGCACTAGAGCAGGTCCTGGAGTGCAGGCAGCGCATCCGCGCCTGCACCCACTGTTGCGCATTAAGTTGCACCAAGACAATACAGGGCATGCAACATTGCGTCAACACTGCTGCGTCACGTAGGGGTTGCCGGTGCTGGCGGGCAGCATGCTTGCAAGAAGGTAACAACCACCATCGTTGCCCGTGACGCGCATGGTGCACCCCCCTTTGGATGGCTGTCAGCATGCTATTGCACGCCCTCACTTCTAGTAGTTTCAATGTAGTACATCCATATCGCCCTTACTACACCCTTCACACAGTTGGACGATGATGTCAAGCGCAGATTGGATTCATGGAGTGGATCGGATTGGTGAATTGCGGCCCAACCAACGCATCTGGCAGCCGTCCACCCCATTTTTCATTCCTACCCGTTACACTGTAGTGCTTAATTTCTGTCCCACAAGGCATCAGTACAATGCTCAGAACCTTCCTGACCCAAGGTTCCTGACGCGGATTGGATCCGAGAAAGAGTCTTCCCTAGTTGGTGGTGGGGGTTTGCTCGGTGCTTGCACCAACTGTAAACCTCTCCCTGCATTCACACCAATGAGGTATCCCTGCGAGTATTACAGGTACAATAGAATGTGGTAATCTTCTGTTATTCTTTTATTCCAAAACCTACACTTGGTTCTGATGAAAGACAGACCATTTTGCCAGGTTTTCTTGTGGCTACCCCCTGAATTTTTTGCATGCCTTTTCTTAGACAGACCAGACTGCACAAAATTACCAAAATGCAAAATTACTTGACTGCTTCATTTCAGACATCATGGATTACTGCTCGCCTGGCAATGACTAGCCTCATATCAATCAGCCTGATGACCGCTGGCAGTGGTACCCCAAACTTTGACCATATGAGAAGAAAACTCCTGTTTCATTGCAGGCCTGGTTAGCAAGTGCACCAATACGTTGTTGATGTCATAAGTTTGGCAACTACCATCAGTGTAGGCCCACAAACGCCAGTCCGACTTCCAGAGTCTGGAACCTTCAGTCTAAGATTATTGTTTGAGCGCTCTGAGGTAGGGGGCTGTAGTGGTAGATCTAGGGTTCTTTCTTATAGCTGAGTCATGCAGTTTCTTCTTAAATTATCTTGGTATCTAAAAAAATTTAGCCGTGCTCTGAATGGGTGGATGTGGGCAGGGCTTATAAATTGCCTCAGGTATGGTAATAGACAATGCTGCATACCACCTTGGGTTCGTATCAAACAGCATGTGTTATTCGTTCCGTATAACAATTATTTCAAGGTCCTTATGAAAAGCTGGAGTGCTTCCATTGTTTCCAATCCACAATTCTTGTCGGCGGTAGGTCATTGATGCTGATCCTTGGGAATAGTGCCCAAGATAGCACAGTGCTCTGGATGCTCTCTTAGAATTTGCATGTAAATATTGCACTAAGGCCCTTCCAACTTGGAAGGAGCATAAAGTTAGCAGTGGCACTTTCAGTGGAAAGAGATGAGTAGATTGCATGGCACACCATGTTAAGCATGACACCACCGTCCTAGAGAGGGTGGCATACTGAGGAGCCTGTGAACTTCATAGCCGAAGGATTGAAGTGGGATCCAAAAACCACATCTCTAGTTCTTTTGCTTCATCCTCTTTGAATAAAGAGCCATAGAAAGCATTGGATGCTGATAAGTCCTTGGTCACCATAGCCCATGCTTTGAGTGCTTTGAGTATGTGGTCGGGTAAGGCTTGCATGTGTGAGTCTTTGATTTTTGACATATTTGTTTAATAGACATTTTATTATATGAACCTTCGAGGTGCATTCTTTTTTGTAAGAAAGGAGTTCATAATTCTGATCTTTGGGTGGTGGCATGATGGTAGGCATTTGCTAGATTTATGTATAGGTTAGTGCTCAGCATAGCTACACAATTTTCATCAGGGGTGTGTAA
>LKMJ01002718.1_pt1 | contig 16364 bp, 11 predicted proteins | sample 643391 | NCBI WGS metagenome assembly LKMJ01 (sample SAMN04112250, study PRJNA286221) | soda lake metagenome | biome: soda lake; feature: Kulunda Steppe; material: water; isolation source: sample PL-Br10 brine of Picturesque Lake | place: Russia: Kulunda steppe | collected 2010-07
CCTTCTCGGATCGGGCCGACGACATGATCCTCGTCACCCGAACGACGCCGCGGGACGCGGTCGATCGCGGGACCGACGGGATCAGCCTCTTCGTCGTCGACATGGACTCGGACGGGATCGACGTCTCGCCGATCGAGAAACACGCGATGAACTACTCGAAATCCTGCGAGGTCTTTCTGGACGACGTTCGGGTCCCCGAGACGAACCTGCTGGGGGAACTCGACGACGGCTGGTGGGCGCTCGTCAGCATGCTCAACCCAGAACGGATCGGATTCGCGGCCGCAGGCACCGGGATCGGCAAGCTCGCGGCCCACGCCGCGATCGAGTACGCGAACGACCGGGAGGTCTTCGGCGCACCGATCGGGACCCACCAGGCCGTCTCCTTTCCGATCACGAAACCCTACGCCAGACTCGAGGCCGCCGCGCTGATGCGAAAGAAGGCGGAGTGGCTCTACGAGCGCGGCGAGCCCTGCGGGTACGAGACGAACGTCGCGAAGGCCACCGCAGTCGAGGCCGGTATCGAGACGGTCAAACAGTCGATGCAGGCCTTCGGCGGCTGGGGGTATGCGACCGAGTACGACGTCGAGCGCTGGTGGCGCGAGATCAACCTGACCCGGCTTGCGCCCGTCTCCCAGCAGATGGCCTACAACCACATCAGCCAGGAGATCGGGTTCCCGAGATCGTACTGATTATGTCCGGCACAGTTTCAACTGACGGGGGACGCGAATGAAAGTGAGCGTCGCCGCCGAGATGGACGAAGAGACCGCCCGCGCGCTCGCCGAGGCGCTCGTCGAACGCTTCGGGGAGGACGTGACCGTCGTCTCCGGCGACGGTGCAGAACTGGGCCGGGCGAGCCACGACGGCGAAGGGGACCCCGGCGTCGATCCGGAGTCGGAACGGGACCGGGATTCGGAGCCGGACCCCGAACTCGGGCCCACGGAACGGGAGGCGCGACTGTGGGCCGAGATCGAAGAGATCGAGTCGGGCGGCAAACAGAAGTACAGAGATCAGCTCCCCGATCAGGGCAAACTGTTCGTCAGGGACCGGCTCGACCTGTGGTTCGAAACCGCCGACGGCGACGGCTTCCTCTTCGAGGACGGCAAGTTCGCCGAGTTCGATGCGGACGACGTACTCCCGGCCGATGGCCTCATCACCGGGGGTGCGACCTTCGAGGGCCGCGATCTCCATTTCATGGCCAACGACTACACGGTCAAGCGGGGCAGCATGGCCGCCGGGGGCGTCGAGAAGTTCCTCCGGATGCAACAGCGGGCCCTGAAAACGGGCCGCCCGGTGTTGTATCTCATGGACTCCTCGGGCGGCCGGATCGACCAACAGACCGGCTTTTTCGCCAACAGGGAGGGGATCGGGAAGTACTACTACAACCACTCGATGCTCTCGGGCCGGGTGCCGCAGATCTGTGTGCTCTACGGCCCCTGTATCGCCGGGGCGGCCTACACGCCCGTCTTCGCCGATTTCACCGTTATGGTCCGGGGAATGAGCTCGATGGCGATCGCCAGCCCCCGGATGGTGGAGATGGTCACCGGCGAAAAGATCAGTCTGGACGAACTCGGCGGCCCCGACGTGCACGCCAAACACTCCGGCAGCGCGGATCTCATCGCCGACGACGAGGAGCACGCCCGCGAACTCGTCGCGAAGCTGATCGGCTACCTGCCCGACAACTCAGACGAGAAGCCGCCACGGACCGACGGGGAACCGCCGGCCCGGTCGCCGGAGGGGATCGACGGCGTCATCCCACAGGAACCGAACCGGGGCTACGACATGGTCGATCTCATCGACCGAATCGTCGACGCCGACTCGTGGTTCGAACTCCGCCCCGAGTACGGCAAGGAGATCCTCACCGGCTTCGCCCGCATCGACGGCCGGCCGGTCGGGATCGTCGCCAACCAGCCCGCCCAGCGCGCAGGCGCGATCTTCCCGGACGCCGCCGAGAAGGCGGCCGGCTTCATCTGGACCTGTGACGCCTACGACGTCCCGCTTCTGTATCTCGCCGACACGCCGGGCTTTATGGCCGGCTCACAGGTCGAAAAGGAGGGGATCTTAGAGCAGGGAAAAAAGATGATCTACGCGACCTCCTCGGCGACGGTCCCCAAACAGTGTGTCGTCGTCCGGAAGGCCTACGGGGCCGGCATCTACGCCATGTCCGGTCCGGCGTACGACCCCGAATCGACGCTTGCGCTCCCCTCCGGCGAGATCGCGATCATGGGTCCCGAGGCGGCGATCAACGCCGTCTACGCCCGGAAGCTCGCCGAGATCGACGACGAGGACGAACGGAAACGCACCGAAGACGAACTCCGCGAGGAGTTCCGCGAGAACATCGACGCTCGCCGGATGGCGAGCGAGGTCGTCATCGACGAGGTCGTCCCGCCGAGCAGGCTGCGAGAGGAGCTGGAGGCCCGCTTTGCCTTCTACGAGGACATCGAAAAGGAACTGCCCGACAAGAAACACGGTACCGTCCTCTGAGAACCATGCCCGGGAAATACTACGAGGAGTTCGAGGTCGGTGAGACCATCGAACACGACAAACGACGCACCATCTCGGAGGCCGACAACCAGGCCTTCTGCGATATGACGATGAACCAGCAGCCGCTGCATCTCGACGCCGAGTTCGCGGCCGACACGCCGTTCGGCGAACGGCTCGTCAACGGGCTGTACACGATGAGTCTCGCCGTCGGGTTGACGATCCCCGAGACGACCGACGGGACGATCGTCGCCAACCTCTCGTACGACAACGTCGAACACCCCAACCCCGTCTTTCACGGCGATACGATCCGCGTCCAGTCGACGGTAACCGACAAACGCGAGACGAGCGACGGCGAACGCGGGATCGTCACGATGCACGTCGAGGTGTTCAAGGTGAACGATCGCCCCGAGAGCGAGCCGAGCGGGACCCCCTCGGACGAGCCCGGCGGTGCCGAGGAACCGCTGGTCTGTTCGTTCGATCGGACGGCGCTGTCGTTGAAACGCCCCGATTGAGTGTATCGGTGTTCCCGCTTGACTCCGCAAAAAGAGCAGCCAGGGGTATGATATCGCCATCGGTTGTCGTGCGAGATGTAGATGGTGCATGCAGCAGGTGATCACGACCGATTCCAACCCGTCCGTGCAGAACCAGCCGTTGGGTCGAATCTGCGAACGGAGCGCCGTGAGCTTTGTCGGTGCAGATCGGTGTATCGATGGCCGTGCGAGAGACGGGGCGCATAGTCAGCGGTAGAATCATCGAGTCCGGTTATGAAACGCGATAACTCGGTGACGGGAGATGACCCGGCTGATCGGTATCCCCTTTCACCTTCGAAGCTCCGGCCATACTCGTGGGCGTTATAGTCGGTCACGAGAGTGCCCGGATCGCAACCAGTCACAGCAACGCCGCTACTCGACACAGCGCCCCGGATCGTAGTTGCCGCATACAGAATCTGTAGATCACGGACGAATCTGATCCTCTTTTCATGCTTTTGTTCTTCTGTAGAGTGGGGTATCAGAGTCGGTCCGAGCGATGCGGAGCGGTTGTACCAATCGGTTTGTCGGACACGTATGGCACAGCACACACTTCGAGTCGGGTGATTTTCGTTCGCGATGTCTGACAAACGTCCCACATAAAATTATATGACTCAACCACATGTGTAAGCGTATGTCTGGGGACATTGGGGAGGCACCTACCGAGCCAACGGACGGATGGAGCGATTTCCTGCTGGCTCCTGGTCTCGATCGCATACTCGACAGCCTGTGTAACCGCCGTCGTCGATTACTTCTCCTCTTATTGAACGAGAGGGGGGTCATAAACCGAGATGCCGTACTGTTCAGAGGGGAAGGAGATACCAGCCCAACTGAACTGGAACTGTTACATAACCACCTGCCGAAGTTGGAGGAGGCGGGATACATCGAATGGAACCGAGAGACCGGGGACATCTCGAAAGGACACCGTTTTGATGAGATCGAACCGGTACTCGAACTGATCGAAAATCACGCCGACGAACTCCCTCCCGACTGGCCATAGGGTAACTCGCGTTCTTCGCGCAGGCTGCATATGCGCCCCGTATCCGCCACGACACATCCTAACAGGGAACTGATTCGACTGTTTCACTCCGTCCGGTAAAAACGTCACACGGCTCGAACGGGTTTATAAACCTAAGTCGGACTGATTCCAACGCGACACCGACTCAGACCGTCGCGAGCGTTTCCTGGTAGGCGCCGTAGTGATCCTCGAACACCGCCATAATTTCGCCCATCGTCGCGTAGGCCTTCACGGCCTCGATGATCGACGGCATGACGTTCTCGTCGGCCTCGATCGCTTCGGAGATCGACGCGAGAGCGTCCTCGACCGCCCCGTCGTCGCGTTCGGCTTTGACCTCCTCGAGCCGGTTCAGTTGGCGGTCCCGTGTCGAGGGGTCGACTTTGAGTATCTCGGGTTCGGTCTCCTCCTCGATCTCGTATTTGTTCACGCCGACGACCGTCTCGTCGCCCGAATCGACGCGCTTTTGATACTCGTAGGCGGCCTCCTGGATCTCGCGGTGGAAGTAGCCGTCCGGGATCCCCTTGAGGACGCCGTCCCGAACGGAGCCGTCGCCCATCTCCCTGATCTCCTCGATGTAGGCCATGATCTCGGCCTCCATCTCGTTCGTGAGTTTCTCGATGGCGAAGGAACCGCCCATCGGGTCGACGATGTCGGCGGCGCCGGACTCGTCGGCGATGATCTGTTGGGTCCGCAACGCGACCCTGACGGCCTCTTCGCTCGGCAGCGCCAGCGCCTCGTCGTAGCTGTTGGTGTGCAGCGATTGGGTGCCGCCCATCACGGCCGCAAGCGCTTGGATCGTCACGCGGACGATGTTGTTGAGCGGCTGTTGGGCGGTCAAAGACTGGCCGGCCGTCTGGGTGTGGAACTTCAGTCGCTTCGAGGCCTCGGCCTCGGCGCCGTACCACTCCTCCATAATGTGTGCGTAGACGCGTCGGCAGGCCCGGAACTTCGCGATCTCCTCGAAGATCGAGTTATGCGAGTTGAAAAAGAACGAAAACAGCGGTGCGAACTCGTCGACGTCGAGCCCCCGGTCGAGACAGTCCTCGGCGTAGGCGAAGCCGTCGGCGAGCGTGAAGGCGGCCTCCTGGACGGCCGTCGATCCGGCCTCGCGGATGTGGTACCCGGAGATCGAGATCGGGTGGAAACTCGGGGTCTCCCCGACGGCGAACTCGATCGTGTCGGTGACGACGTCCAGCGAGGGTTCGGGGGGGATGACCCATTCCTTCTGTGCGATGAACTCCTTGAGCATGTCGTTCTGTAGCGTCCCACGGAGCTCGTCTCGGGGCACCCCCTTTTCGTCGGCGAGCGCGATGTACATCGCGTAGATGACTGGCGCGGAGGGGTTGATGGTGAAGGACGTCGAGACCTCACTGATGTCGATGCCGTCGAAAAGGATCTCCATATCGCGGAGGGTGTCGACGGCAACACCTTCCTTGCCGACTTCCCCCTGGCTCATCTCGTGATCGGAGTCGATCCCCATCAGACTCGGCATGTCGAAGGCGGTCGACAGTCCCGTCTGACCCTCCTCGATGAGGTAGTGGAACCGTTCGTTGGTCTCCTCGGCGGTTCCGAACCCGGCGAACTGCCGCATCGTCCACGTCCGACCGCGGTACATCGTCGGGTAGGTCCCCCGGGTATAGGGTGGGTCGCCGGGGAAGCCGATCTCCTCGTCGAAATCGATGTCGGCGATGTCTTCGGGCGTGTAGAGGCGATCGACCTCGTGGTTCGACACCGTCGCGAAGCGGTCTTTCCGCTCGCCGCCCTCCAGGAAGGGTTCGAGCGTCTCCGCTTCCCACTCGGACCGGGCCTCGCGGATCTGTCGCAGATCGTCCTCGCCGAACATTGCGAACAACAACCACGTCTGCGTGCAAAAGCGTTGTCTTTATTACACCTTTTTTGACAGTAGCCTCGCCCGACAGCGACCGCCGCGAAACCCTGTCAACCCCCGTTCCGGAACGTTTAATCGCGGTCTGTGTGAAGCGCCGGGCAATGACACGAGAGATCGGATCCGTCTCTAGCGTCGGCGTCGTCGGTGCGGGAACGATGGGAAGCGGCATCGCACAGGTAGCGGCTGCGGCGGGCTACGATGTCGTGATGCGGGACATCGAAGCCGAGTACGTCGAAAACGGCTTCGAAACGATCGAGGACAGTCTCGAACGGCTCACGGAACGCGGCGAATTCACCGAGGACGAAGCCGAGGCGACGGTCGATCGGATCACCGGAACGACCGATCTCGATGACCTGGCCGACTGTGACGTCGTCGTCGAGGCCGCCCTCGAGAAGATCGATATCAAACGGGATATCTTCGCGGATCTCGACGAGATCGCGTCAGAGGGGACCGTCCTGGCGACGAACACCTCGACGCTGTCGATCACGACGATCGCGGCGGCGACGGAGCGGCCCGAATCCGTCGTCGGCCTCCATTTCATGAACCCGGTGCCGGTGATGGACGGCGTCGAGATCGTCTCCGGCGAGAAGACCGATCCGGACGTTGCGGCCTTCGCGCACGACTTCGCCGAGGACCTCGGCAAGGAGACCTGGGAGTCCGACGACAAACCCGGATTCGTCTCGAACCGGATCCTCATGCCGTGGCTCAACGAGGGCGTTCGAGCGCTCGACGAGGGCGTCGCCACGAAGGAGGACATCGATCGGGGAATGAAACTCGGGACGAACGTCCCAATGGGGCCGCTGGAGCTCGCCGATCACATCGGCCTCGATATCTGTCTGCACGCGAGCGAGACGCTGTACGAGGAACTGGGCGATCGGTACAAACCGGCCTACCTGCTCAAACGGAAGGTCGAGGCGGGCGATCTCGGCAAGAAGACCGGACAGGGGTTTTATACCTACGAGTAAACTACCCTACCCTACTTCGCTCGGGGGCAATTGCCTCGCTCGTTGAGGGAGGGGCTTTCGCGTGGACTCCCGTTCTACGCCTCAGATGAGGCGGGGGGGTTGTACTCCCCACTCACGTTCAACGTCCCGCGATTCAAGCGCACGTCTACGGGTGCGCCTCCGTCGTCTGCGTTTTGCCGACGACGGAGATACTGAAGACCGATGTTCTTGGAAGCGTTGTAGTCGGCGTGGTTCTGGTAGCCGCAATCCAGACACTCGAAGTCTTCGCCGTGGCGGTTGTCATCGTGGGTAAACCCACAGGTCGAACACCGTTTCGAGGTGTTGCGTGGGTCCACTTGGACGGCTTCGACGCCCTGCTCTCTGGCTTTGTATGCGACGTACTCGTAGAGGCGGCGAAACGCCCACAGATGGTTCCATGACGCTTCTGGGACGTTCTCACGGATGTCCGTCAGGTCCTCGAACACTATATACGAACAGTCGTATTCGACGGCTTCAGCCACGATCTCGTTGGCGACACGATGCAGGAATATCTCGAAGCGTCCGTCCTCCTTGCGCCCGACGCCTGCGATCGCGTCGTGTGCCGCTCGCGTTCCGCGCTGTTGCAGGTCACCACGCCGTTTCTCGTACTCTCGCTTCCAGTGGTTGAACTCGTCTGCCGACCAGAACCGTCCGGTCGAAGCGACCGCAAGTTGATTCACACCGAGGTCCACACCGAGGACTGTTCTGTGCCCGGTGGTGGGTTCGGTGTCGTCCTCTTTGAGCATCGACGCATGGAGATACCACTCGCCGTCACGCCGATGGAGTGTCGCCCGCTGGAACTCGTACTCCTCGTTGGCGACGTACTTCGTCGGCGGTGTATCGGCATCGTCAGGCAGAATGTAGTCGCACTCGATCCGTCCGTCCGGTGTTGAGAGCGAAACGTGGTCACGGTGGAACGTGGCACTTCGCTTATCGTAGACGGCGGTATCCGCCGTGAACGCCGGACGAGACGTAGCTTGGCTGTTTCTGAGCCGTTCGACGCCGCTTTTGATGGCTTCAACGGCTTGGCGAATCCCTTTCTGGACGAGGTTTGCGGTCAACTCTGTGTCCTCACGGAGCTGGTCGTACAGAGCGCGTTCGGCCTTCGCTTTTGAGGTGACGTGGTAGCCGTCGTCGCCGTGCCAGCACCACTCGCTCGCGGTGTTGGCGCAGTATTTGAACTGCTCGACAGTCTCTCGAAGGTGTGCATCCGCGCCTTCGGGCGTGTCGAGCTTGATAACGGCAGTACGACGGTACTTCACGGTATTTCACATATATGTAGATAGTTACTTAAGATTTGGGAGTTAGCAGGCAACAGTCTGGCAGCTGGTCAGGACCGTGTCAGCTTCTGCGCGCGGGCTTCGCCCGCTCGCACGGCCCGCGGAACTTCGTTCCGCGCTGTCGCCGGACTATGTCCGGCTGCCTGCGGGAGCTTCGCTCCCGCTCTGTCCTCCCCACCCGACTCGCTTGTGCTTCCGCCGGAGCCGGAAGCCCGGCCCTCCTTGAGGGTGGGGCCTCCACCTTGAATTAGGTGAAACGACGCCTCTCCGAAGCAGTCACTCGCCGAGGTGGCGGGCGATGATCTCCTTTTGGATCTCGGAGGTCCCCTCGTAGATCGTCGTGATCTTCGCGTCCCGGTAGTACCGCTCGACGTCGAAATCCTTCGTGTAGCCGTAGCCGCCGTGGACCTGGACCGCATCGTTTGCCACGTCGACAGCCGTCTCGCTGGCGAAATACTTCGCCATGCTCGCCGCCATCGGATCAACGCCGTCCTCGTTCTTCTCGGCGGCGTCGCGGGTCAAAAGTCGGGCCGCCTGCACGTCGGTCGCCATGTCGGCGAGTTTGTGCGCGATGGCCTGATGCTCGGAGATCGGTTTTCCGAACTGCTCGCGCTCGTCGGCGTACTCGATCGCGGCGTCCAGCGCCGCATCCGCGAGGCCGACCGCCTGGCTCGCGATGGCGATCCGCCCGCCGGTCAGGATCGAAAACGCCGCCTTGAGCCCGTCGCCGACCTCGGTGAGGCGGTTCGCTTCGGGGATCCGCGCCCCGTCGAAAACCAGCGTCGTGGTGTCGCTGGCCCGCAGGCCGAGTTTGTCCTCCTTTTTGCCGACTTCCAGCCCGTCGGTGTCTTTCGGGACGAGAAACTGCGTCACGGAGTCGGGGTCGTCACGATCGGTTTTCGCGAAGAGGACGACGACGCCCGACCTTTCGCCGTTCGTGATCCACTGTTTCGTGCCGTTTATGACGTACTCCTCGCCCTCCTTTCGGGCTTCGGTCGTCATCTCGGCGGGGTTCGATCCCGCGTCGGGTTCGGACAGCGCGAAGGCACCGACCGGACGGCCCTCGGCCATCGACGGCAGCCACTTCTCGCGGTGGCTTTCGGTGCCGAACTCCTCGATACAGGCGGTCGCGAGACAGTGGACCGAAAGCGCCGTCGCGACCGAGAGATCGCCGCGGGCCAGCGTCTCGTTGACGACGCTGTAGGTCAACTGATCGGCGTCGAACCCGCCGTACTCCTCGGACACTCTCAGCCCCGTCAGATCGAGGTCGGCGAGGCCGTCCCAGACGTCCTCGGGAAACGTCTGGGTCTCGTCGGCCGCCGCCGCCTCGGGGCGGACCTCCCGTTCGACGAAATCGGAAACCGTCTCCTCGATGAGCCGCCGTTCGTTCGCCGACGTCATATTGGACCGTCGGCGCCGACCGACATAATTCGTGTGATCGGAACGGTCCCTTCGGTATCCGGAAGGGGGTTTTTGTTCGAGTACCGGTAACCCAATCCCATGACCGCGGAGGAAACGGACGGCCGTGTGACCGTTCCGGATGAAGGTGACGTCTTCACGTACGAGCGGCGCTTCACGACCGAGGAGGTTCGCGAGTTCAGCGAACTCACCGGCGACCGACAGTCGATCCACACCGATCCCGACGAGGACGGCCGGCTCGTCGCCCAGGGGCTGCTCAGCGGGTCGCTCATGACGAAGATCGGCGGCGATCTGGAGTATATCGCCCGAACGATGACCTACGAGTTCCTGAAACCGGTCTACACCGGCGAGACGATCACCTGCGAGTGGACCGTCGAATCGAAAACGGAAACGGCGGACCGGTACCGGCTGGAAAACGACGTCGTCTACCGAAACGAGAGCGGCACCCCCGTCATCGAAGCGAGCACGACGGGACTGATCTGGAAACAGGACTGGCCCTGAACGATCGCTCGAAACGACGCGAAGCGAAAAACGATATACCGCACGCCGCACTCTCACCGGTATGGAGTACCACGAGGCGGCGAACTTCCTGTTCGATCTCCGCCGGTATCCGTCTCGGACGGGTGTCGACCCCACCCGACGGCTGCTCGAGTATCTCGGCCGGCCGGGCGCGGACCTCCGGGTCGTCCAGATCGGGGGCTCGAACGGGAAGGGCAGCACGGCCCGCATGGTCGAGTCCGTCCTCCGGGAAGCGGGCCACGACGTCGGACTGTACACCTCCCCGCATCTCGACGACCTCCGGGAACGGGTCCGGATCAACGGTCGCCCGGTCTCGAAGGCCGCCGTCCGTACGTACGTCGAGACGATCGAACCGTACGTTCACTCGGAGGCTCCCGAGGGGCTCGCGCCGACGTTCTTCGAGGCGATGACCTGTCTCACCGTCGAGACGTTCGCCCGCGAGGGCGTCGATATCGCGATCCTCGAGGTCGGGATCGGGGGGGAACACGACGCGACGAGCGCTCTCTCCCCGGACGCCGCCGCGGTCACGAACGTCACGCTCGAACACGCCGATATTCTCGGCGAGACGATCGAGGAGATCGCCCGCGACAAGGCCGCGATCGCGCCCGAAAACGCGCCGCTCGTGACCGGCGCCGACGGTGACGCCCTCGCGGCCGTCCGTGACGTCGCTGGCGACCTCTGCAGGGTCGGAGCGGACGACGACGCGGACGTGGCGGTCGCCTCGGCCGGCCGGGAGGGGATCGAACAGGCCGTCTCGATCGAGGGCGACGACTGGCGTGTCGAAACGTTTCTCCCGCTTCTCGGCGCTCACCAGAGCCGAAACGCCGGGATCGCCGCGGCCTTGGCCCGACAGATCGCCGACCCCACGGTTTCGGACATCGAACGCGGCCTGCGAAACGCCCACTGGCCGGGCCGTTTCGAGGTCATGGCGAGAGAGCCGCTGGTCGTCCTCGACGGCGCCCACAACCCCGGTAGCTGCGCCGGGACGGCCGAAACGCTCGACACCTTCGACTACGACGAGCTGCATCTCGTCTTCGGGTCGATGGCGGACAAAGACCACGCCGCGATGATCGCGGCGCTGCCGGCGGCGGACGCCGTCTATACGTGCCGACCGGACATCGCTCGCGCCGAGACGGCCGAATCGCTCGCGGCCGCCTTCGAATCGGATGGCCGGGCGGGGTCGATCGAGGTGTCCGGATCGGTCGAGGACGCGCTCGGTTCGGCACTCGACGGCGCGAACGCCGGTGACGCCGTCGTGGTCTGTGGCTCGCTCTTTGCGGTCGCCGAGGCCAGACGTCGGTGGAGTCACACCCACGTCACCGCCAGCGTTTCCGCCCCCGACTCCGCCGAGGCCACCCTCCAGCGAGCCGACGTCCCCGCCCGCGAGGTCGAACGGGCCGCCTCGGGCGGCGTCCATCGCGTCGTTACGGTTCGCGTTCGCCCCGACCGGGCCGACGTTCTCGAACTGGAACTCAGGGCCCTCGGCGGCGAATGTGCGGTCTCTGGGGTCGACGTCGACGAACGAGAACTCGTCGACGCCGTATTGATGGGGACGGACGCACAGTTCGATTCGCTTCTCGATGTGCTGGCGGACCCGGATGGGGATCATCCGCGTCTCGCCGACGAACTCCGGAGAGCGTTGACACGCGGCGGCGCGGAACCACCGACTGTGGGTTCCGATACGTATCCGTGGACCGACGGAACCGCGGTGATGGGTATTCTCAACGTCACGCCGGATTCCTTTTACGACGGCGGCCGATACGAGGCGATCGAGGACGCCGTCGACCGTGCCGAGGCGCTGACCGACGCCGGCGCCGACATCGTCGACGTGGGCGGCGAATCGACGCGCCCCGGGGCCGATCCGGTTCCGACCGACGCGGAGATCGACCGCGTCGTTCCCGTCATCGAGGCGCTCTCGGAGCTCGACGTCGCGGTCTCCATCGACACCCGAAAGGCCCCCGTCGCCCGGGCGGCGCTGGAGGCCGGCGCGGATATCCTCAACGACGTCTCGGGGCTCGAAGATCCAGAGATGCGGCTCGCCGCGGCCGAACACGACGTTCCCGTGGTTGTGATGCACTCGATCAACACGCCGGTCGATCCCGACGTCGAGACGGAGTACGACGACGTGGTTCGGGACACGATCGACGCCCTCTCCGAGCGAGTTCTCCTCGCTGAGAAGGCGGGACTCGACCGGTCACAGATAATCGTCGATCCCGGTATCGGGTTCGGGAAGTCGGCCACCGAGAGCTTCGAGCTTCTGGGTCGGCTCTCGGAGTTCCGTTCGCTCGGCTGTCCCGTACTGGTCGGTCACTCGCGAAAATCCATGTTCAAACTCGTCGAGGAACGCGGTGCCGAAGAACGGCTCGCCGCCACCGTCGCCGCCAGCGCCCTGGCGGCCGAGCGCGGTGCCGACATCGTCCGGGTCCACGACGTGGCCGAAAACATCGCCGCGGTCAAAACGGCCGCCGCGACCGCGGCGCCGGAACGGTTCGAGGACTCCTGACCGTCACCGGGCTTCGACGCCGCATTCCCTGAAGAGTTCGACGTACTGTCCCGTGATCGCGGCGTGGTCGAAGGACTGAAACGCCTTGTCGATATCCCGGAAGCCGAGCGACCACGACTCCTCGATCGCGCCGGCGAGAGAGTCCATATCGGTCACGCGGATCCCGCGGTCGCGGCGCTCGACGAGTTCGTGAGCGCTGGAGTCGCTTTTGATCTCGACGACGCCCACACAGCCGCAGGCGAGCGCCCACAGCAGCTCTTCGGCGAACGCCGTCCGGCGGGCCGTCTGGACGAACGTGTGTGCGCCCCGGTAGGCGGCGATCCGTTCCTCGCGGTCGGCGTCGCCGATGAACTCCACGCGGTCGCCGATCCGGAGGTCCCGGGCCTGTGTTTCGTAGTTGGCTCGCTCGGGGCCGTCGCCGATGACCGTCGCCGTCCAGTCGGTCCGGTCCCGGAGCTCCGCGAGCGCCAACAGGAGGTCCTCGAGGTTCGAGTCGTCGTCGAGCCGGCACGCGTAGACGACGTCGCGGCGCTCGCCCGGTTCGGTTTCGACGATCCGGGACATGTCGATCCCCTGGGGGATCACGGTCGTGTTGGCCTCGCTCGCGCCGTACTCACGAACGCGGGTTCGCTGGTGCTCCGAGGGGGTCGTCACCCGCGTCGGCAGGCTCGCGGCCCGTTCGGTCCACCGCGAGTTCGGGACCGACGGTTCGTCGCCGTACCAGTCACAGACGAGCGGGACGCGGGCGAGGCGTGCGCCGAGCCACGCCGAGACGACGGCCCCCGGCGGGGAGGCGGCCGCGAGAACCACGTCGGGACTGTGACGGGCGAGCAGGCCGGGGAGCCGCGAGTAGTACAGCGCCGGGTGTTCGAAGGTGACGCCCTCGTGATCGAGGCCGTTGATCTCGAGCCGACGGCCGGAGGTCTCCCACCACGGGAGACAGTAGATCGTGACGTCGTGGCCGCGTCCGTCGAGCGCCGCCGCGAGCCGCCGGAGCCGAACGGCCCCGGGTCGATCGGACTGTGGCGGCGGATCTCTGAACACGACCGCGATTCGCATACGCCGGCTGACGACGGCCTCTGTCAAAAAGGGACCGGAACGGGGCGGTGGGTTCGACGCCACCTGCAGCCGGAAGGGAAACGGTATCAACCCCCTTGGACTGCCGAAACCAGTCACGTTTTGTATGCCCTTGGCCTCTTTTGCGCTATGAGTTTAAAGGCGGACCGCCGTCGGATCGGATCCGGCGTCCCGGGGGCCGACGACGTGCTTCACGGTGGTATGCTAGCGGAATCGGCGACGCTTGTCAGGGGGGCCCCTGGCGCCGGGAAGACGATATTCGGCCTGCAGTACGCAACGAACGTTCGGGATCCGGACGTGACGAACCTCTATATCAACCTCGGCGAGCCGGCCGACTACCTCCGACGGACCGCCGAGGAGTTCGGCCTGCCGACCGACCGCGTCGAGTTCCTCGATCTCTCCCCGTCGGGGGAGCAGTTCCGGCGGAACGAAAGCTACGATCTCTTCAGGTCAGACGAGATCGAAACCCCCTCGCTGGTCGCGTCGATCCGGGAGAAAATCGAATCGGTTTCCCCCGAGCGCGTCGTGATCGATCCGATCACCGAACTCCGGTATCTCGCCCCCGACGAGCGACAGTTCCGGACCCAGGTGTTGAGCCTGCTCGATTTTCTCAAAGACAGCGGTACGACCGTTCTGTTGACCTCACAGGCCGCTGATTCGGTCGCCGACGACGACCTCCAGTTCCTCGTCGATTCGGTGCTTGAGTTGGATCTACGGACTGACCGACGAACGCTTTCAGTCTCGAAGTTCCGCGGTTCCGGCGCACGCCGGGGTCGTCACACGGTGGTGATCGACGCCGACGGGATGTCGGTGTGGCCACGACTGGATCCGGCCCGACACGAACGGGAGGGGTCTCTGAGTACGCTTTCGTCGGGCGTTCCGGAACTCGACACTCTCCTCGGTGGGGGGATTACGACCGGAACGATCACGTTCCTGAGCGGCCCGACCGGCGTCGGCAAGACGACCACGGGAATGCAGTTCATGAAGGAGGCGGCGAGCAACGGGAACCGATCGGTCCTGTACAGTTTCGAGGAGGCTCAACGGACGATGCTCGATCGGGCCGACGCTGTCGGAATCCCGGCCCGGGAGATGATCGCCGATGGGACGCTCGTGATCGAGGAGATCGCGCCGGAGGAGCTCACGATCGACGAGTTCACCCACCGTGTCCGAACCGAGGTCGAAGACGAAGGGGCCGAAATCGTCATGCTCGACGGAATCAGCGGCTTCGAACGGGCCTTTCGGGGGCTCGAAGACGATCCCGAGGCTCACCTGGTGAAGATCGGGCGCTATCTCCGAAACATGAACGTGACCGGGCTGGTCACGAACGAGGTCCACGGGATCACCGGCGAGTTCCGCGCCACCGAACGGAACGTGAGCCACCTGGCGGACAGCATCGTCGTGTTCCGACACGTCGAGTACAGGGGCGAACTCCGGAAGGTGATCGGAATGCTCAAACGGCGAACGGGCGATTTCCAGCACGAGCTTCGGACGCTCGAGATCACCGAGGACGGGCTGCAACTCGGCGAACAGCTCTCGGACCTCCGCGGCATCCTGACGGGGACGCCGGATTGGTGAAACGGATCCGATGAACTCGATTCACACAGCAACGGGTGACACGTGATGTCGGAACAGCCGAAAACGATCTATCCGCTCGTTTCCGACCTCGGCAACGAGCGGGTGCTCCGGGAGTGGATCGCGGACCACGACTCGTATTCGGTCGCTGACGACGAGCGATCGGTGACGACCGCCGAGTTCGATCTCTGTATCGTGGACGCAGGCGGGCTGGAGGCGAACTGCGAGGCACTCCTCGAACTCAAATCCGAAGCCCGCCCCGTACTCTTGCCGATACTGCTGTTGCTCTCGGAAGATCACTCCCGAATCCTCGAGACGGATCGCGGCGAGATCGCCGATAACGTGTTCCGGTCGACGGTCGACGAGATCGTCTCGTTACCGATGCGACAGGCCGAACTCGAGTGGCGGCTCAAGGCGCTTTTTCGCCTCCGCGATCAGTCCCTCGAGCTACGGACGAAAACGGACGAACTCCGCCGGTTCCGGGAGGCGGTCGAGGCCTCGGGACACGCGATCTTCATCACGGACCCGGACGGCGTCATCGAGTACGCCAACCCGGCCTTCGAGGAGATCACGGGGTACGACCGTTCGGAGATCCTCGGTGAGACGCCGAACGTCCTGCAGTCCGGTGAGATGCCCATTGAGTATTACGAGAAACTGTGGAAAACGATCTCGGACGGTTCGGTCTGGCGGGGAGAGATCGTCGACCGGCGGAAAGACGGGGGGCTCTACACCGCCTTTCAGACCATCGCACCGATCACGGGCGAACGCGGTGAGGTGGAGGCGTTCATCGCGGTCCAGACCGATATCACGGAGCGCAAGAAGCTACAGGACAGGCTCGCTCGACACCGTGACATCGTCCAGCGGCTGGAGGACCCGATCATGCTTCAAGACGAGACGGGGAGCTTCGAGTTAGTCAACGAGGCGTTGGCCAGTTTCGCCGGCCTCCCCGAATCGGAGCTGATCGGCGGGGACGAACACCGCTTCATGGACGAGGCCACGGCGGAGACGATCGAGCGGAAAAAGGAGACGGTCCTCGATACCGAGGAGTCGGTCCGGTACTCCGTCTCACCGACCTTCGAGAAATCGGACCGGAAAGC
>LKMJ01002719.1_pt1 | contig 16357 bp, 16 predicted proteins | sample 643391 | NCBI WGS metagenome assembly LKMJ01 (sample SAMN04112250, study PRJNA286221) | soda lake metagenome | biome: soda lake; feature: Kulunda Steppe; material: water; isolation source: sample PL-Br10 brine of Picturesque Lake | place: Russia: Kulunda steppe | collected 2010-07
GGATCATGCCTACGTTTCGATTGAATATAAAACTCCGGGATGGCTCCATCCCGTGGAGAGATTCCCAGTTGTCGGCTTCATCCACACCCGTAAACGGGTGGGCTTTCGCCTCGATACCGCTGTAAACTACCCCACCCTACTTCGCTTGTGCTTCCGCCGGGGCCGGAAGCCCGGCGTCGTCCGAAAATCGGAGATTTTCGGGATCACGAGAATCTTTGATTCTCGGACGACTCCTTGAGGGTGGGGCCTCCGCCTTGATCTAGGTGACCGAAACGAAGCGTCGGTGTCTGTTTTTTCCGTTCCCATACCCGAAAGCGTCCGCTTCATCGGCTGTTCGGAGAGGAGCGCGATCGGTTCCCGGAGCGAAAACCGCTATCGCAGCCGCTGGAACACCCGTCCTGACTGCCCGTTTCGGACGGTGTCGGACGCCCGCCGGTCCGGAACCAATCTAGATTGGTATCCATATTATTACGAAACGGAACGTTTTCCAAGCTGTATGCAATCCATCATCGACGACCGACGATCGATCTACATCCACCAGGAAGCGGATGCCGATGAACTCCCACTGACCGGCTCCGTAGAGATCCCCGCGGTCTCGAACAGCGATCCGTTCGTTCCGGACCACATGGAGGAGCCGAAGATCTACATGGGTGACGTCATCGCCGGCGTCGTCGACGGCGACGTCATCTTCGTGGAGCTCGTCGTCGAGAAGTTCGACGACGGGGTGTTGACGATCCCGCTCGACGTCGGGAGTCCCAAGGTCGTTCCGGACAACATCTTCAGTTCCCGGATTTTCAAAGCCGACGAGATACACATCTACGAGGGGGTCGGCTCGCCGGTCGGAGAGGTCGACGTCGAGTTCGATCACTCCGCGCTAAACAGACCCGAACAGACGCGTCCTCGATAGCGCGAAGCGGTATCGGCTCCCGTCTGTTCCACTCGGTCTCGGTACACAGCCGCGTCAACGGAACTACTTCAACCCATGAACCTACTGGACGCTCGCGTTCGAAACTACAAGAGCATCAACGATACGGGGTGGGTCGAACTCGACGACCTCACCTGTCTGATCGGGAAAAACGAGTCCGGCAAGACCGCGTTTATGGAGGCGGTCGGCCGCCTCAACCCGGCCTACGGCGAGGGAACGTTCGAGCCGTACGACGAGTACCCACGACACCGCTGGCCGGAGTACAGAGACCGCCACGACGGAGACCCCGACCCGGTCGTCTCCGCCCGGCTCGGGCTCGACGACGACGAGCGTGACCGGCTCGAATCACGCGTCGGAGAACTGCCGTCCTCCGAGGTCGTCGTTACCAGGGACTACGCTGACGAACTCCACTGGGAGTTCGAAATCGACGAATCGGCGTTCGTCGACCGATTCATCGACAGTCACGACGTCCCGGACGAACTCGGCGACGAAATCGAGGGCGTCGCCGCCATCGCTGAACTCCGCGAGGCGATCGAGGGGGCTGACGACGTGCCCGAGGCCACCGCGGCGGCCGTCCCGGACGGATCGATCGGGGATCTCACCGACGCGATCGGCGAGGAGGTTCTCGCCCCCGAACTCCCCGAGTTCCGGTACGTCGGCGAGTACACGGTCCTCGACAGCGATATCGACGTCGCGGCGTTTCTCGATCGAATTGACGACGGTGAGTTGACCGACTCGGACCGGGTCTTCCAGTCGCTACTGTCGGTCGCCGATCTCGACGTCGAAACGCTCGGCGACGTCGACAGCGAACAGGCGATGACCGAACTCGAGGCCGCCTCCAGCGAGATTACCTCGGCGGTGACTCGGTACTGGAGTCAGGCCGACGACCTCCGGATCCGGATCCGCGACACCGGGGACGGGTCGACACCGACGCTGTCGCTCCGGGTCGAAAGTCCGAATCACGGCGTCAGCGTCGGGTTCGACCAGCGATCTCGGGGGCTCCGGTGGTTCTTCTCGACGGTCTGTACGATCTCCGATCTCCGTGAAGCCGACGACGAACAGGTCCTGCTGTTGGACGAACCCGGGCTTCATCTCCACCCGAAGGCCAAACGCGAGTTCCTAGAGTTCCTCGACGAGGAGTTCGCGAGCGAGCAGACGCTCGTGTACAGCACCCACTCGCCGTTCATGATCGACATCGACAGGGCCCACCGAACCAAACTGCTCGAGAAGGACGGCAAGCGGGAGGGGACGGTGCTGAAAACACCCGAGAAGGCCGATTCCTACACCCAGTTCCCGCTCCGGAGCGTCTTCGAACTCGACGTGATGGAGACGATCCTCTCGCGGTCGAGACTGCTGATCGTCGAAGACGAGACGACCTACACCTATCTGTACAACGTCTCGGAGCTGTTGGAGGACACCGACGTCAGAGGGATCGATTACCGATGGACGGTGCTTCCGATCGGCTCGCTGGCGAACGTCGGGACGGTCCGGGAGCTTTTCGACGTGACCGACCGCGAGGTCGCAGTCCTGCAGGAGGGGCCGTTCTCGGATCGATCGCTCCCCTCGGACGTCAGCGGGACCGCCGTCAGCGACCACACGAGGGTCGGCTCGAACGCCACGATCGAGGATACGTTCTCGACCTCGTTCTACCTCGAACTCGTCAGCCGGGCCTACGCCGGCGCGCTTTCAGATCGCCCCAGCCTCCCCGATCGGATCACCGAGGGAACCCTCGCCGATACCGAGGGACCGATCGTCGAGCGGCTGTCGGCGTATTTCGATGCGAACGACATCGCCGACGGCGAGTTCGACCGCGCCCGCCCCGCCGATTACCTGCAGAACCACCGCGACGGGTTCATCGAGGAGCTCGACATGGAGACCAAACGGACGTTCGGCGCGCTCGCACGCGGCCTGAACTCGACGCTTGAGGACTTCGACGGCGGATCGCGACGCTCGAAGTCGTTTTTGGGCTCGCTGTTCGGCGGTTGACATCCTCCCCGCCCTAAAGGGCGAGGATTCCCCGAAGGGGATATTCAGGTTGCGCGTTTCCTCGGTTCTCAAGTACGCTTTCGCGTGGAACGTCAACGGTTGCCGTCCAGTTGTGACCAAGGACGTGCGTTGCAGCGCGTACAGCCCTGTCAATGGGGCCTTCCTCCCCGCATACAGCGGGCGTCAACAGCGTGGAACAACGTTCCACGAGCAATCGGGCGTAGCCCGATGACGACGACTGGATATTCAACCAGCGAGGTAGCACGGTTCGCGTCAGCCGAACTGCTACGCCGTGCATGGTTCTCCCTCCCGTTGGGCAATATTCTCCGACGCGTTCAGATCAGCATGGCGTCCACGACCGCACTCCGAACACGAAAAGTGGTCGCCATCACGAGTGCCGAGCGACCGACACGCCGAGCAGGTCTGACTCGACTTGTACGCGTCAACCTTCTCGACACGGATCCCAGCGCGTTCGGCCTTGTACGTGATGAACTGTTGGAGTTGGTAGAAGTGCCACGAGTGAACGCCCGACCATGAACTGTCCTTGCGGATGCCTTCGAGGTCTTCCAGTTTGATGACCGGATTCTCGAACTGTTCCGCGAATGTGATGAGACGGCGGGAGAGTTTGTGATTCAAATCTTTGATTCGACGCTGTTCTTTGTCACCCACACGGTTGCGTGCGCGAAGCGCACCCGCTTCTGAAAACGAATCGTGTAGGGAACGATATTTGCGTCGAACGTATTTCGCCTCACCACCAGACACCAGCATCGACTCGTCTTCGCCGTGGGCAGTCGCGGCGAGGATATGTCGTTCACCAATATCAACACCGATTGGCGTCTCGCCCGATATGGTAGTGTCGTACTCGATGTTGAACGTACAGTACCAGTCTTCGCCACGACGGTAGACCTGTAGACGGGTCTTGTCGGCGTCACCTTCGATCAGTCGGTCTACGGGGTCAGCAATATCGTCGTACACCTCTATCGGGGTGTACCACCACTGGGAGACGCACGGGAAGCCGACGACGACCGTTCCGTTCTCGGTCGTATCAATTTCCCAATTCTGGTTGTTAACAGCGAACGGTTGGCTCTCTCGATAGCGAACCTCTCCATCCTTGCTGTGGTCGGATTTCGCCTCTCGAATGGCTTGGTTCTGGATAGCCGAATAGAGGTCGTTGTCGATGCTGGCCGTGGTCACGGATTTGCCGAAGTCGCCGTTCTCCCATCCGTCGATGCAGAACTGTTTGGTGTCACGGTAGAGTTGAGTGGCCTGTTGCCACTCTCTGCGCCGTGAGAGGGATGGGTTATGGAACTTCGCGGTGACAGACACCGAGACCATTACATATGTAATTATGTACGTTGTGTAAAGTATCTGTTGGAATATCAGGCCGTGCTATGGTCGGTGGTTTGTCTCATCGTTTGTCGGATTCATCCCCGCCCTGAAGTGCGGGGCTTTCTCCTTGCATTTCAGTAAACTACCCCGCCCTACTCTCTCACGCGGTGCGCTCGGGTCGTTGAGGACGGGGCTTTCTCCGTGTTGGCGGTTTCCGCTCCGTCCCCATGCAGGCCGTGGCGCGGTTCACGACGACGGTTCACGGGCGGGGTTTTGCCCCTATCTCGCTACTCCGGCGGCCTTCAAAGGCCGTCCGGGTCGGTCACCCCAACACGGGGAAGTCGTCTCACCCGACTTTAATTCCCGGTGGACTCGAACGGATACGTTTGCGGTGCAGGGACGTATCCTCGTCCCCGAGTTCAGGGCCGGTCTACGGCGGCCCCTCCATCGGAACCGTTTTGGCCTCGATGGAGCATCACGACCCACAGCTCCAGAACGAAAAAATGTGTCGAACGCACTTCCTCCCCTCCCTACTCGCTCTGCTCGTTGAGGAAGGGGCCTCCGCGCTACCGTTCGGTGAAGCGACCCACGGAATCCGGAGCCCCCACCGTCACGCCGGCAGGTAATCCTCCCTGACGGGATGGAACACGTCGAGCACCTCGAAGGGCTCGTCGCCGACGGCACGCATCGCGTGTTTCTCCCCCGATTCGAGCCGATAGCAGGTGCCGGCCCCCAGCGTGTGCTCCTCGTCGCCGACGATCTGTATCGCCTTCCCGCCGATCACGTAGCCCAGCTGCTCGTGAGGGTGGTTGTGATACGACGACTCGTATCCCGGCTGGATCTCGTAATGGACTAACATGAGGTTGTAGGTGTGAAGCAGTACGTGCTGTTCGACGCCCTCCTTGTCGATCGCCGAGCGACCCTCCTCGACCGGCAGGTGTTCGACCATACCGAGACTCACGCGCCAGTCCCTCAAAAACGTCCGGTGGCGGTCGCCGTGACCGCCCTCGGGCGGCGCCCCAGACCCGGGCAAACGCTATCCCAACATGATTTATAATCGGTGCCCGGGTTTCCAACGCCATGGCACGAATCAGATTTCGGGATCGCGCGGGCAGCGTTCGGACGGGCGAGCTATCGGACGGAACGATCGCGGCCGCCGGGCGGACGTACGACCCCGACGCGGTCGATATCCTCCCGCCGACGGAGCCGAGCAAGATCGTCTGTGTCGGCCGCAACTACGCGAAACACGCCGACGAGCGGGACGCGGACGTCCCCGATCGCCCGCTTTTGTTCCTCAAACCGCCGAACGCCGTTTCGAGCCACGGCGACGAGGTCGTCCTCCCGGCCGGGAAAGAACGGATCGACCACGAGGCCGAACTCGCCGTCGTGATCGGCGAGCAGGCCCGAAACGTCGACGCGGCCGACGCCGAGGAGTACATCGCCGGCTACACCTGCTTCGACGACATCTCCAACCGGGACGATCAGGATCGAGAGCAAAACTGGGTTCGTGGGAAGGCCTTCGACAACTCGGCGCCGATGGGTCCGGCGATCGCGCCGCCGGAAGCACTGCCCGACGACGCCGCCATCGAACTCCGGGTGAACGGCGAGACCAGACAGTCCTCCTCCATCGAGCATCTGATCTTCCCGATCCCGGAACTTATCGAGGAGATCACGACCTACATGACCCTAGAGCGGGGCGACGTGATCGCGACGGGAACGCCCGAAGGCGTCGGCCGGCTCTCGGACGGCGACACCGTCGAGGTCGAGATCGAGGGCGTCGGAACGCTCGAACACACCGTCGTTCGGGAGTAGCGCTCGGTTACTCGCCGTTCTCCGGACTCCAATCGCCCCCGACGCGGTCGTACCCCATCATGTGCGTCCCGTCGTGTTCGGTGAAGACAACCTTCATGTTCGGCTCGGGGACGTCCCACTCTTCGTGAAGCGTTTCGATGAATGCGAGCGCGAACTCGCGGCGTTGCTCGGTCGGTCGCCCCTCGCGGATATCGGCCTCAAGAAGAACGATATCCGCCTCGGGATCCGTCGCCCGGCCCAATCGGAGGTTCCCGCGCGGCAGCTCCTGTAGCTGTATGGAGAGGAACCGCGTCTCGCTGTCCATCCGTTCGGCGTACAGCTCGGCCAGCTCTTCGAGCAACGCCGGCTTCCGTTCGGGATCGACCCGTTTGCTCGTGGTGAGAGTCAAAAGCGGCATTGGCGACGACTCGCGCCCGTGAATCAAGTATCTTCAGGGCTATCGCACTTTCGTTGCGTTCACTCGAGCTCCTCGACCGCGACGAGCACCGCAGCCAGTTCCGCACAGATCGCCTCGAACAGCTTCTCGCCGGTTTCGGCCCTCGCGAGCGTCGGTTCGCCGCGGGCGCCGTCCTCGGTCATTCGGTCGTACGTCCGCCGGGTTCCGAGCGGGCCCCCTTCGAACATATCCCGGGGCGAGTACGGCGACAGCGGCGTCACGGGGTCATCGACCGCGGCGTCGAGATCGACGAGCTCCGGGTGGAGATACAGCATGAGCGACGTCTCGAACTCCCCGGCGTGGTAGGCGCTGCCCGGCTCGCCGACCCGAACGTCTCCAGCGACGTCCGCGGCGAGCGAGAAGTAGGTTATCTCGGCGACCTCGACGCCCTCGAGTTCGACCCCCAACTCGCCCGCGACGAGCGAGGTGATCGGTCCGTTCCCCCCGTGGCCGTTTACCATGAGGATCCGGTCGAACCCCATCTCGGCGATCGACGTACAGACGTCCTCCAGCAGTGCGAGCATGGTCTCCTTTCCGATCGTCACCGTCCCGCCGAGGGGGACGTGATGCGGCGAGAAGCCGGTCCAGATCGTCGGGAAGACGACGGTTTCGACGCCCGACTCGGCCGCCCGGTCGGCTGCCTCCGTCGAAACCGCCGTCGCGAGCAGACTGTCAGTGCCGACCGGCAGGTGTCGGCCGTGCTGTTCGAGCGATCCGGTCGGCAAGATCGCGATCCCTTCCTCGGCGGCCGCCGTCAGCGCGTCGCGTCGCATCCGCAAGGCCTGTCGTGACATACGAACCGGGTTACCGCCCGTCGGCATAAGCGTTCGTTCGGCGATGTGCGAACGATTAACTTCCGGCGATCGGAAGATCCCGTATGGAATATCCCAGCCAGTTTCGAGACCTGCTAGCGCGCGATGAGATCCTGCTCTGTCCCGGCGTCCACGATTCGTTGACGGCGCGGGCGGTCGACCGCGTCGGCGTCGACGCGATCTACATGACCGGCTACGGGACGTCGCTCTCGCGGGTCGGCGTTCCCGACGCCGGGCTCATTACCATGCCGGAGATGGTCGAGAACGCCGCCCGGATCCAGGAGGCAGTCGACGTCCCGGTGATCGCCGACGCCGACAACGGCTACGGCAACGCGACGAACGTGATCCGGACGGTCCGGGAGTTCATCAGGGCCGGAATCGCCGGGATCCACATCGAGGATCAGACGTTCCCGAAACGCTGTGGACACGTCAAGGGCCGGGAAGTGATCCCGAAAGAGGAGGCGGTCGGCAAATACCGCGCCGCGGCCGACGTCCGCGACGAGCGCGACGAGGAGTTCGTCATCATCGCCCGGACCGACGCCCGCGGCGCCGTCGGCGGCTCGATGGCCGAGGCGATCGAACGCGCCAACGCCTACTGCGAGGCCGGCGCCGACGTCGCCTTCGTCGAGGGGCCCCTCGACGAGGCCGAGATGGAGGCCGCCTGCGACGGCGTCGAGGCGCCGATGCTGTACAACTACGCCGGTATCTCGCCGAACGTCGATGCCGATCGGCTGGACGCGATGGGATACGAGATGGCCATCTATCCGGCCTTCTCGAACAAGGCGACGATCCGTCACACCTACGAGAACGCCCGACGGTTCGTCGAGGACCCGGGCGGCACGATGGACGGGATCGCCGACCGCTTCGAGGAGCTCCCCTTCGACCTCCACGAGTTCGCCGGGTTCCCCGAGATCGTCGAGTGGGAACAGAAATACCTCCCCGAGGGCGAGGCCGAGAAGTACGAGGGGACGGAGGGCGCCGACATCGGCGACTAGCGCCGATTCGAGTCCGTCTACTGACAGTGATCAATCCCTGCCGTTTATATTCTGTCCCGTGCGCTGAGAACCGCATGTACGAACGTATCCTCGTGCCGACCGACGGGAGCGACCACAGCGACCTGGCTGCCGAACACGCGATGGACCTCGCCGAGCAGTTCGGCGCGACGATCCACTCGCTGTTCGTCGTCGACCAGGCGGGGCCGGAGGGCCACTGGGACTTCGCGGTCGAAAAACGGGAAGCGATCGGCGAGAAGGCGCTGGACACGGTGGCTGCACTGGGCGAAGAGCGCGGTGTCCTCGTCGAGCGCCACCTCCGCCGTGGAAATCCCAGCGAGGAGATCGTCGACGCCGCTACCGACTACGGGGTCGACCTCATCGTCATGGGAACGCAGGGTCGAACCGGACTCTCCCGCATCGCCACCGCCGGAAGCACGACAGAACGTGTGGTCAGGCTGACAGACATCCCGACACTCGTCGTCGGCGGTGCGGGCGCCGGAGGCGCGCGAAGCCGGCGTTCGGATCCCGCGTGACCGCTGAACACTCCTCACTGAACGGTCGCGTTCGGTTCTCGATCGTCGCCTGCATCTGTGCCAGCGTCGGACATTCGTCGCCTGCACCTGTGCCAGAGTCGGTGATGTCGGCTGGCTCCGCTCAGAACGCGTCGGCTTCTTCGAGTTGCCGCTCGCCGCCGTGGGCCGCCCACAGACATAGCTGGTCCCTGTTGACCGTCGTTTCGGGGAGCGTCCCGTCGTACACCGTCCTGACGTTTTCAGCCGCGCCACGGTGTTTCGCGGGGACCGACTTCGACGTCGAGCCCGCGATGTGTGGGGTGACCAGCACGTTGTCGAACTCGAAAAGCGGGTGGTCCGCCGGCGCAGGCTCCTCGTCGAAGACGTCGATCGCGGCCCCGTGGATCGACTCTGATTCGAGCGCCTCGATGAGCGCGTCGGTGTCGACGAGCGGTCCCCGGGAGGCGTTCACCAGCACGCCGTCGGCCCCGAGTGCGTCGAGTTCGGCCGCACCGACGGCCCCCCTCGTTTCGTCCGTCAGGGGGGCGTGGACGCCGACCGAGTCCGCGCGCTCGAAGAGCTCGCGTTTGCTATCGACCGGTTCGACGCCCTCGGCGAACGCCTCTCGATCGACGTAGGGGTCGTACGCGATCGTCTCCATGTCCAGTCCCTGGGCCAACTTTAGCACCAGACTCCCGATCGCGCCGTAGCCGAACACGCCCATCGTCTGGTCGGCGATCTCCGTGTTCATGTAGTCGAACTTGTCCCAGACCCCCTCGCGGATGTTCCGGTCGGCCCGCCGGAGTTCGCGTCTGACCGCGAGCGTCGTCGTGATGCTGTATTCGGCGACCGCCCGCGTGTTCGCGCCGAGGTTGTTACAGACGATGATGCCGCGTTCGGTTGCCGCCCCGATGTCGACCGCGTCCAGTCCGACGCCGGGCGAGGTGATCATCTTCAGCTTCGTGGCGCGTTCGAGCCGCTCTTCTGGCATCTCGAACCCGCCGAGGACGATCGCGTCGAACGTCGGCAGCTCCTCGTTCAGCGCCTCGGGGCTGTCGTAGTCGGCGGCGACCGTAACGTCGGCCCAGCCGTCGTACTCCCCGCGTACCGATTCGTGTGGGTGTCGCCCCACGAGTACCTTCCATGTCATACCCTCCCGTCGGGGCGGCGCGGCGTAAATCCTCCCCATCGACGCGGCGGTGGGTTTTGTCCCCGACGGCGCTCGCCAGAACGTTCATTCACCCCCCGTCACAACGGCCCGTATGGACGGATCGTATCTCAGGGTGCCGTCGGGCCGACTTCGGACGCCCTGGCGGTTGTTCATCGCGGCCGCCCTGTTTCTCGTCGTCTCGCTGGCCGGCTCACTCGTCTTCTTCGCGCTCGATTCGCTGTTTTTCTCCCTCGACGGACCGCTCGAGACGGTCGGATACGGGATCGCCAGCGGGCTCTCGATCGCCCTCGCCGTCGCCGTGGCGACCGAGCTACTCGACCGGCGCTCGCTCGAGGGGCTCGGTCTCGTTTTCGGGTCGGCGTGGTGGCGGGATCTCGCTGTCGGGCTCGCGCTCGGAGTCGGGCTGATCGCCGTCCTGTATCTCGCCGGGATGGCCCTCGGCGTGTACCGGCCCCGGTTTTCGCCGGCCGTCCCGGACCCGCTTTCGATCGTCGCCGGGTTCGCGATCGTGACGGCCTTTATGATCGTCGTCGGGATCTACGAGGAGCTGCTCTTTCGGGGGTATCTCATGACGAACGTCGCCGAGGGACTGACGATCGCCCTCGATCGGCGGGCGGCGGTTTTCGGCGCCGTCGCGGTTTCGAGTCTCGGTTTCGGTGCCCTCCACGGGCTCAACCCGAACATGAACCCTCTCGGAATCGCCACGATCACGGTCGCCGGGGTCGCACTGGGGCTCGGCTACGCCGTGACCGGCCGGCTCGCGCTCCCGATCGGCTTCCATATCACGTGGAACCTCGCACATTTCGTCTTCGGGCTCCCGGTAAGCGGCCTCGAGTTGGGCGTCCGGCTCCTCGAGACGGAACGGGTCGGCTCGGCGTTCGTTCACGGCGGCGAGGTCGGGCCCGAAGGCGGCGTTCTGGGCTTTTCCACCGCCCTTTTGGGCTGTCTCCTCGTGCTCGCCTACGGCCGATGGACCGGCGAGGGGCTCCGGACCGATCTCGCCGGACCGCCGACGGACGCCGACGGCGAGGCGTGAGCGAGCACGCGGCCGATTCGATCGCCCGAAACCGCCCCGAACGCCGCGCTTCGAAGCCTTTATCAGCGAACTGACCCACCTTTCTGGTACTATGAGTGACAAGCCCGCATCGATGTACAGGGACATCGACAAGCCCTCGTACACTCGACGCGAGTATATCACGGGCATCCCCGGCTCGAAGGTCGCCCAGTACAAGATGGGTAACTTCGACGCCGAACCCGACGATTACGAGGTCCAGATCAGCCTCATCCTCGATGAGGCCGTCCAGATCCGCCACGGATCGCTCGAAGCATCGCGGCTCTCGGCGAACCGACGCATGCTCAAAGAGCTCGGCGAGGGCGGCGACTACAAGATGATCCTCCGGAAGTTCCCGCATCAGGTTATCCGGGAGAACAAACAGGCGACCGGCGCCGGCGCCGACCGTGTCTCCGACGGGATGCGACAGTCCTTCGGCAAGATCGTCGGCACGGCCGCCCGGATCGAGGCCAACGAACGGCTCTTTACGATCTGGTGTCACCCCGAGGACGCCGAGGTCGCCAAGGACGCGCTCCGCCGTGCGTACAACAAGATCTCGCCGCCGGCGACCGTCAAGGTCGAACGCGGCGAGGAACTGCTTATCGCCTAGGCGCTCCGATGCGACTCGCCGACTCGACGTGGACCGACGTTCGCGACGTCGAGGCGGACGTGGCCGTTCTCCCTGTCGGCAGCACCGAACAGCACGGCCCCCACGCTCCGCTCGGCCTCGATTCGCTAACCGCCGAAGCGATCGCCTCGGAGGCCGCCGACCGCTACGCCGCCGACCACGACGTCGAGGTACTCGTCGGCCCGACCGTTCCCGTCGGCATCGCGGCCGAACACCGGAACTTCGAGGGGACGCTCTGGGTCTCGGCGGACACCTTCCGTGCGTACGTCGGCGAGACGATCGAGAGCCTCGCGAGCCACGGGATCGAGCGGGTTGTCGTCGTCAACGGCCACGGCGGCAACGTCGACGCATTGTGTGAACTCTGTGGCCGTCTCAGCCGATCCGGCGACGTTTACGCCGTCCAGTACACCTGGTTCGACGCGGTCGAGTTCGACGATCTGGGTCACGCCGGCCCCGCCGAGACGTCGATGATCAGACACCTCCGGCCGGAGCTGATCCGCGAAGGACGGACCGAAGCGGCGGCCGAAGAGGGGTCGGACGGCTGGGGCGAGTGGGTTTCGGGGACGAACCTCGCGTACGACTCCGACGAGTTCACCGACAGCGGTGCCGTCGGCGATCCCCGCGAGGGGAGCGCGGAACTGGGGGCCGAACTGCTCTCGGAGGCGGTCGACTCGCTCGTGACGCTCCTCGATGCGGTCGTCGACCGGTCGGACTGACCGGCTCCGAACCTCTTTCGGACCCCACGCCCGATTTATATACCATGCTGTTCAACCACAACCCATGCGAGTGCTCGTTCCGGTCGACGGTTCCGCCCCGGCCACCGACGCCCTGCAGTACGCTCTCGAACAGTTCGACGACGCCGACATCGTCGCCCTCTACGTGATGGACCCGGTCGACGGATCGACGGCCTGGGGTCCCGGAAGCGCCGACAACTGGCTTTCGGCCTCCGAAGAACGGGCCGAGACTGTCCTCGAGGAGGCGAGCGAGACCGCGGCGGCGGCCGATCGGACGTTGCAGACTGACTCCGTCGTCGGTCGACCGGCCCACTCGATCGTCGAGTACGCCGAGGACCACGAGATCGACCACATCGTCATCGGGAGCCACGGCCGTTCGGGGCTCTCCCGCGTGCTTCTCGGGAGCGTCGCCGAGATGGTCGTCCGCCGTGCGCCGGTCCCCGTCACCGTCGCGCGCTGGACGGAGTGAGATGTACGACGCGTTACTCCTCGCGACCGACGGCAGTTCGGACGCCGACGCCGCCCTCGCCCACGCGGTCGAACTCGCGGCGTCGACCGGAGCGACGCTGCACGTCGTTTCGGTCGTCGAGACGCGGACGGCCTACGACAACGCGATCATCGACCCCGAGGAGGTCAGAGAGAACCTCCGATCGGATGCCAGAGAGGCGCTGGAACGCGCCGCGGCGGCGGCCGACGAGGCAGGGGTCGCGTGTCACACTGTTCTCGAAGAGGGGCCCCCGCCGGAACGGATCCTCGCGACGCTCGATGAGACCCAGTCGGACGCGATCGTCGTCGGGGCGACCGGTCGGTCCGGGTTCAAACGGCTCGTTCTCGGTGGGACGGCCGAACGACTGCTCGAAGCAGCTCCGGTTCCAGTCATCGTCATCGGGGGCGAGCTGACGGAGCCGTCGGCGTGAGATAGCGCCGGCCGATCGGTCTCCTCTGTGCGTGTCGACCCCTGATATTCTGCGGGAGCCTTTTATACGTGGCGAGACCATTATGTGTAATGTTTGCGTTTGACGTCCTCCTCGTCGGGGACGCACCGTCGGATCCGGCGCTCCGAAGGGGCTTTCCCGACAACCTGATCGACTGGGCGACGGTTTCGGGGATCGACGAGGCGATCGCACACCTCGACGAGCACGACGTCAACTGTGTGGTGTGTGATCACCGCCTCGAAGACGGCAACGAGGACGGCCTCGAGTTGCTCTCTATGGTCCGAGCGCGTGACCCGCATCTCCCGTTCGTCCTGTATACGGCCGACGGCGACGAGCGCGTCGCCGAGAGAGCGATCGATGCCGACGTGACGGCGTACGTCCCCGTCGGTCCGGACACCGACATCGAGAAGCTCGTCGACCGTGTCGTCGAACTGGCCCGCAGGGACCACGTCGCGGAAACGGTCGGGGAAGACGATCCTGCCGCGGCGAACCTGCGGCTCGCCGAGCTGACGATGGACGAGGCGCCGGTCGGGATCACCGTCGCCGACCCGACCGAACCCGACGAACCCCTCATCTACGTCAACGACGCCTTCGAGCGGCTCACCGGCTACGAGAAACACGAGACGCTCGGCCGCAACTGCCGGTTTCTGCAGGGAGAGGACACCGACCCCGAGACGGTCGAGACGGTACGGCAGGCGATCGACGACGAGCGCCCCGTCTCGGTGGAGCTGCTCAACTACCGCAAGAACGGCGAGCCGTTCTGGAACCAGCTGGACGTCGCCCCGGTTCGGAACGACGACGGGGAGGTGACACATTACCTCGGCTTCCAGTCGGACGTAACCGACCGGAAGGAGATCGAACTCCGGGCCCGCCGGCAGGCCGAAGAGCTACGGGCCGACCGCCGGACACGCGAGCGGCTGCTCGTCCGGCTCGACGGGCTCGTTCGGCGCGTCACCGCCGCGACGGTCAACAGCACCTCCCGAACGGAACTCGAAGAGCGCGTCTGTAAGGCCGTCATCGAGACGAACGATTACGAGGCCGCGTGGATCGGAACCCGGCAGATGACGAGCGACCGTGTCGTCGCCGACTCGCGTGCCGGCTGTGGGGCCGCCGGGGAGATCGGGGTCCCCGCCGACGCCGACGACCCGGTCAACGAGGCGATCCGAACCGGCGCGGTCGTCGTCGAGGCCGCCGACTCGCTGTCCGCCGACTCTCCCCACAGTCGGTTCGTGACCCCGGAGGGCGGCGTCGCGGCGATCCCGCTCCGGTATCGCGAGGCGGATTACGGCGTCCTGGTCGTCTACGCGACCCGGTCACAGACGCTCGATGACCACGAGGTTGCGGTGTTCGAGGCGCTCGGCCGCGTCATCGGAACCGGGATCAACGCGCTCCAGAACCAGCGCCTGCTCGCGACCGACGAATACCTCGAACTCGTCTTCACCGGCGGTTCGCCGGGTCCGGTACTGGTCGAGTTAGCCGAGCGAGCCGACTGTGAGATCACGTACAGGGGCGCCGTCTCCCGTAGCGACGGTCGGTTCGTCCTCTCCGTTTCGGTCTCCGGTGCCGACATCGAGACCCTCCGGGCCGCCGCCGAATCGATGGCCGAACCCCCCGAGTTGAACCTCGTCGCCGCCTACGAGGACGGCTGTCTGCTCGAGGTGGTCCCCGCCGAGGCGTCGCTGGTCCGGTCCGTGCTCGATCACAACGGCGCGGTCCGGTCGCTCACGGCGGCCGGCGACGGCGCGGACATCCGCATCGAACTCCCCCGGACGGCCGACCCGAGCGCGGTCGTCCAGTCGCTCCTCGACCAGTACGGCGGCCTCCGGCTGGCCTCCCAACAGCGCCGCGAGCGCGATCAAAACACCCAACGAGAGCTGGTCGAGGCGCTCGGCGAGGAGCTGACCGACCGCCAACTCGAGACCATCCAGAAGGCGTATCTGAGCGATTACTTCGAGTGGCCACGCCCCGTCTCGGGCGAGGAGATCGCCGATTCGATGGGGATTACCCGATCGACGTTCCACCAGCATCTCCGTGCGGCCCAATCGAAGATCATCGGCGAACTCCTCGAGGAGTTCCAGCCGGTCACCCGCCCCAACTAGTGAGGTGGGATGGATTTAATGTCTGCAAGCGAACATCGACGTATGTACACCAGTCCGTCGCATCCGACGCCCCCGTACAGTGAACCGACCGGATCGACGACGCTGGAGCAACGATGACGCCGGAGACGTATCTGGGGTTTCACCTCCTCTTCGTCATCCCGCCGATCCTCGCCCTCGGAGCCCTCGCGTACCTCCGTCCCGCCGCGACGTGGGGTCGTGTCCCCTTTCTGGGGCTCGGTATCATCCTCGTGTTGGCCGTCGTCTACACGACGCCGTGGGACAACCTCCTCATCGAGCAGGGTGTCTGGTGGTACGGCGACGGCGTGACTGCCGCCCACATCTGGGCGGCCCCGATCGGCGAGTATCTGTTTTTCGTCCTTCAGCCGATACTGACGGCGCTGTGGCTCTACAACCTCGACATCCCCACCGATGGGGATCTCAGGATCTCCAGCGGGGCGCGCCTCGTCGGGCTGGCCGCCGGACTCGGCGTCGCGGCGATCGGCGTCGGACTCCTCCTCGCCGGCCCCTCGACGCTGTATCTCGGCGCGATCCTCGCGTGGGCCGGCCCGATCCTCGCGATCCAGTGGACGTTCGGCTGGCCGCATCTCGTCCGCGCTCGTCGGGCCGTCGCCCTCGGTATCGGTGTCCCGACCGCCTACCTGTGGGTGCTCGACTGGTACGCCATCTCGAACGGCCTGTGGACGATCTCGACGACGCACACGGTCGGTATCGCACCCTTCGGGCTCCCGATCGAGGAGGCGCTGTTCTTCCTCGTGACGAACGTTTTTATCGTTCAGGGGCTGGTGTTGTACCTGTGGCTCGTCGAACAGTGGCCGACCGTCGCGGCGGACGTCCGTGCCGCCGTCCCGCCGGCCGTCGCCGCGTTGCTCCCGGCCCACGAGCCGGCCGTCGCGGCCGAGCGCGAACTGGAC
>LKMJ01002720.1_pt1 | contig 16354 bp, 17 predicted proteins | sample 643391 | NCBI WGS metagenome assembly LKMJ01 (sample SAMN04112250, study PRJNA286221) | soda lake metagenome | biome: soda lake; feature: Kulunda Steppe; material: water; isolation source: sample PL-Br10 brine of Picturesque Lake | place: Russia: Kulunda steppe | collected 2010-07
AAGTGAACCACGTTTCCAGTCGTCCAGAATCGACGACGGCGAAGGATCGACGATCACGCTTGCGAACCAAAGACAGGCCGGGTTCCTGATCACAGACGATCTGCGGGCGCTTCCCGAACTACAAGCGGTCGCTGGGCCGGAAGTTGTGATCTCACCCATCTTGCTCAAATCACTGGTCGAGCGAGAGGTCCTCGAGCGAGAGGAAGCCGTGGCGAAGTTCGAAGGGGCCACAAAAAACCGAGACTGGCTTGAATCACCGATATACAGAAAAGCCGAGAACCTCTTCGAATAGCGGATCTCGAACTCCTCGTCGCAGGTGCCGGGGATCGAAGCCGCCGGCTTCGACCGTCGCGAGCGCGACGGCGAGGTTCGCGAGTACCGCTCCGACGACCGCGAGGGCGGCCCGTCGTCCGCAATCGACGTCCACGTGCCCGGAAGGGCGTCCGTGGCATAGCTTGTAATTTCGAAGTATCGAAGAGACGGGTGTCTAACGGGTCAGAACTCATAGCTTCGAAAGAAGAACTAAGTCGCGCCGAGTCGACCGACGTGTATGGACGAAAATCGGGTTCCGGGGATGGCGAGGGGATCGGCCGGGGAGGCCGGAGCCCTCCGCCGATCGCTCGGGCCGGCGGAACGCGAGCGCGTCGAACGAACGGTCGCGGAGCTGCTCGACTTGCTCGGGCGGACACACACGATGGCGCTGCTCTCCGCGTTCGCCTTCGCGGACGGGCCCTTGCGGTTCTCCGAGCTCGAAGCCGAGCTGGGGGTGCCGGCGAACACGCTCTCGACCCGGCTGGCCGAGCTGACCGAGGCCGGCCTCGTAGAGCGGACCGCCTACGACGAGGTCCCGCCGCGGGTCGAGTACGAGCCAACCGGGAAGGCGCGGGCGATCTTTCCGGTGTTCGGCCACCTCCACCGGTGGGCGATGGCCCACGAGCTGTGAGTGCGGTGGAACCGTAAGCATCCCCGACCACTGGGGGAACGAATGTTCGACCGATCGGCGATTGGACTGCTGTTCGACGGGGCGCGTCTCCGACAGCTACGCGAGGGGATCGGCCGGGACGTCTCGGCGTTCGCCGTCGAGCCGGGCCGCGATCCGGAGCTGCTCGCGATCGTCGAGGAGCCGTTTGCCACGGTCAAGGGGACCCGCGACCGACTCGAGTCCCTCGAGGCGACGCTTCTCGACCGGGACGACAGGAGATCGGTGTTTCTCACGGTCTACACGGAGATGACCGGACGGACGATAGCCGCGATCGAACGCGGCGAGTTCGCCGATCCGGAGTGGATGAGGCGGTATCTCGTCCGGTTCGCGGAGTACTACCGCCGGGCGTTCGAGGCGTTCGAACGCGGGCCGATAGACGAGGTCCCCGATCCGTGGATCGTCGCGTTCGGAGCGGCGGTCCGCGGCGACTCTCTCGTCCTCCAGGACGCGTTGTTGGGGATCAACGCCCACATCAACTACGATCTCGCGTTGACGCTCTCGGACGTCGGCCTCGATCCGAACCGGGAGCTGAAGTACGCCGACCACGACCGGGTAAACGGGATCCTCGCCCGGCTCGTGAGCGTCCAGCGGGAGCTGCTGGCCGAGCGGTACGCACCCGGGCTGTCGAGGATCGGCGACGGCCTCGGCGGGCTCGACGAACGGTGGTCCGCGACTGCCCTCCGAACCGCCCGGGAGGCGTCCTGGCAGACGGCAGTCGTGCGATCCGGGACGCGCTGGGAGACGGTCGAGACCTACACCGAGTGGCTGCTCCGACGGACGGCGACGGGGAGTGCGTTCTTGCTCGTCCGGCCGAGCCTGAGCCCGTCCGCGATGGCCGTCCTCCACGACGTCGAAGCCGACCGGATCGACCTCGAGCGCTACGCACGGGAGTTCCACGACCGGTGCCGGGAGGCGTTCTGAAGCCCCCTCGACCGACGAGCGGTCAGCGACCCCGCTCGTCGGGTGCGGCGTCGGCCACGTCGAGTCCGGACATGAGGAGCCCGAGCGCCTCCGGGTTGGTCAGCTCGTACCCCACCCGGTCGCTGAGCTCCCGTTTGAGCTCCTCGAACCGATCGGCTCTCGTCCCGCTCAGCTTGATGTGGGTCGTCACGTGCACACCACGTCGTTCGTCGGCGGGGTCGGCCCCTCGGCTCTCGCCCGGACCGCGCCGCCGTCCGTCGGCGGGGTCGGCTCCCCGCCCGTCGGTCCCGGAGCCACCGGCCTCCGACCGACCGTGGAGCTCACGCCGACCCGTCCGGCGGCGACGCGGGACGTTCGCGGCAGGCTTTCAGCTCCCGGGCGATCACGTCGGCGTAGCCGGGTTCGATACAGCCGTTCCGACGGAACCGTTCCCAGGCGCGTCGGTCGTCGTCCGGGGAGTCGCCGGAGGGAGGGCGTTCGTCGTCCGGAGGATCACCGGTGGGTGGCCGTTCGTCACCCGGGAGATCACCGGTGGGTGGCCGTTCGTCGTCCGGGGAGTCGCCGGAGGGAGGGCGTTCGTTCGGGTCCGTCGGCGCCGACGACCGGTCGGACCGACGCGGCGTCGGGGATCGGTCCAGACGTTTCAGCGGGATCTCGTACATGATAGTGGGGCCGGGCGCGGTACCCGTCTCCTCGGAACGGAGCAGCCGGTCGGGCCTAAACCCCCGTCGAAACTCCGGTACCCGTCGACGCGACATCCACGCGGCCCCCTCCGAACGTTCCCGAAGCTCCGACGGCGTTCCCCGCGCCGTCCGTGACGATCACCGTGGCGTCGTCGACGGGGGCGTAGCCGGCGGCGTGACGACGCCGATACCGGCGGCGTGGCGACGCCGATACCGGCGGGTAGCCGCTCCGAAAGGTACAAACGACCGTCGACCGCACTGGGAGGTATGGAACTGCGGGTCACCGAGAGCTCGGCCGACGAGCTGTCGATCGAGATCGCCGGCGAGGATCACACGTTCATGAACGTCCTGAAGGGCACGTTGCTGGAACAGGACGGGGTCGCCGCGGCGACCTACGACATGAACCCCGAACAGTCCGGCGGCCAGACCGAGCCGATCCTGACGATCAAAACCGAGGGCATCGAACCGCTCGAGGCCCTCGAGACCGCGGCCGGCGACGTCCGCGAGAAGGCGACGTCGTTCCGCGAGTCGTTCGAGGCGGCCGTCTAGGGGTCGGCCGTCCGAGCGTCGATCCGGGACCGGCGATCCACCCGGCACGGTACCGATGGAGCTGAACTGCGAGGGCTGTGCGGGCTGTTGTCTCGACTGGCGTCCGCTGTCCGACGCGGCGGACGGGGAGGCCATAGACCACGAGCGACGCGGCCCGCGAGAGCCCCTCGACGACACCTACGACCTCGTGCCGCTCTCGCGGGATGAGGTCCGGGCGTTTCTCGATGCGGGGCTCGGGGACGCGATGACCCCGCGGCTCTGGGCGGCGGCCGACGGCGACGACGCCCGCACGGTCGACGGCCACGAGCTCGCCGCGATCGGGGGTCGGCCAGCCTTCTTCGTCGGCCTCCGGAAGCCCCCGAAGCCGGTCGCGCCGTTCGGCCGCGAGCGAGCGAGCTGGCTGCCGACGTGTGCCTTCCTCGATCCGGAGAGCCTCCAGTGTCGGATCCACGGCGGGGAGCTGTACCCGCGGGAGTGTGCCGACTACCCCGGCCACAACCTCGCGCTCGACGTGGAGACGGAGTGTGAACGCGTCGAAGCGAATTTCGGCGGTGACCGGCTGCTCGCGGGCGACGGGGCGGCGTTCGGCGACCTCCGGCTGGGTCCGGGTGCGGTCGGCTGGAAGCTGTTCGTCCACCCGGATCCCGAGCGGATCGAGGGTGCCGTCGGACGGATCGCCGAGGGGACGCCGACGGCCGCCGATCGCGCGGAGTTCGTCGCCGTCGCCGCCGCCTCGAGTCCCGGAACCGTCGCCATCTCGGAGCCCCACTACGGGCGCACCAGATCGCGCGCGCTCGCGACCGACTCCTGGGTCGGGCAGGCGATCCCCGACTGGAAGGCCCGCCGGGATCGCGACGACCGGGCCGAGCCGGCGCTGGCCGACCGAATCGAGGGTGCTCGCGGCGCGCCGCCGACTCCGGGGTGGGGAGCGCCCGACGGGCCGCCGTCGGACGAGGAGGAGACGGACGACGGTTCCGCGAACTGACCCGTTAAGCCGGCCGACCCCCAACTGGGGGTATGCAGGTGCTCGTCACCGGCGCGACCGGCTTCGTCGGCGGCCGGCTCGTCCCCGCGCTCGTCGACGCCGGCCACGAGGTGTCCGTCCTCGTCCGGGACGCCGACCGCTACGACCGACCGGCAGTCGACGGGGAGCCGGCGGTCCGCGTCTTCGAGGGCGATCTCCTCGAGCCGGCGACGCTCGAACCGGCACTCGAGGGGGTCGACGCCGCCTACTATCTCGTTCACGCGATGGGTGCCGGCGAGGGGTTCGAGCGACGGGATCGCCGGATGGCACGCGGGTTCGAGCGCGTCGCGAGCGCCGCGGGGGTCGAGCGGGTGATCTATCTCGGGGGACTGGGCGCGGAGGGGGATCGGCTCTCGGAACACCTCCGGTCGCGCCGGGAGGTAGAGCAGTTGCTCGCGGCCGGGACGTACGCGCTGACCGTCCTCCGGGCGGCAGTGATCGTCGGTGCGGGCAGCGCGAGCTTCCGGATGATCCGCCAGCTCGCGACGCGGCTGCCGGTGATGGTGACGCCGAAGTGGATCGACACGGAGTGTCAGCCGATCGCGATCGACGACGTCGTCGCCTACCTCGTCGGCGTCCTCGACGCCCCCGAAACCGCCGGCGGCGTCTACGAGGTCGGCGGCCCGGAGGTGTTGACCTACCGGGAGATGCTGGCCGAGACCGCCCGGATCTTCGAGGGGCGGGAGCCGCTGATCGTGCCGGTGCCCGTCCTCTCCCCGCGGCTCTCGGCGTACTGGATCGATCTGGTCACCGACGTCCCCGCGTCGGTGGCCCACCCGCTGATCGAGGGACTGGTCAACCCCGTCGTCGTCACCGACCGGCGGATCGAAGCCCACGTCGACGTCGAGCCGACGCCGTTTGCACGCGCTCTAGAGCGTGCACTCGCCGCGGAGCGACACGGGGAGTCCCCCCTCACGGTGGAGCGAAGTCGGAACTCCCGCGGGACTGGCACGGAGTCCGGCGGGGCCAACACGGAATCCAGCGGAGCCGACACGGGATCAGGCGGGGCCAACACGGGATCCGGCGGAGCCGACACGGGATCAGGCGGGGCCGACACGGGATCCGGCGGAGCCGACACGGGGCCCGGCCGGCGATGACCGACGAGCCCGAGTACGGCGAGACGTGGGTGTACGAGGGGATCGTCGGCTCGGTGCCGGGTGTCGAGCTCTCGGATCGGGCCGTGGTCGCGCTCCAGTTCGTTTTCTTCGAGGCGGCGGTGCTCGTGCTGGCGGCGATCTACGGGCTCGCGTGGGCGGCGGTCGCCGGCACCGTCGCCGTCGCCGTCGCCGCCGTCGGCAGCTGGCTGATGCTCCGATTCAGCCGGTCGGTCAGGCGACTGCCGACGCCCGAGCCGTACCGGCGGCTACTGTTCGGGTCGGGGATCGAGGTCGTCCTCGCCGTGCTCTCGTTCGTCGGGCTGGTCACCTATCTGTTCGTCCACGAGCCCCGGGTGAGCGAGACGCCGCTTCTGACGGGCCTGCTCGGCCCGGAACCCCCGGTCGCCGCGACGGTGCTGGCGCTCGTGATCTGCTGGGATCTGGTCTACCGGATCGGGACGGGCTGGTGGGCGAGCGTCGTCGGCGTCTGGCGGGCGCTGCGGTACTCGTTCGATCCGGAGACGACGCGTGCGTACCGACGGGCGGACGCGCTCAACGTCGCCTTCGCCGGCGTCCAGCTGGCGCTGGTTCCGTTCGTCGCGGGACGGCCGCTGTTGCTCGGGGCCCTCCTCGGACACGTCTTCGCGGTCGTCCTCGCCGTCTCGCTCTCGCGGACGATACAGCGGCGATCGATCAGCTCGATTTGATCTCCTCGAACTGGTCCAAAAGCGCCTCCGCGGAGTCGCCGGAGTCGTACTCGACCCGGCCGTGGTAGATCGTTCGCTCGTCGTCGAAGTCGGTGTCGACCTTCGAGGCCTGCCGTTCGCGGCGCTCGTGCTCGTCTTCGTCGTACGCACCCATTGACATGGTAACCGTACACACGAGTTGGAGGCTGTCGCATATCAATGTAACGGTCGTTCACACGACGCGGCCGACGGGGCGGTCGGAAGACGTATCACTCGCTCGGTCCTACCGCCTCGCGTGGCACGGCCGCTTCGCTTTCGATACTCGCCCCGACACTGGTCGGACGACGACGTCCGACACCGAATCCTCCAGCCGCTCCGGTCCAACATCGGCGCCCGCGCCGTCGAGCCGCGGTTCGACGCCGGCGGCGGCTGGCAGCGCCATCGCTTCGAGATGCAAAACGGCGACCTCGCGCTGTTCGCTCGCAAAGACGACGAGGCCTACTGGATGGGCAACACCGAGACCCCGCGGGCGCTCTGGAAGACCGACAAGTACGGCTGGCGGGAGGTGCCCTACCACGTCGCCCGCTGGGCCCAGCGCGAGCTGCTCGCGGACCTCCACGAGGCCGACCCCTGGCTCGCCGACTACCCACACGTCTCGTGGTTTTTCCTCCCCGTCTTCATGTCGAAAGACGGCCGCGAGTCGACCCGGGCGTTCTTCCGGGAACACGCGCTGGGCTTTCCCGACGCCGGCCGCCGGGAGTCGATGGGCTTTCTCGAGGGGTTCCTCCGGACCGGCGCGCTCGACGAGTACCGACACACGATGTCCGGGAAGCTCGGTACCAGCGACCACGTCGACCGCGTCCGGATGAGCGCCACGATCGGGGAGTTCATCGCCGCGAAGATCCTCGTCGACGCGGGCTACGAGGTTACCCCCGAGATCGAGGTGACGACGGGCCACTCCCTCGATTACCGCGCACGGAACGGATCGACGAACGTCCTCGTCGAGGTCACCCGTCCCCAGCCGCCGGCGACCCGCGCGGCGGCCGGCCCCGTCGCCGCCGTCCGGGACACCGCCGAGACCAAGACCAGCGGCCAGCTCGCTGCACACGGCGGCGGCGCCGTCCTCTTCGTCGACTGTTCGAGCTTCCGGGACGACGCCTGGAACGCCGTCCGCGGCGAGCGCCCGGAGGTCCGGCACCGTCCCGCCGTCGTCTACCGCGCCCGGCCGAACGGCCACATCGAGGGCTACCGGAAGGGGTCGGTCCCCCTCGAGCTCGAGGACGTCGTGACGTTCGTCTGACCGACGGCGAGCCGACGTCCACTCCACCGGGCCGACGGCGAGCCGACGTCCACTCCACCGGGTCGACGGCGCCTCTCCGGACCGGCGTTCGACGGGCCGTCATCCCACCCGTCCGACGGGCCGTCATCCCACCCGTCCGACGGGCCGTCACCCCACCCGTCCGACGGGTCGTCACTCCACCCGTCGAACGACGGGACTTTCCGGTGGTCCCGTCGAACGGTCGGATCGGCGGAAGGCAACTTCTATACCTCCCCGGTCTAAGGGTCGAAACGAGAGTATGAGTCAGTCTTACAATCGCGGACTGATCGAGGACTTCGGCCGGTGGCGGGAGTTCTCGGCCGGCATGTGGGCGTGGATCTTCCACAAGTTCACCGGGTGGATGCTGATCGGCTACCTGTTCACCCACATCGCCGTGTTGAGCAGCTTCCTCGCCGGACCGGAGGCGTACACCGACACGATCCAGGGACTGGAGGGGCTGTTGCTCATCCGGATGCTCGAGGTCGGGTTGCTCGCGGTCGCCGTCTTCCACATCCTCAACGGCATCCGCCTGTTGCTCGTCGACCTCGGGATCGGCCTCGACAGCCAGGACAAGAGCTTCTACGCCTCACTGATCCTGACGGGCATGATCACGGTCGCGAGCGTGCCGACGTTCCTCGACGGCTTCGGGGGGGTGCTCGGCTGATGGCCGAGCGCTACTCCTCGTTCGCGCCGGGCGGGACCGCGTGGGTGCTCCAGCGGGTGACCGCGGCCGTGCTGGTCGTCCTGCTGGCCTTTCATTTCTTCTTGCTGCACTTCGTCAACCACGCCGCGGACGTCACGGCCGCGGAGACGATGGCGCGGATGGAGAACGTCGGCTACTTCCTGACGATGGTGTTGTTCCTGGTCGCCGGGGCGTTCCACGGCCTGAACGGGGTCTACAACGCCCTGGTCAACCAGGGGCTGTCGGGGAGCCGTAAGAGGGTAGTGTTCTGGCTCCTTACGGTCGCCGGCGTCGCCCTCGTCGCACAGGGAACGTACGTCGCACTCGCCATGGCGGGGTGGATCTGAGATGAGCACACAGAAACAGCGAGAACCCGAGAGCCAGGAGCCGTCGGATGGAGAGACGACGCCGACCCCCCAGGAGCGGCGTCTCGAACGGAAAGAGAGCGACCGGGCCGTCCGGGAAGAGGCAGCCGACGAGAGCGACCTCGAGGAGGAGACGGTCCTGCTCAAGGTCTTCCGGTACGACCCCGAGGTGGCGGACAAACAGGAGCCGCGGTTCGACGAGTTCCACGTCCCCTTCGAGAAGGGGATGACGGTCCTCGATGCGGTGATCTACGCGCGGGACACGTACGATCCGTCGCTTACGTTCCGTCACTCGTGTCGGCAGGCCGTCTGTGGCTCGGACGCGTTTTTCGTCAACGGCAAACAGCGGCTGGCGTGTAAGACCCAGATCAGCGAGCTCGACCAGCCGGTGCGGGTCGAGCCCCTGCCCCACCAGGAGGTGATCAAAGACCTGGTCGTGGACATGGACCACTTCTACGACCAGATGCACGCCGTCGAGCCGTACTTCCAGAGCGAGGAGCTACCCGACGACGAGCTCGAAGAACAGCGCCAGAGCCGGGAGAACCGCGAGAAGATCAAGATGAGCTCGCGGTGTATCTGGTGTGCGGCCTGTATGTCCTCGTGTAACATCGCGGCCGGGGACAACCAGTATCTCGGGCCGGCGGCGATCAACAAGGCCTACAAGTTCGCGATGGACGACCGCGAGGAGGCGGAGCTCACCGAGCACAGACTGCGCATCATCGAGCAGGAACACGGCGTCTGGCGGTGCCAGACCCAGTTTTCCTGTACCGAGGTGTGCCCGAAGGACATCCCCCTCACCGAGCACATCCAGGAGCTCAAGCGTGAGGCGGTCAAGAAGAACCTGAAATTCTGGTGACAATCATGTACGAACACGACGTAATCGTGGTCGGCGGCGGCGGCGCGGGGCTCCGCGCGGCCGTCGCGGCCCAGGAAGCGGGCGCGGACACGGCGATCGTCACGAAACTCCACCCCGTACGCAGCCACACGGGGGCCGCAGAGGGCGGCATCAACGCCGCCATCCGGGAGGGCGACGACTGGGAGCTTCACGCCTACGACACGATGAAGGGGTCGGATTACCTCGGGGACGCCCCCGCGATCGAGACCCTGGCCCAGGACTCCCCGAAGGACACGATCAAACTCGAACACTGGGGGATGCCCTTCTCCCGGGAGGAAGACGGCACGGTCTCCCAGCGGCCCTTTGGCGGCCTCTCTTTCCCACGGACCACCTACGCCGGCGCCGAGACCGGCCACCACCTGCTGCACACGATGTACGAGCAGGCGGTGAAGTTCGGCGTCCAGGTGTACGACGAGTGGTTCGTCTCGCAGCTGGCGGTCACCGACGAGCCCGACCCGAACGACCGGACCTGCCACGGCGTCGTCGCCTACGACGTCCAGTCGGGGGCAGTCGAGGGGTTCAAAGCGCGCCAGGGGGTCATCCTGGCGACCGGCGGCCCCGGCCAGGCGTTCGACCACACCACGAACGCCGTCTCCTGTACCGGCGACGGGCCGGCGATGGCCTACCGGGCGGGGGTTCCCCTAGAGGACATGGAGTTCATCCAGTTTCACCCGACGTCGCTGCCGTCGACGGGCGTGCTCATCTCCGAGGGCGTCCGCGGGGAGGGTGGAATCCTCTACAACGCCGACGGCGAGCGGTTCATGTTCGAACGCGGCTACGCGAACAACGCCGGCGAGCTCGCCTCCAGGGACGTCGTCTCCAGGGCCGAGCTGACCGAGGTCAACGAGGGCCGCGGGGTCGACGACGAGTACGTCCACCTCGATATGCGTCATCTGGGCGCAGAGCGCATCTTAGATCGCCTAGAGAACATCCTCCACCTCGCGGAGGACTTCGAGGGCGTCGACGGGCTGGTCGAGCCGATGCCGGTCAAACCCGGCCAACACTACGCGATGGGCGGCATCGAGACCGACGAGAACGGCGAGACCTGCATCGAGGGGCTGTACGCCGCCGGCGAGTGTGCCTGCGTCTCGGTCCACGGTGCGAACCGGCTGGGGGGCAACGCCCTCCCCGAGCTCATCGTCTTCGGCAAGCGTGCGGGCTACCACGCCGCGGGCAAGGACATCGGCGAGGCGGAGATCGAGACCGGCTACGCGGAGGGCGTCGAGGAGGAGACCGACCTCGACCTGCCGGTCGTCCCGGGCGAGGCCGGCATCGACCCCGCGACGGGCGACGCCGTCGCCGACGGCTCCGGTCAGATCACCGACGCCGACGGCGTCGTCGAACGTGCCGTCGAGGCCGAACGCGAGCGCGTGGAGTACCTCCTCGGGAGGGACGACGGCGTCCAGCACGCCGAGATCCGTGCGAAACTCCAGGAGGCGATGACCGCGGACGTCAACGTCTTCCGGACCGAGGAGGGGCTCAAACGCGCCCTGGAGGTCATCCGGGAGTGTCGCGAGGAGTACCAGGACGTCTACGTCGAGGATCCCTCCCGGACGTTCAACACCGATCTCCAGATGACCATCGAGACCAGAAACCTCATCGACGTCGCCGAGACGATCACCCTCGGCGCGCTCGTCCGCGAGGAGTTCCGTGGCGCCCACTGGCGGGCGGAGTTCCAGGAGCGACGGGACGAGGAGTGGCTCAAACACACGATGATCTCCTGGAACGGCGGGAAGCCGTCGGTCTGGTACCGCCCGGTGATCCTCGAGGGCGAGAACGAGACCTACGAGCCGAAAGCCCGCAGCTACTGAGCCGACGTCGGGATCCGGAGGTCGGCTCCCCCGTCCAGAACCCTGTCGATCGGATCCGGACCGTTTCCGTCGAGTTATTACCATGTGCGAACACGTCCGGGTATGAGCGAACCGCTTCCGGAGGACCGGTCGCCGGAGCCGGTCACGGTGGATTCGATGGCCGACGACCTCCGCGCGCTCGGGATCGAGGCCGGGGAGACGGTGCTCGTCCACGGCTCGCTGTCGGCGCTGGGCTGGGTCTGTGGCGGTGCGCCCGCGGTCGTCGACGCCCTCCAGCGGGTCGTCGGCGAGGACGGGACGATCGTCATGCCGACACACAGCCCCGGCAACATGGATCCCGCCGACATGGGCAATCCGCCGGTCCCCGACTCCTGGTACGGGACGATCCGCGAGACGATGCCCCCCTACCGGCCGGCGGTTACGCCGACCCGGGGGATGGGTGCGATCGCCGAGTGCTTTCGCTCCTGTCCGGGAGTCCACCGGAGCGACCACCCCCAGCACTCGTTCGCGGCGTGGGGCGTCCACGCCCGGTTCGTCACCGACGACCACTCCCTCGCGTACTCCCTCGGCGAGGAGTCGCCGCTGGCACGCGTCTACGACCTCGACGGCGACGTCCTGTTTCTGGGGACGGACCACACGACAAACACCTCCCTCCACCTCTCGGAGTACCGCGCCGACATCGCCCTCGACGTGGAGTATCAGGCCGGCGCGATGGTGGTCGACGGCGACCGCGAGTGGTGCCGCTGGGAGGACCTCGCCATCGACGACGGCGATTTCGACCGGTGTGGCGGGGCGTTCGAGCGCGCACACCCCGGGGCCGTCTCGAGGGGCACCGTCGGCGTCGGCGACGCCACACGCCTCCCACAGCGGCGGCTCGTCGACTTCGCGGTCGAGTGGTTCGAGGCCAACCGGGAGGCGTGACGACCACGACGACGACGGGATCAACCGGGAGGGGACTCAACACAGATACAGCGGCTGCGTACAGCTCACCGAGCCACCCGGACCGGCCGCTTCCGCGCGGACGTATCCGGCCGACACGTCCCCCGCCGAGAGGCTGGCACCGGTCCCGACCGGTTCGCCGTCCGCGATCCACCGGATCGACGTCGCCGCCGGCGACCGCACGCGCACGCGGCCGTCGTCGACGGCGATCGACTCGATCGCCGGGGCGACACCGTCCCCGTCGTACTGGACGTAACTTCGCCCGGCGCGCAACGCGTCGATCACGCCCGCCGGCGATCGCTCCTCGAGCAACAGGACCGTCCGGGAGCGATCGAACCGCTCGGCTCCCGGCGACCGTGGCCTGGCGTGATAATCGTCGTTCGCGAACGCCCAGATCGGTCGTCGGGAGCCGAACTCGACGAGCAGCGCGTCCCAGATCTCCCGACAGCCGGGGTACCGGTCCCGCGCGTTGAACGCCTCGACGCCGAGCGCGCTGTCGACCCGCTCGAACAGCTCCACGTAGGCCGCGAGGCAGTCGGGCTGGGGGTATCGCCCCGGGTGTGGGAGAAACGAGACGCCGCCTCGCTCGTCGATGTCGGTGGCGACCTCCAGGAGCGATCGTCCGCGACCGTGTCCCAGATCGGTTCCGAGGCTCACGATGTCGTGGCGCTCGTCGACACCCTCGACGGTTCCACGCAGCTCGGCCCCCTGTATCGGGATCACGTCGTCGTCCTCTCGATGGCCCCACTGCGACCACGGCCAGCTGGTCACGTCGAGTCCCTCGAAGAAGGGCTCGCTCTCGTGTTTGGTCCCGTCGACGTAGTACTCGTGTTCGGTCACGGCGAGGGCGCTGTAGCCGGCGAACCGGTACTTCTCGATGAGGTCGCCGGGCGAGGATCGCTCCCGGTCCCCGCCGTCGGCGATCCCGCCGGACGGGTCGTGAGCGGTCGACTCCGGGTCGATCCGATTTCGCGGCTCGTGGAGGTGAAACTGGGAGAGACACCGGTCGACGGTCCCCCAGTCGACGTCGGCGTAGGGGTTCACTGCGACGGGCGATCGGTGTTCTCGCGAGCGGGTATCTCTCATGTGCTGTATCGATGGAGGGGCGATGCCGGCCGGGGATCGACGCGGCAGTCGTAGTGTGGATCGCGGACGGATGGCTCCCGGCGTTCGATCGTCCACGCGTTTTGAGGGGGTCCGATATCGTCCGAGCGGTCGACCACGGTCGTCGCCACACGCCTCAGAAGCAACGGGGGGTAAATAACCCTTTATATGAGCAGTAGGGAGACGTATACAGTCCTCCACTGCGGTCCGACGTCACCCACAAAAACGGGCCGTCTCAGTCCAGTATCCTCAAGCGAACGCGATCGTAGGTCGCCCGGCCGACCCCCGCCCGTCCGAGTCGATCGTCGTGGGCGTCGCTCCCGCCGGTCGGCACCAGGTCGTGGGCGTCGATCGCCGCCTCGACGAGTTCGACGTCGCCGGCCTGTTCGTAGGGGTAGGCGAGTTCGACCGCTTCGAGGGCTGGAGTCAGCGCCAGTGCCCGCTCCGGATCGGCGTACCGCAGCGGGTGTGCGAGTCCGACCAGCCCGCAGGCCCCAGAGAGCACGCGTCGTCCGCGATCGAACCCGGGAACCGTCCGCGGGACGTGACACGGACAGCCGTCCCCGATGAGTTCGTGCCTGGCCCGTCGGTGATCGTACGGCGCGTCGCTGCGATCGATCGCACCGGCGATGTGTGTCCGGTGGATGCCGGGCGCAATGTCGACGTCCAGATCGACGCCGAGTCTGTCCTCGACGCAGGCGACGATCTCTCGCGCACGCTCGACCCGATCGGCCTGCACCGTCTCGAGCAGTTCCTCCAGCCGCTCCGACCGCCGGACGCCGTAGCCGAGCAGGTCGACGCGCAGCTCCCCGGTCGTCACGCCCAGTTCGACGCCGTGGACGATCTCGACCCCGCCGAGCTCCGTCAGCGGGCGGTCCAGACCGGGGTGGAGCCGGTCGTGGTCGGTGACGGCGACCGCCTCGACGCCGGCCCGGTCGGCGGCGTCGGGGAGCCCCGCGAGCGTCAGGGTACCGTCGGAGTTCGTCGTGTGGACGTGGAGGTCGGCGACGACCATCTCAGGCGTGAGACGGCACCAGCCGCCCCAGTTCGGTCGTCACGTCGTCCATGATCTCCTCGATCGTCCGATCGACGCTCTCGTTGGCGATGATCGTCGCTCCGTTCTTCCTGCCCTCCTCGACGATGTACTCCTGGAGGGTCCGGATGTCCCCGAGGTTCTCGAGGTACCGTCCGGCGTCCCTGTTGCTCGCGTTCGCTCTCGTCCGGAACCGATCGGCGTGTTCCGCCTCGCTTGGCACCTCGAGTACGTACTGGAACGCGTGACAGTCGTCCCGATCGGTCATCCCCAGATATCCCGGAACGACGTGGACGCCGTCGACGATCGAGTTCACCCCCTCTTCGATGCCCCTGTCGATGACCGGCTTGACCCCCGTGCTAACGACGTCGACCTGCTGGTTGAACCCGTAGATGAGGGGGTCGTCGACCAGGTCGGCTTTCACCGTTTCGTCGGCGTTGAAACTCGACCGGTACAGCGACGGCACCAGCTCCGCCGACACCATGTTACGCATGATCTCGCGGACGGTGTCGGTTTCGACGATCCTGTTTATCTCGAGTCGGTGAGCGAGCTCGACCGAGAGCGTCGACTTCCCGATCCCGGCGGCGCCACCCAGCAGGATGAAAAGCGGTTTCTCCAGCTCCGACAGCTGTCTGGTCACCCTGTAAAACTGCTCCTCCCGGTGTAACCCCCTCTCCCGCAGGTTCCGTTCTACCCGTCGCTGGATCTCCCCCGAGTGGACGACCTCGTCCCGGTCGAGTTCGCGATCGATTTCCCTGACGATCTCGTACCGTTCCTCCAGGGAGAGCCCGGTGATCGCCAGCGAGGTGGCGAGGATGCCCTTCGAGAACGGATGTCTGCTCCCGTCTTTGAGTACGTCGGTCATTCCTCCGGACTGCGCTCGGCGAGCGTTCGTTCACACAGCGAGACCACCCCCGCCTCCAGGCTGTCGACGCTCCCACGGATCGGCGTCGCCTCGTTGTGCATGAAGACGACGTCCAGCCCGTTTTCCTTCGCGTACCGCCCGGCGACGTCGATCGAGGCGGCTTTGATCTCGGTGAGCAACACGTCGGCTTCCCCCATCCCCTCGTCCAGGTCGTCCCGGAGTTTCGGCCGGTTCGAGAGGTTGGTGCTGAAGCCGACGACGTCACAGCCGTGTTCCTCCTCGAGCGTCGTTTCGATCGTGGGGGCGATCGACTCCGGCGCGGTCGTGGCGGCGAAGACCGATCGCCCGGAGACGTCCTCGCCGGGCTCCGGTCTGAACGTCGTCAACAGATACTCGATGTCCGGGGCGATGCTGGTGATCCCTTCTTCGATCCGCCGGACCTTCTGCTCGCTCGCGAGCGGCTCCTCGCACATCGTCACCACGGCCAGGTCCGACGTTTGCACGCGATACTGGCCGAAGTACTGGAGGATGTGTTCGAGGGGCTGGGCCGCCCCGACGAGGGCGATCCTCGCGTCCGTCTCGACGGGCGGCATCGTCGCTCCGGAGCCTTCCATGATGACGAAGCCGTCGGCGAGGTCGGCCGTCCGCTCGGCGCCGGCGACCACGTTCGAGGCGACTGGATTTCCAGCCATGCCGCCACCACACCGTCTGCAGCCGACGGTGGGCACGCCGGCGAGCAGCGCGTCCTCCAGGTGGTCCGACGCGGCGTGTTCCCCGCGTTCTGCCAGCTCGATTAGCGCGTCCGCGTCGATCGTCCGCTCGCTCGTGTCGACGACGACCGGCTCGGGCGGTCCACCACGACCCATACAGACGATCGTCGGATCGTACCCTTCCTCGTCCATCGTCCGGGCGATCGAGACGCTCACCGCGGTCTTCCCGATCCGTTTGCCCGTCCCGACGATCGAGATGCTCGGCCGCTCGAGCACGTCCGCCGCCTCGGGGCTCTCGAAGACGAAGTCCGCGCCGACGTAGTCGACGCCGTGGGTCAGGATCGTCGACGCGATCTCGAACCGATCCTCGTAGGTCACGACCGGCTCGTCCGACAGGTCGACGACGATCGACGGCTCCTGTTCGGAGATCGCCCGTTCGATCGCGCCGAGAACGCCTCCGTCCGCGGCCTCGCCGGTGTATATCTCGGCGGCGTCCGTGGCTCCGGCCGTCGCTAGCTCCGCCGTCGGATCCTCGATCTTTTCGGTCCCGCCCAGAAAGACGAGCCCGGAGACGATCGCGTCGTTCGATTCCAGCGCGTCGAGCGTCGCCGTCGTGACCGGTGGATAGTGCTCACCGTCGACCAGACAGACGACGTCGTCCCCGTCGAACCGATCCAGGGCGGGGTCGGA
>LKMJ01002721.1_pt1 | contig 16350 bp, 15 predicted proteins | sample 643391 | NCBI WGS metagenome assembly LKMJ01 (sample SAMN04112250, study PRJNA286221) | soda lake metagenome | biome: soda lake; feature: Kulunda Steppe; material: water; isolation source: sample PL-Br10 brine of Picturesque Lake | place: Russia: Kulunda steppe | collected 2010-07
ATCTGCGAGGAGTAGTTACAGGAGAGAATAAACCGAACGTTGTTCGAGAACTGCTCCATCGTTCGGCGGAGCGCTGACTGTGCATCGCTGGTGTTGTGTGTCAAAACACCGTTTGCGAGCATGAAGTTGGGTGTTCCTTCCATGCTAATGTTGTACGCCTTTCCACGATGACTGTACTCGATCCGCTGTATCTTTGCAGTCTGAACGGCTCGCATTCCGCCATCAGAGAGAACTGCTGGTTCGAACTCTGCTCTCTCGTAGTGTTCGTGGTGCGGTAATTCGCCGTCACCGACGACAATGAAGGTATAGTCGTCGCCGTACATCTGCAAAAACTCTTCTACTTTCTCGGTCTGTCCCCACAACTTGGCGACTCCTTTGACCTCGATCACGGTATCGTCGATCAAGAAATCGGGATGGAACAGCGAATCGGACAACTCGAACTCGGGTTCATACTCGTACTCAATTCCGGCGTCTTGCAACGATTTTGCCACTTCGTACTCCCAGTCAGAGCGAACGAGGTGACCGAGTTCCTCGCTGTGCCTAATATTCCCACCCGTCGGTTCGTGCCCCTGCAGGGCTTCTGAAACCTTCTGTGCGACCTCGGGATCACGCATCGGGTTGTTGTCGCCAGTGATATCACAGACTGGGTACTCACAGTTTTCTGCACTCTTTCGTTGAATCCTTGCTTTCTCGTCCTCGTCGAGGTTGTCCCACCACTCGGCAGAGCTGTTTCCGATGTTCTCTTTTACTGTTTCAGCGTCAGCATCAACTACCCACTTTTCCCACGGAGTACCAGACCGAATCTCACTGATCTTTTCGCGGAACTGTTCGACGGCCTCCTCGTCCATCTCCCAGATAGAGACACCATGAAACTCACCTCCATAGTTCGGGTTGCTTTCTCCCGAAAGTCTTCCATCGGAGAGTTTCTGTACTATTTTTCGACGACGCTCGTCCGACCACTCTGTGCCATGCATCGGGTTGCTCTCTCCCTGCATCTCACGGCTGTGACCGTCATTTTTGCAGTCGATAGAACAGAATCGACCTGACGTCCAGTCACCACAGATCTCACACTGTGAGACACCAATTTCGTCCTTGAAATCAACGATTTCGTCGCCTGGTGACAACTCCCTCAATTCTTTTTCGACGAGTTTCCCGTCCTGTCCAACGACGAAAAATGGGTGGGTAAGACTCGCAAGCATTGTCCTGCCATCTTCCAACTCAACTTCGAAAAAGTCTGCAATGCCAGAGTCTACGAGTTTCCCCTTATCTGACTGTATCTCGTTTGTATCGAAGTCTACAGAAGGTATTGGCTCACCCTCGGTGTCGACCTGTTCAATTGGTTTCACTTCCGGGCTTGATGGATACCCGGTGATGACCTCAGTTCCGGGAGGAACACACAGCGCGTCGGCTTCATCGAGGAAGATAATTCGGTAGTTCGCCCCACCGAAGGAGGTCCGCGCGAAGCTCTTGATGCGGTCACGCACCACGTCGATCCCCCGTTCGTCGGAGGCGTTTAGCTCCAAGAAGTGCTCCTCCCAGTCCTCGCCGTACAGTTCGCGTGCAATTGCAATAGCGCTCGTGGTCTTCCCGGTTCCGGCTGGCCCCGCAAACAGCATGTTCGGCAGATCCTGCCTGGTGACGTAGCTGCGAAGTCGGTCGACGATGGCCTCGTGGCCAACGATCTCGTCGAAATGCTCCGGTCGGTACTTCTCGAGCCAGATATCCCCACGGCCGCCCTCGGTCTGTTCGGCCTCGCTCATGCAGATGGGGACGAACGGACGCCACATAAACTCCCCGAGACTCGCCCAGTGTGGACCCACCCCAGGTTGCAGTACTCGGCGCAGGAACAATCGGATCACCCCAACAGTTAGCCGCCTGTCGAGCCAACCCGTCGCCAAAGCAACATTATCGAGGCCCCAGTCACAATCGCGACCGCGAGCACGTGGCCGGCAACGACAGCAAAGAGGATCGGCTGGCCGACCAGAAAGGGCAGAAAGGCGAGCTGGATGAGCCCGAACAGCGCGGTATCGAGATCAGCACGCAGCAACTGTCTGCGTGTCTCCCCGTCGAACGTGTAGCGGACAGACCGCCAGAGTGCAGCGACACTCGCCCACCAGCCAGCGCCGATCCGGTAACAGACATCCCAGAGAATGAGAAGCATGAGATACACCGCGACGAGCGGCGGCTCCGGGCCGAACAGCGACTCGATCAACGTCGTCTCTGACTGTCGGGGATCGAGGACGAACAGATAGGTGATTAGGGCGATAAAGGCGAGCACCGCGAGCACGACCTCAATATTCGTGCCAAAGAGTAGCCGGCGGTAGGATTCAGGCACCTGTTGGCCGCGAATCCGGCTGCCGATTCGGAGTAACTCCGCACTACCGGCAGTCGCAACGACGACGGCGACGGTGCCTGCGATGGCTGCCTCGCGAAAGCCATAGAGTAGCGCAATCGCGAGCACTGCCGTCTCGAAGATGAGAAACTGGATGGCGAGTGCGGCTCGGGGTCCGATATCGAGTCCCGGCAGTGCGCCGATAATGCCTTCGTACACCCAAGAGTCGCTGTACGGTGAACTCATCTCTCCTCGATAGCCTGTTGGACTGCCGCCACAAAGGGCGTACACTCCAAGTCGATATGCGTGGTGATGCTATCGTCGGTGACGACGGTCGGATTTTTCAACCCGTCGATCAGCGGCCGGGCGACCCGCCAATCGACGTTGGTCACCAGCCCCACCCAGTAGGAAGACAGTTTCGGCGTGAGCACTGGAACGGTTATCATTGTCGGCGGCCGTTGATCCATTGCAATCGCAGTCTGTCGCATGATCTCACCGTATGTGAGTACATCAGGGCCGCCGATCTCGAAGGTCTCTCCAGCCGTATCGGGCTCGTCGAGGACAGCTGTCAGATAATGGATTACGTCGTCGATCGCAATCGGCTGGCAGGCGGTATCCACCCAGCGCGGCGTCACCATCACGGGCAGGCGTTTGACGAGCTGGCAAACCATCTCGAAGCTGACGCTCCCATCGCCGATGATGATCGCCGCACGCAACGTCGTCAGCTCGTAGCTCCCATCACCGAGGATGGACTCGACTTCCCGCCGAGAGCGCAGATGTTCCGAAAGCTGATCGCCTGCTTCACCGAGCCCGCCGAGATAGATTACCCGGTCGACGCCGGCTGCGCTCGCTGCGTCGGCAAAATTGCGAGCAGCGAGTCTGTCACGCTCCTCGAAATCCGGTCCAGCGTACATCGAGTGAATGAGATAGTACGCGGCATCCACACCCTCGAACGCTGCCTCGAAACTCCCGTGCTCGAGGATGTCGCCCCCGAACAACTCGACATCGGCTGGCCCCTCGTACCGATCGGTATCACGGACTAGCGCCCGGACGTCGTGTCCAGCGGACAGGAGTGGTTCCAGCAGTCGACCGCCGACGAATCCTGTCGCACCAGTGACGAGCACACGCATACCAACTGATTGGACTGGTTGCTCTTAATACTCGGCCAGATAGCTGCGAGGTTTTTGTTGACTACCGAGCCAGTACCAGTCGGTCGACTGCAACAAACAGTAAGGGACTGCAGTGTGAACAGGGAGTATGGATGATGTGGACAGCCAGGAGATGCCTGGCGCGCTCGTCGAGGAGTATCTCCAGCGCGAGCGGGGCACACTGGCGCTGTTAGACGAACTCGAAAAGCTGTCCATCGAAGGGGAGTACGAACAGCTCCGCGAGCGAATCCGTACGTTCGCCCGGAACAATCAGGAAGTCTTCTACACGGTGGCGCTCGCGTTGACTGGCTCGGAGCATTTCTTCGGTGACGTGGAGTCACAGCTCGGCGGCAAACCGGCTGACAAGCTCCGAGAACTCGCCGACACCTACCCAAGCCTCTCCGAACCGTTTAGCCTCGTCCGGATGGAGATCTCGAACGATCGATACAACCCACTCACCGGACTGGATGTGACGACGACCTATCATTCCGAAGAGGAGGTGCCGCTTGTTTCCTACACTGCCTATTCGGGCGGCGTCGATCTCTTCGAGTACCGCGGCTCACCACAGGAGGTGCTCCAATCTGCAAGCTATCTCGTTCAGGCGACAAACGACTCACTCGAAGCCGCACTCCGCGAGAATCACTCTGTGAACACCGACGAACTCGGCGAGCTGATCGACCGCCGCGAGAAACTCGAATCCGAACTGAACCACCTCCACGATCTCATCGACGAGCTCCGACGAAACCCTGTCGGAGACGAATGAGGTGGTCGTGATCTCCACCCGAAACCCCCCTTCATTTCTACTGCGATCCGGCCCACGTCTGTCGGATGGGTTAGTTCGATTTCACTTTCACCCCGGTCTGGTCAGGATTAAATACTCACAAGACATCTGCACTAACAGGCCGATTCCATTGGCTAGCGATAGCTACGGACAGGTAACTGACTGAATTTTTATACATACAGTTGGGCAGAAGAATCGGGAGACAAAACCATTATTTAGTTCGGATCCGAACAGAACTTCCGTCACAAATGATAGTAATGGGAGCCTACAACCGACGGCGCATCGGTCGAAAAACACGGACGCAGGGTGATCGCGTATGAGCAACGAGCTCGCGGCTGACGAACTCACACTGCCGATCAAACGAACCGAGGGTGAGACACTCGAAGATCGCCTGACGGGTAATGCCTACCACAATATCCTCCCGGCACGGTATCTCCGGAAGGATGCAGACGGCGAGGTGGACGAACAGCAAGAGGAGCTGTTCGAGCGCGTCGCGAAAAACATCGCGCTGGCCGAGACGGTGTACGAGGCCGACAATCAGGACACCGAGATCACGGTGACACCTGACCAGCTCAAACCGGACCACCCCCGCCGCGACGAGCTGGCCGCGGAGGTCTTCGGCAAGGGCGTCACCGCCGACGACGATGTCGAGACCACCCTCTCCGAGTACAACGTCAACAAGTTTGCATACGAAACGATCGTACCCGAGCTCCCCGAAGACGTGCGCGCTCACGTCGAGGACGTGGCTGATCAGTTCCAAGAACAGATGGAACGACTCGGCTTCATGCCGAACTCGCCCACGCTGATGAATGCCGGTGACGAACTCCAGCAGCTGTCGGCCTGTTTCGTCGACTCGCCGGAAGACGACATCGACGATATTCACCAGACCGCCAAGGAAGCTGCACAGGTCTTCCAGAGCGGCGGTGGCATGGGGTATGCCTTCTGGCGACTGCGTCCCTACGGCGACGCCGTCGGCTCCACCGGTGGGATCGCGTCAGGTCCCATCACCTTCATGCGCACGTACGACCAGATGTGTGAGACAATCGCACAGGGTGGTGCGCGACGTGGCGCACAGATGGGCGTCATGCGCGTCTCCCATCCCGACGTTATCCAGTTCATCCACGCCAAGAACAAGGACGTCTCCCTCGCGAACACCCTGCGTCTGAACGACCCTGACGACTTTACCCACACCTCCTTCGCCGATGCGCTCGAAGAGGCCCGCGAACTGATCGACGACGAGGGCCGGGTTCCCGAACATCTCCGCAACGCTGTCGAAGGTCATCTCTCGAATTTCAACATCTCTGTTGGGATTACTGACCGCTTCATGGAAGCAGTCAAAAACGACGAGGAGTACACCTTCACGAACCCACGCACGGAAGAACCCCACATCGCGACGGCCGAAACCAAGGAGCTGTACGACATGTTCGGTCTCGGCGAGCACGTCGAGGTCGGTGAAGTGCTTTCGGTCCCCGCACAGAAGCTCTGGGATCACATCGTCGAAGGCGCTCACGAGAACGGCGAACCGGGCGTCATCTATCTCGAACGCGTCAACAAACAGCACTCCTTCGACGTGGAGGCGCATCCGGACCACCGCATTCTCGCGACGAACCCGTGTGGCGAGCAGCCACTCGAAGAGTACGAGGCCTGTAACCTCGGTCACATCAACCTCTCGACACTCGCTGCACAGGATGCCCCCGACTGGCGTGTCTGGTCCGACGAACACGCTGACGAGTACGACAGTCAGGAAGCGGCTCTCGCGGCGTTTCTCGACGAAGCGATCCACTGGGAAGAGTTCGACAACCGGATCGCCCTCGGGACCCGTTTCCTCGAAAACGTCGTGACGATGTCGGATTTCCCGGTTGAGGAGATCGAGGAAACAGTAAGAGAAATGCGAAAGATCGGGCTGGGCATTATGGGTCTTGCTCAGCTGTACGTCCAGCTCGGTATCGAGTACGGCAGCGATCCGGCAAACGAGATCGCCCGCCAGCTGATGACTCACATCAACCACGAGTCGAAGTGGACGAGCCACGAGCTCGCTCAGGAACGAGGCAACTTCGGCGAGTGGGAGAAATCCAAATTCGCCGACCCAACCGAGTACAGCGAGTGGTTCGAACACCACACCGGGCTCGACGCCGACGAGTTCGAAGATGGGTTCCCGATCCGGAACCACAACACCACCACGATCGCGCCGACCGGCACCACCTCGATGGTCGGCAACACGACCGGTGGCTGTGAGCCGATCTACAACGTCGCCTACTACAAGAACGTCTCCGACGACGTCCAGGGCGACGAGATGCTCGTCGAGTTCGACGACTACTTCCTGCGTGTGCTTGAGGACAACGACATCGATGTCGAGACAGTCAAAGAGGAAGCACAAGAGCAGATGGCAGAAAACGAGTTCGACGGCGTGACTGGATTGAGCACAGTTCCAGACGCAATCGGTGAGCTGTTTGTCACCACAGGCGACCTCTCCGCGAAACAGCACGCGAGCGTCCAGACCGCCTGCCAGCAGGGTGTCGACTCCGCGATCTCGAAGACGGTCAACGCGCCGAACGACTCGACGGTCGAGGATGCAAAAGAGGTCTTCCAGTATATCTACGACCACGGTGGAAAGGGTGTCACCTACTACCGCGACGGCACTCGCTCGAAGCAGGTGCTCACCACGCGTGCCCAGAACACCGAGTTCGCGGATATGGACGAATCAGAGCTTGTCGCCCAGATCGAAGAGGTCTTCGGCGGCATCGAGGGCTTCCTCGAACACGAAGACGTGCAGGCAGCACTCGACGAGCAAGTCGAGAATCTGCTCGCAGTTGCAGACCGCGAACAGCCGGAGTTCGCACAGAAACAGAGCCGTCCCGACGTGCTACACGGAATCACCCAGCGCATCGATACGGGGTATGGCAAGCTGTACGTGAACATCAACGAGGACCCAACCCAGGAGCGACCGTTCGAACTGTTCGCCAACATCGGCAACTCCGGTGGGTTCACCGCCTCCTTCACGGAGGCGCTCGCAAAGACGATCTCGACAGCGCTTCGCTCGGGTGTCGATCCAAACGAGATCGCCGACGAGCTTCAGGGAATCCGGTCACCGAAAGTTGCCTGGGACAAAGGCGAGCAGATCCAGTCGATCCCGGATGCGATCGGGACCGCGATGCGTCGCTACCTCGACGGCGATATCGAGCGGGCGTACCCACAGCAACAGACCCTCGAAGAGACCACCGAGGAGGCTGACGAGGCCGACGCGGCCGTCGGAACGGAACCAGAGACCGACGGCGGCGCTGTCTCAGCCGGTGGATCCGAGTCCTCTGTCGAAGCCGACCAGCAGTCGATCATCGACGCCGGCGAGAGTCCGGAGTGCCCCGAATGTGGCTCGCTCTCGCTTTATTACTCCGAAGGCTGCAAGACCTGCGAGTCCTGTGGCTGGTCCGAGTGCTAAGTAGCTGACACTACGGAGCCGACCCGTCGCTGTCTTTTTTGATTGTCGCCAGTTCGCTCCTGGGGGATCGCTACAACGACTCTTCGAAGCTAGAACTCATCCTCGAAGGTCCACTTGTAGGCCAGAAATCCCATGTAACAGACGTAGATCGTAAAGATCGTAAACCAGGTAGAGACCCGGACGAGATGGTTCGAGGTGAGGACGTAGGCGACAAACAGCAACAAGATCGTACTCACGAGGACAGCACCATCGTACTTGTCCGGCGATGGGAACCCGACCATAGCGGGAGTAGCGCTGGAAGCGATAAATGGGTAGCGTTATCCGCTGGTGCCCTCGATGCCGTACATCCACTTCGTGCCGTAGTAGACGAACCACGTCATCCAGATCGTGAAAATCGCAAGCCAGACTCCGTACTGGAAGATTGTATCGGGATAGACCACATACCCCAGTACGAGCAAGCCGAGAACAGATGCGCCAGCGGCGTAATCGTACCTGTCCAGTTCGGGGCGTTCGGCCATCGTGTATCAGTTCTGGTGCCAGAACTATCAGGGTAGTGGTTTTCGATCCATCAGATCCCAAAGAAGAACACGATCCCAACCGTCGTCACCACGGTCAGAATGAGCTGCAGCGGTGCGCCGACACGGAAGAAATCCCCGAACGTGTAGCCACCAGGACCGTACACCATGAGGTTGGTCTGGTAGCCGATCGGCGTCATCAGCGCTGTCGATGCCGCGAAGGTTACCGAGAGCACGAAGGAGAACGGATCGGCACCAATTGCCTGCGCGGTGTCGATCGCGACGGGAATCATCAAGACAACGCTTGCGTTGTTGCTGATGATGTTCGTGATCAGCGCAGTGAACAGATAGAACAGCCCAAGGACGATGATGGGATCAAGGCTTCCCGAGGCAAGGACAATCCCATCAGCAAGCCACTGTGCACCGCCAGTGCGCTCCATTGCGACACCGAGCGGAATCAATCCCGCAAGCAGGAAGATCACACTCCAGTCGACAGCGTCGTACATCTCCTCGGGTTTGACACAGCCGGTAAGCACCATCGCAACGATCCCACCAAGCGCGCTTACGACGATCGGGAGGATCTCCAGCGCTGCCAGTCCGACGACCGCGCCAATGATCCCGAGCGCGACGGGGATACGTTCGGTTCGGAAATCCTGCCGTGTGAGCTCCCGTGCCAGAATGAAATCCCGGTCGTTGCCAAAGCGGTTGATCGTCGCCTCGCTCGCCTGGATCAACAGCGTATCGCCAGCCCGGAGCTTGCGTTCGTCCATCCGGGTGTGGATGACCGTCTCACCACGACGAAGCGCGAGCACGGTGGCGTCGTAGCGCTGGCGAAAAGAGAGTGTCTCCAGTGTGTTTCCGATGATCGAGGCTTCTGGCGAAAGGACGACCTCGACGAGGCGTTGTTCCTCCGTATCGGTATCATCGGCTGTCGCGGTCTCGGTTGGATCTTCGACGGTCACGTCGAGTTGGTCGTCGGCGATTGGTTCTTCGGCCTCGGGAGCCAGCCCCAGCCCCTCGGTTGCGATGATATCGAGCAGCGTCTCCTGATCAGCCCGAAGCATCAGTACGTCACCAGCCTGGAGGCGTCGCCCGTTGACCGACTCGCTGAACACCCGTTCCCCCCTGATCAGCTGGACGATATCGACGTCGAGATCCAGTTCAGTCAGCGTCTCGTCGACTCGTTTCCCGACTACATCCGAGTCTTCTTCGACAACCACCTCGGTGAGATACTCTGCCATCCCGAACTCTTCGAGGAAATCATCGCTGACTGCGATCCGCTCGGGGATGAGATGCCGGCCAACAGTGATGAGATACACCGTGCCGGTCAGCAAGACGAGCACGCCGAGCTGGGTAAACTCGAACATGCTAAAGGGCTGGTCGATCAAGCGACCGGAGAGATCCGAGGCGAGGATGTTTGTGGAGGTGCCAATCAGCGTGAGCATCCCACCGAGCATCGCGACATACGAGACCGGCAAAAGCAGCTTCGATGGCGAGATACCCGTCTTGTTCGACAGCAGGTTGACCATCGGGATCATGATCGCGACCACGGGAGTGTTGTTGATGAACCCGGCAGTGCCACCGGAGAGTCCGAGGACGGCAAGCAACTGCTTGAACGGGTTGTCACCGTACCGCTCCGCGATCCGCTCGCCGATGATGTTCACGATCCCCGTCCGACGAATTCCTTCGCTCAGGATAAACATCGCAAGCACTGTGATCGTTGCCGTGCTCGCGAAGCCACCGATACCGGTCTCCGGGTCGATCTGCGTCCAGGGTTCGAGGACGATCAACGCGACGAGAACGGCAATTGCGGTGACGTCGATTGGCACTGGCTCCCAGAGAAAGAAGACGAGCGCGACCGCGATGATCGCGAAGACGACAAGCGCGTCTGTCGGCGGCGTTCCCATCGCCGACTGGAAGACCAGCCCGTACACGGTAACAGTTCAACAGGCAGGTCTCAAAAAGGCACTCAATAGCAGTCGGTCTGTTCGTCCTTGCTTTCGCCTGACCAGTCTACCAGCACCAACAGGAGCAGCGAAACTGCTCCCAGTAGGAGGGTTGGAACTGCATCGAAGACGCCCGGTTGGACGAGCAGTACCAGTAGCGAGACGAGAATACCTGCTCCGAATCCGAGGAGATAGCATAGCTCTGTCCGGTTCATTGCTACCAGATCGTTCACAGTTCAGCAACAAAAAAGACAGTCGGGAGTCTCCAGTTGAGAAACGAAACCTCGCTACTCGTACTCGTAAAATCCCACTCCAGTTTTCTTGCCGAGATCACCGGCCTCGACTTTGCGTTTCAGCAGGTAGGCCGGTTTGTACCGGTCGCCGAGCTCCTCGTGAAGCGTTTCACTCGCGTTCAGGACGATATCCAGGCCGATGTGGTCTGCTAGCTCCAGTGGCCCCATGGGGACGTTCGTCCCGAGTTTGAGTCCGCGGTCCATGTCGTCTTTCGTTGCGACGCCCTCGTCGTAGGCACGGATTCCCTCGTTGATCCATGGAATTAGCACACGGTTGACGACGAAGCCGGGTTTGTCGTCTGCCTCCCAGGTCTCTTTCTCAAGATCGTCGGCGAGTGCGTGGGCCAGTTCGACGACGTCCTCGTCGGTTTTCTCGCCAACGACGACCTCGACACCGTCCATGATCGGGACTGGATTCATGAAGTGTAAGCCGACGACCAGTCCGGGGCGGTCGGTCGCGGCGGCGATGCTCGTCACCGAGAGCGTGCTGGTGTTTGTCGCAAGCACAACCTCGTCGTCGGTGATCCTGTCGAGTTCGGAGAACACCTCTCGTTTGACATCGAGCTCTTCGAGCACCGCCTCGATCACCAGATCCACGCCGGCGAGATCGGCCAGATCGGTCGTCCCCGCGATTCGCGAACGCGTCTGGTCTGCTCGGTCTTCCGTGAGTGTCCCTCGCGAGACGAGCCGGTCGAGGCTGAACTCGATTTCGTCGAGTCCGTTGTCGACGTACTGCTTTTCGACGTCGCGCATGACGACCTCGTAGCCGTGCGTGGCAGCAACCTGGGCGATGCCGCTTCCCATCGTTCCCGCACCGACGACGCCGATCGTCTCGATGTCGGATACTGTCTGCATACCGGATGTTCTGCTGGCGAGCGTGTAAATTTGGTGTCCACAACTCGACCGCAGGCCATCACAGCAGTTGAGTTGTCGAAATTATTTGGATGTTGATTTTGAATATATCGATAAGTACATCTGATTATTCAGTATCTAACTCGCTTCATCTCCTCGGTACAGTGTCTCACTCCGGCCTGTCGCGAGTTGAGTTTCAGTTATAATTATCCTACTAGTGAAAACTGGCGCAAAGCATTTAGTGTAACTCTCCGGGCATACAATTGAGATGCGACCAATTGACAACACGCCGCTGGCGCGGAACGGAAAGGTGCTCATCCTCGCCTACGACCACGGACTCGAACACGGACCGGTCGATTTCGAAGCGGTCCCCGAAAGCGCGGATCCGGAACACGTCTTCGAGGTAGCGAAACACCCGGCAGTGACGAGTCTCGCGGTCCAGAAAGGGATCGCAGAGGCCTACTATCCGTCGTACGAGGATGACGTGAACCTGCTCGCGAAGCTCAACGGCACGTCGAATCTCTGGATGGGGGAGCCGGATTCGTCGGTCAACTGGTCGGTTGAGTACGCAAAGGAGGTGGGTGCCGACGCCGTCGGCTTTACCCTCTATGGCGGCTCGAACAACGAGATCGAGATGACAGAAGAGTTCCGCGAGATTCAGGAACAGGCCCGCGAGCACGATCTCCCGGTCGTCATGTGGGCGTACCCGCGGGGTCAGGGGCTGAAAAACGACAAGAAAACCGAGACAATCGCCTACGCTGCTCGGCAGGCGCTCGAACTCGGTGCTGATGTCGCGAAAGTCAAGTACCCCGGCAGCAGCGAGGCAATGGGAGAGGTGGCGAAGATGGCCGGCAAGACGAAGGTGATTATGTCCGGTGGCTCGAAACGCAGCGACGAGCAGTTCCTGCAAGAAGTGAAGGCCGCGATCGACGCGGGCGGGAAAGGACTCGCTGTCGGCCGCAACGTCTTCCAACGAGAACACCCAGAACGCATCCTCGATGCGCTCGAACAGATCATCTTCGAGGAGGCATCGGTCGACACTGCACTGGCAGCCGCCGAATCATAGATGGACGAATCAGTGACAGCGATCTTCGAGACTGTCGCAGCGGCAGCCGGCGAGATCGAAGGAGTGTTTGGGGAGGGACGCTCCGGGGCGGCTGGCGAGAATCCGAGCGGAGAGACACAGCTTGCGGCTGACGTTGCCGCCGACGAGATCCTCGAAAAGCGACTGCTCGACATGCCAGCGGTCGGCTCGTATGCCAGCGAAGAGCGCGAAGAGCCAGTCGGCGACGAGGGGCCGCTACACGTCGCCTGCGATCCGCTGGATGGCTCCTCGAATCTTGAATCCAACAACGGGATGGGAACGATCGTCGGGATCTACGACGAGCCGTTTCCGGCAGCGGGTGATGCGCTTCTGGGTGCCTGTTACGTGCTGTATGGCCCGACGACGACGATGGTGACTGCTGCCGACGGTACTGTCTCGGAGTATCTAATCGAAGACGGCGGCTGGGATATCCTCGAAAAGAACATCCTCCTCCCAGAAGATCCGACAGTGTATGGCTTCGGTGGACGGGTGCCGGACTGGCCGCCCGAGTTCGCTGCCTACGTCGAGGAGGTCGAAAACGAACGGCTCAAACTCCGTTACGGTGGCGCGATGGTCGCCGATGTCAATCAGGTGTTGAACTACGGCGGCATCTTTGGCTATCCGATGCTTGCCGACCGACCGGACGGAAAGCTCCGGCTCCAGTTCGAGGGACACCCGATGGCGGCAATCATCTCGATGGCAGGCGGGGCATCGACTGACGGCACGCAGTCACTGCTCGAAAAAGGGCCGACTGAACTCCACGAGCGCTCGCCGGTTTTCGTTGGGAACGAATCACTCATCGAACGGCTCACCGACCTGCTGGATCAGTAGCCGAGATAGATAGCAAGCGCCTTCAACGCAAGATAGATGAGAAGAAGCGGCAACACGACAAATAGCCCCACCAACCGGATAATCCCGAGCGGGAGAAAGCCAAGAAAGCTGAACAGCCCACCGTCATCGTCTTCCTCACCGCCAACGACGAGTTGCTGTTCGGCTTCGACACCGTTGACGCTGACTGTGTAGGTCCCCTCCTCGTCAGGTTCGAGGTCAAAAAACGCCTGTGCGCCGACATCGAGTTCGGGCTGTATCTGCTCGACTGTCTGTGTCTCGACAGCCTCGCCATCTTTCTCCAGCGTCACTTCGTAGTCGCCGGACTGGTCGCCGTCGTTGCCGATATCAGCGATCACTTGCGTCGTTTCACCGACTGCGATCTCTGGCTCCTCGATTTCGACTTCGAGTACGGAAAACTGCTCGTCGTCTGGCTCGCCGTTTTCTGCATCCTCGCCGTTCTGGTCTTGCTCACCATTTTCTTCTGTCTCACTGTCATCCGCTTCGACGACGAACTCCTCGGTCGCATCAGCGCCGTTGATCGACAGCTGGTAGCTCCCCGGCTCCTCCGGCGTCCACTCGAACTGTGCGATCACCGGGAACTGCGGGTGAACTGATACCGTTTCCGTCTCGACAGTCTCGCCGTCGACTTCAAGCGAGAGATCGACCTCACGGGTGTCATCAGCCGTATTCTCGACGATCCCCTCGATCTCGACTGTCTCACCGGGCTGGACTGTTGTGCTGTCGATGCTGACCTCGGAGACCGAGACGTCACTTTCCTGGAGTGTGGCCCCGACGCGCTCGCTGCTTACATCCCCAGCAACCCCACCAACTCCCACGATAGTAACGGTCAAAAGGATGACAACAGCAGCGCAGAGAATCCGCCGGTTGTTCATCTCCAGCAGCTACGAGGCAGCGAAATATAAATCCAATCGCCGATACGAGAAATTTATTTGTCATTTTTGAGCGAGAGGACGGTCCGCTCAAACGAACAGACCAACTCGTCGTCCTGGTTGAACGCCTCGACCCGCATGCGGACGATGCCGCGGTCGCCGTCACTCGTTTCGCGTTTATCCAGAACGGTGGTCTCCGCCCGGATCGTATCGCCGTGTGTGACCGGTGTGGGGTGCTCGACATCGTCGTAGGAGAGGTTAGCGACGATCGTGCCATCTGTCGTTTCGGGGATTGTGAGCCCGACCGCGAGCGACATCGTATACATACCGTTGACGAGTCGTTCGCCAAACTGCGTCTCCGCAGCGTACTCGGCGTCGAGATGCAGCGGCTGCTGGTTCATCGTCAGATCACAGAACCGCTGGTTGTCGGATTCACTGATTGTCCGGCGTTTCTCGTGGCTGATCCGTTCGCCCACCTCGAACTCCTCGTAGTATCGTCCCGCCATACCTGCACTGTCGCTGTCGAGCGTCAAATAGCTCGGTGTCACTACTCCTGATGACCGGCTGTCACGGCGTGGCGAACGTAGATCTGTGTCCCGACAGCGAACCAGACGACGTAGCTCACCCCGAAGAAGAGACTCTGTGCGATCCCTGTTACAGCCGTTCCCCGGAGCCAGTCGGCACCGATCACGGTAAGTGTTCGCCCGCCGAGTTCGGGGAGAAACGCAGTCGTCGCAAAGCCAGTGACGATCAACACCACACGCCACCAGTAGAGACTGCTGAGCGAGTAGGAGAGTCGAATCCCAGTCAGCGGGCCGTAGCCACCAGCGACACAGATCTCCGGCGCGAGCCAGAGCTTGAACATCGCGATCGCCGTCACGGAGCCGAAGATCAGCGACGCTGACGCACCGTCGAGGATGGATTCGGATGCGATGGCCGTGCCCGCGAGTGGGCTGAACTCGCCGGCAGCCTGAACGAGTCCCCAGACCACCACACTGGAGAAGAGGAGGACAACTGCACCTGCGAGGACTGTCACAGCGAGAATGATCACGATAGCTGGCAGCCATCGCTGACTCTCCGTGAACAGCGACCAAGCCGACTCCTCGCCGCCAGTCAGCTCCTCGGTCGTCACGGCGACAGTGTACGCCCGGAGGACAGTGCCGTGGATGAAGATGTGAAACGCAACTGCCGTTCCGATCGGCCAGGTCTGTGGCGCTGCAGTAAGCAGCGGCCAGAGCGCCGTGAGGACGGCTGTGAGTGCAACGACCAGCACTAGAAGCGAGGGAGACCGCCGTAGCAGGCCGACTGCCCACAGCAGATCGCCAGCGATCGACCGCCGGTAGAACTGCCCGTCGAGTCCACGACAGCGTAGGCACTGACAGTCCTCGGTCTCTCCGCGGCGTTCGAGTTGCTGCACACTATCAGTTCAGATCGACGGTCAAAATCTGTTTTGACCGAAACCAATCTATATGCCGCCAGCACGACAGGACACAGCCAATGGGGAAGCTACTGCCCACCTCCAGTGACGCCACGATCGAACGCGGAGATGACCCACGAGTACTCTGTATCGACGACGAGCAATCGCAGACGGTGTTGCAGGCGCTCTCTTCCGAGACGAGTCAGGAAATCTTCCGCCTGCTCAACGAGGAGCCGATGACAACCAAGGATATCGCCGACGAACTCGATCTCTCCATCCAGCAGACCTCCTACCACCTCGACAACCTCGAAGCGGCGGGAATCATCGCGGTGCTGGATACCTGCTACTCGGAGAAGGGAATGGAGATGGCGGTGTATGGCCCACCGAAGGAGCCGCTGCTTTTGTTTCTGGGCCACTCCGAGGATCGACCGGGGTTGGTCGCCTCCTTCAAGCGGTTTGCGGGGGCGCTCGGTCCCGTTGCTGTGCCACTCGCGATCGGAAATCTACTCTCTCGGTTGTTTGGCGGCGAGGAGTAGGGCCGGTACGGTTTTGTCACATCCTACCAAACACAGTGTATGGCTCGCAGGAGCGTGCTGTTTTCTCCCGGTGATCAGCCGGAGTTGCTGCGTAAAGCGCCGACGACTGGCGCTGATGTGGTCGTCTTCGATCTCGAAGATGCCGTCACACCGGCGAGGAAAGCTGCCGGACGGGAAGCTGTTGCGACCGTACTTGATGAGATCGATCCGGCCTGTGAGTGCTGTGTCCGGATCAACCCGCTCGACTCGGGCGGTGAGACAGATCTCAAAACGCTTGCGCCGGTCGCTG
>LKMJ01002722.1_pt1 | contig 16348 bp, 6 predicted proteins | sample 643391 | NCBI WGS metagenome assembly LKMJ01 (sample SAMN04112250, study PRJNA286221) | soda lake metagenome | biome: soda lake; feature: Kulunda Steppe; material: water; isolation source: sample PL-Br10 brine of Picturesque Lake | place: Russia: Kulunda steppe | collected 2010-07
AACATAGGTTTGGACACGGGGGGTGTCCGCAATTGCTGTTGTCTAAGTGACAATACTGCAGATCGTGGTTTCACGACTCGCTGGCTTCGAATTGTTGTTGAGGCGGTTGTAGTGATTCGTACACAGTCGGTACTTCCCGAACGGTACTTCGTGAGCTGTGCTGAGTTACGCTTCTTTGGATCAAACGCTGCGTAGTTGCTCTGTGAAGAGCGAAATAGAGTTCACACATCAAGAGAACCAAGCAGAGAGAACTCACGTAGCCATCAGAGACGGGTACTGTAGCTCAGGATAGTGATCCGGGTCCTGTCGTCAAGGAAGATATCGCTCTATTCCTTTTCTATTTGAATGAAATTGAGCATACACTCTTGCGGGAGAATTCCGCCATGATAGTATCTCGCGTCAGTGATCCCGCTTTTGCTGTTATACTGCCTGGGTCGGGCGAGCAATCGAAGAGGTGTCTTTAGGTATTCAGTTCCAGGCGTATGCGAGGAAACTAACACACCAGTACCGCTATCATCGATATCTTCACCCGCAATCCGTCGGTATTTCACTTCACCAGCACCCTCGTAACTAGAGATTGACTCCATCGTAGTTCCCTCTGGCAAGAGAACGAACCCGTGGTCAGTTGCTACGTAGATCCGGTCCCAGTTTTCGTGCTCTAACTTGTCGAGGATCAACTGATATAGCTCATCCAAATAATCCGTGAACTCCCCCTCTGGATTTGCTAGTTCGTTTTCACCGATATCGTCGATTTCCTTATCGTAGTACGCAATCTGATTTTCCTGCCAGCCTTTTTTGCGGTTATCGGGCACATCCCAACCTTCTCGTTCAAGTACATCCACTCGATGCCCTTTCGTATCTAACCGCTGCCCACCGCGTTTTACTGAGAGCGTCCCGTTTCGCATCTTGATCTGGAAGCGATGGGCACGACCAGGGGTGAGGGCGGCCATTCCGAATTTTGTTTCGGACGGAAGTGTGCTCACTCGCACGTCCTCAGTAACGGAATAGTCCTCACGTAGGCGATCAGCTAACTCGCGGGCCAGATCCAATCGAAGTGCGTCGATCAGAAACAGGGCGACCGTCTCTCCAGTTGCGAGATCCTCCTTATTGTCGTTCCACCACTGATAGGCTGCATCTTTGCCGGCAAGAGGCTTCCCGCTGTCAAACGCATCGATCACCGCCTCGCTCATCTCTTCCAGATACTGCAGATATCGTGAGTCCAGAACTTCAGAGCGAAGGTTGGGAAGTGATTCTGTTGCCGGGTGGGATCGGCACAACTGGTGCTGCTCGGGCTGTCCAGTGATCTCTAATTCCAGCACTCCATAATCGATTCTCCAGGTACCTTCCTCTTGATCGGCATACAGATCGAACGGATCGCGTGAGGCAGATTGCTTCTCCCAGTCCTCGAATCGCTGTTTCAGTTCCGCAACCTTTTCTGACTGTTCCCAGATTGTCCTCCACGGAATTTCGTCAGAAAAGACCGATAACACTTCTGTACGGGATTTTGCTTTCTGCCGACACTCTTCGAAATCACCACTTTCGAGGGTGGATTGCCACTCCCGCCAGAGTTTCGCATCGAGCGCACCATCAACTGGGCATTCTACAAGGCCCCAGACGTCCTCGTACTCATCGATGACCTCATCCCAGTAGGCCTGGCTAAGATAGCGCTCAGCTAGTTGCTTACTCTGCCGTGATTCGACGATCCGTTTCAGCGGGTTGATGTCACCGAGCGTGCTGCCAACGTTCCCGTATCCCACGGGGAAAGCTTCAACATCCAACCCTTCAGCGACCAGCCATCGAGCCACGGCCCACTTCCAGACAACCTCTTCGATTTCTTTGGGCGTATCGACATCCTCAACAGGTTGTACATGCCTGTCTTGCAAGGAATCTTTTACACGAGCAATGGTTTCGTCATCAGTATCGATATCTGGCCATCCCCCATCAAGGAGGTGCTCCAGTATCTGTCCTTCACCTTTGGTTATGATCTCACCGACGAGATCACCATACCTCGGAATGCCGCCGCTGGCGAATTGTTCTTTGATTACTCTCGCAGCGATCTGACGATCCTCTTCGGTCCCACGTTCGATATCGTAGATCTCCCACGAGTTTACTTCGTAGAGTTCGGCGGTTAGCTGTTCGATCGAGAGTTCAACTTCACCGCCCGTTTCGCGGACGTCTCTGTACCAATCACGACCGGCTTTTCCCTCGGGAACATACCACACGTGAGGACTATCTGGTTCTCCGATTGCGGTGCGTCGGAGTTCGAGCGGGAAACGTTCTGCTTCTGAAAACCCGACACCGATTTGCTCGGCTGCAGAACGTACAATTTCGCGTAGATGACCGCCATCATCCCACCAGACGACACGGACGGTCTCAGCGTGTGTTTCTGGAAATTCCTCTTCCAGTTTGGATACAACGTGTTCTTCTAACGTCGTAGTCGGTTGGGATTTCATCGTTCACCCTCAGTCGGATCGAGAACGACAATCGTACCGTCTCCCGGTTCGGTTATTTCAGCCCAGAGCTCCTCGACAGGTAGCTCGTCATCTTCTTCGTCATCTCTCTCATCGTCTTCATCATCACTCGTCATTTCATCGTCATCGTCCGTGGTGAGCACTGATTCAGCCTGTTCAAGCAGCGCTTCTGTTCGAGGAGCTGAAACCAGTTCTGGCCCACGAAGTGCTTGCTCAATCTGAGTGGTGATGAACTCCTCTGGCTTACTGGTCTTGAGTTGTTCGTGTTTCTCTTGGAGGTGAGTGTACAATGCCCCCTCCTGACGTTCTTCGAGCAGCGCTCGTGCCTTCTCTAGCCGTTGGGCCTCGGTAACTGCCTCACTCGACGCGATATCGTACTCCATGATCGGCTCCGAGGACTGGCTTTTTCGAACGAGTTGTGATAAAGATTCGAATTCGATGCTGGGAATGGTTTGGCGGATCATCTCCAATTCGTCAGCAAGTTCGCTCTCGACGAGTTCCTCGTCTATTACGGCACACAGTTCGTCGATCGTTTCTGCCTCTGGCTGATCTCCGGTGAGTAAGCGATACAGCTCGCTAATCTGGGAGAGACGGAATTCTTCCGCGTCTTCCTGCAATCCTGTGAGTCGCTTCTTCGACGGTATCTGGGTGCCATCCGTGGCTTCTTCCATCCTGTACGTAACCACGGCATCGGGATACAGAGACTGCATGGTCTCCAAGATTCCACTGAATTCGTTCCAGAGTGGCTCATCACCGGTAAACAGGGGCTCGGCCTTCCGATACCACTCTGCTTGTGTCGGAACGGGAGATTCCGTCAGAACGGCGTCGTCGAGTTTACCGCCGCCCATGCCCGGTTCGAGTGCCTCTCGGAGGTCATCAATCGTGATTTCTTCGTCAAATTCGGTATCCACTCGTGCACAGACATTTCGGATCTGTGCGCTGGTTTCCTCGGCCCACTCGGCCAAACTCGTGAGCCACGCGGTCGGATCGTTCCCCTGAGGTGAAAATCCTCGAAGGGATTGATACACCGATTTCAGGTCCGCGCTTCCTTCGATATCCACCGGATCGAATCCAATGTCGATGTTCCGGATGTCAGAACGATGCCGCATTACCCGACCAATCTCTCCCCTCTCTTCGATTCGGACGCCATCACGCCGAATCTCTATCTTGTTCGCCGCAGCGAGTGTGATCAATAGTGCAGCTAGTGCCTCCAAGGGAGTGCCCAGATACTTTCCTCGACGCCCCTCGATTTCTTCGAGAACGGTTTCTCCGCTCACGAGGTCCTCACCGGCATAGTCAGCGAGGAATTCCTCTGCCCATCCCCCGATTATCTCCCTTGGAACCGTTTTAACGCCAAGCGTATTTGCGTCCCCTGCGTTGAACGGCCACGGACCGTTGCCATTGAAAAACTCGAAGAGCTTGCGCGCGTCACCGACTTCCTGGAGTCGGGTTTCGAGGGTTTTCCGGTTCTCGAACTTCTCCGAAACCGCCTCGGCCATCACTCGCTCGATATCAGAGATGTACGTCCCTCGGGATGTCCCGTGATTCGGCGTGTAGATGCCGGCGGAATGGAGGAGTTCCTTGATCTCGTCCTCGACAGCTTCCTCTTCCTGTTGCTGCTCTATTCGCAATTCCGGGTCTGCGTCAGGTCCAAGCACGGCATCCATTGCAATGACGTGGCGAATTCGTGCTTGTAACCCGGTAGAAATCTCCAGCGTAACGAGGAGATCTTCGACGCCTTGGTCTCCGCTGTTCACCTCCTGCCAGGTTTCTCTGGCATCGGTGACGATATCCGAATTTACCGCTAGAACCCGAATCACAACCCGGTCGTATCTTGGTTCTGGTGACTGCACAACCTCATCTATAACCGTATAACGACACGTATACGGCACGTCAGAAACGTTGTTGAAAGCCCGTGTCCGCAGTGAATCGTCCGCTGTCAGTCTACCCCGATCAGATTCCCGAATAAGATCCTCGACATGATATCGGAGCTGGTGAGTTGGTATGTCGGTCGCCTCTTGATTCACCTGGTCCCAGAACTTGACGATTTCCTTCGAGAGGAATCGGTACATCTGCCGTTCAGAGTCCTCATCCGTTCGAACGAAATTGTAATCGATGAGGGACTCAAGTGCATCCTCGACTTTGCCATCAAGTTGTTCGACGTCAGTTTCGACTGATGAGATGAGCAGCCTCGTGATGTTCTCCTTCGTGTTAGGAACGAAGTCCACCTGCCCGAGCAAATAGAGAACCTTCGCTACACGGAGCCCCATTTCGTCCGTCGTGTTCTCTACGGTCTTGAGTTGGTCTTTGGCCCAACCCGGGACGTCCATCGTCTCCCAATGAAGTAGATCGTATATCTCGTCCCACGGGACGATCTGACCGGGTTCGCGTTCGGCCCACGGGGTTGCGTCCGTTTCTTGCGACCACTGGCCGCCAGTGAAGAGCGAGCGAACGAGAATGAGGAGCGCACGCCCCTGAACGTACTCACGATCAACTTCAAGATCTTCCTTTTTCAAACTCTGGAGCACCTCCCGAAGGAGCCACAAATCGTGCTCACGGAACGGATACGCCTCTACCGTCTCGCCTAGGTCAGTATAGTCGGCGTTTTCATCGATTTCAGGTTCGATTTCAGGGGCTCTATCCAGGAGGGTCTGGACCGTTTTTGCTCCGCTATCCGACTTCCGAAGCCATCGTTTCCGGACGATGATCTCGGTATCTGCGCCTCGTAGAGGGATTTCGTTAGTATACCATGCATCGGGATCCACTTCACCGACGAAGTCCCGCTGCATATCACGTAGCGACCACTGCCCCGTACCCAGCATCGGCGGGTTGATCTCAGCGATCAGCGTATCGACGGTTTCGAGGAATTCCCGATACCGGTGCTGCTGGTCGCCGACATAGATGGCGACCTCATCGAGGCCAATGAGGAACTCGTAAGTCTCTCCCGACTGCTGAAGATATCGTTTCGTTCGATCGAGCCGTTCGACGAGGTCGTCCGGTGAGAACCCATCCGCCTCGATTGCCTCCGTGGCTTCGGCAATCGTTTCTCTGATACCCTCTTTTGTTTCATAGGGAGTGCCGTCAGTTTCGTCCATCTGCGGCAGGACTTCGTACAGCCACGGTCTGAGGGCGGCCTTGTCTTCCGCAGCCTCCGTAATCGTCATCCCGTCATGTTCGACCGAACTAATCGCGTCCCACAGACCGTGCTCGATTTCCAGCTGCCACACCCATTCGAGCAACCAGAGCGGGTCAGCCGGGTAGCCGAGCTGATTACCGAGTTCTTCGTATATCAGCAACGACAGCGTCGAACCTCGGACCTTATCTCTGTCCAAGAGGTTCATGAAGAGCGGGATCAGGTGATCGATGTTGGAGGCATCGAGGTTTTCTCTGAATTCCTGGAATCCGGAAAATTGGCTGGATAGCTTCGGAACCAGATGTTCGAGTCCGTCGATCTCCCCCGTTGCGATCCCGATTAATTTGAGCAGGTGAGTTTTCCCGGACCCGAACGTGGCGTGGACATATCTGAACCGTGGAAGCGCACCTGTGCTGTTTACGATGTCCCCGAGCTCCGTCAACACCGTTCTGGCGCTGTCGGTTTCGTAAAACTCGTCAATGTCCCGTTCGGCTTGGCCAACTTCGTTGACCTTCTGTACTTCTTCAAGCTCTCTCGTCGGCGAGCGGTCAGAATCGAATAGGCTTTCGAGTGTATTGTCAGTCATTGAGATACCCTCCGGTGATCTGTGTTTCAATTCGATGGGCTGGGTAGTAGTGGCGAGCGTCCTCGTTGAAGAAGCTCAACTTCCCACCAAAGATGTCTCCTGGGAACGGAATCCCGGTCGTCGTGTTTACGTTCCTGCGGTCCAGTTCATCAAGGAGTTCCGTTGCGCGAGTGAAGGGGTATAGACTCCCGAGATTCACTAATAGCAGGATGTTGTGTTGTTCGTTGGCTCCCGTGAGGTGAGTCTTGAGGAGTGTTTCGATGAGTTCTTCCGCCAAGTTATTTTCCAGCGTTTGCTCAACCGCGTCCGTGGACATTCCCTCAGTCGGTCCCAGGTCGAGTACTGTCTCGAAGACACGCGTTTCAGGCATCATGTGGTCCAGACGGACGCATTCGACAGTGAGTTCGTTTCCGGCCTGATCTTCAACACCCTGCCAATTAGTCAGCGCATCAGGCTGATCGGCGTCCGCCCACCGAATCAACCGTTCGCTCACCCTGTGCTCGACAGACGGCTCGACCGGAACCATAACAAACGGGTTCCGAATCCCACGGCGCTCACCCCGAGCGAAATCAATCAGCTCTTGGGTGAAATTCTTGAGTGGGTTGCGTGTCTCCGTCATTTGATTACTACACCTCCGTTAACCCTCTCAATTTCAGGCACACCTGACTTAACCAGGTGCTTAAACTGTCCCCGAAGAGCAGCCTCGTCAGTGAAGAGCACACCGATACCATCGATGTCTTCCGGGCGTTTCTCACCGATTAGCTGATCAAGTACCTCGTACTTCTCACGGTACGTTTCGACCCGGTCGGCAGCAAACACATTCCAGTCTGTAGTTGGGGAGACAGTTCCCAGTGCTTGCTTCAGCGGTCGTTTATCACTCGTCCTGGGTTCCCTGTTGGTCAGTGCGTCAAAACATGACTCGATGTCATTGTACGTGTCTCTGAAGTGTCGAAGTGGTCGAAGATACCCGGACTGGAAGCCATCGTGGACGCTGTAATCGGGGAGTTGCAACGGTGGAGTCAGCCACGTATGTCCTTCCAGTGAAGACGACAGGGAGTCTGCCTGTGTCGGCTCCAATTGTTCGGTCCAGTCTTCTTCAAGGGCGGAAATGGTGGGTAGTCGGGAATCTAACGCCTGATCGAAGGATTGCCATCCGTCCTGTGTCCACCAATCTCGGCCAGCCTCTCCTTCAATTTCCTCTTCAAGGGCGGCTGCTGCCTCGTAGAAGTCCCGCGAGAGCCATTCAATTTCCTGTTCACTCAGGCGTAGTAGCCCATCTAACTGATAGAAATAGGGTTCCCGATTATCCCAACGGTTTTCGACATCTTCGATCCACTCCGTTTCCGCAGCGGTCTGTTCGATGATCGTATCCCAGTTCGTATCAGACGCGGAGATGTCCCGAATACGAGCATCCGCTGACTGTCCCGCGTTCTGAATCGCGTCGCGGAAAGACGATACGAGCGTCGTCAGGGCATCAGTCTCCAGCTCGGTTGAGACACTGATTTTCGTCCGCTCGCTGAGCTTCCGTGCCCTGGTTTTGATCGACTCGTTCATCTCTTCCAGAGCAACGATTCCTTCATCGACCGTCTGGATCGGGTCGATGATTTCCGCTTCGATGAGTTTCTCTTTGAGTGACTCGGACGGTGCCGTCCGCAGCTTGACCTCCCTGTGCCGAGACTGGTCGAGAATCTCATCAGCAGAGAGCGCTTCGCCATCTTCGGAAACCGGGCGGAACTCGCCCGCTCGACACAGCCCCCACAGTACGGCTGTTACCGCCGGCTTGGCTTCCCCGTAGAACGGCGTTTCCTCGGTGATCTTCTCGAAGAGAGCGGGGAGTCCGAGCTCCTTGTCGTGTTGAACCAGCGTCTGGCCAACAGCGCTCCGAATTTCCTTTGCGATCGTTCCCATCGTAGAGACTTCGGCATCCGATGTCGGGACATCTATTTTTGTTGCCCATGGCGGATAGCCCGTGTCGTCGTCCACCCGTTTGAGTTCGTTCAGATAACTCTGGTCCACTTCGAGCATCACCGGGTGGAAGAACGAGGGATACGCCCGGTCGATGCAATCTGTTACCGCGTTCCCGATCCCACGTGGTTTCTGGGCTTCGACTCTGAACGAACCATCTTTTAGAGCGCTTGCAAGCTTGCTCTTGACGCGCTGTGCCGCATCGTCGAGATCTCTGGCGATTGTATCGGGTGTTTCAGTTTCCGCGGTCGCAGCGTGTAGGGACCACCAACCAACGAGCTGGTTCTGCAGGTCACTGATTCCTTCCTGTGAGACTGACCAGTAAATCCTCCCTTCCTCGATTTTGTTGGCATCGTTGTCAGGACGAACCCCTCGAATAACAACGGACACTTCGAGTGCGATGTCAGGTTTCTCTACTTCGTTTGTTCCATCCAGATGCTGCTCGTCGATGGAGAATCCGTACGCGACAGGGTATTCGTCACCGTCGTCGGCGTATGGCACTGAGGACGGGAGGTTCAGTCTGGAACGAATATCACTCCACAGTTCATCATCGAGGGCTTCGATAATCTCATCCCACTCCGGATTCTCCCGGTTTTTCCGAGCTGCTTCGATAATGTCACGCTCTTCCGAATCGGTAGTTCGGAGCAGTGGACCGTCTTCTGCAGTGTTCGGCCTGATGTACTTGTCGAGGCTTTCGAGGGATTTCTGCACCTGATTCCGAACCATGGTGCGCGGTTGTCCTTCGAGGTCGTCCATCACGGCCACGGCGATGTTGGCGTCCGTGAGGGGAACCGAGTCGGGGACGTACGAGAGGAGCAGGACTGCCTTGGCAACCTTGAGGTCGAATTCAGTCGTGTCCGGTTCCGATTCGATCTCGTTGATGACGTCGATCTTATTGGGGATGATATCTTGTAGTTCGTACTGGATCAGATCGTAGAAATCGACGAGATTGATCAGCGTGAGTTCGTTCTTCTCGTCGTTCCGGACCCAGCGGTCCCGGAGGCCAGCGACGATAGCAAGGATCGCGCGTGCAGTGCCAGAAAAGATTGATTTCGTCCGGTCGGCCTGCTCGTTGCGGAGATTGAACAGGATTTCCAGGAATAGCTCGGGTTGGTAGGGAAGGAGGGGGTAGTAGTCTACGAAGTCGTCCTCGTCGATGCGATTCAGCGGAAGCTCGGTGTTCTGTCCCACTTCGGAATAGACGAACGTCGAGGTGGGATGAACGCGTGCGGTGAGCGCTTTTGATTCGACCCATTCTCTGCCTTCGTCAGTCTTTTCGAGGAGTCGTCGCTGGACGATTTCGCCAGCGTGATGGCCTGGAAGGTGATACTGATGCGGGAACCGGTCTTCCAAAATCTCGAAGTCGAGCTGCTTCGCAGTCAGATCAGGACGTGCGCCTCGGATCTCTTCCTGCGCCGTCGCCACCATCTGGATGTTTCCGTCGCCGATCGTGTCGATACTCTCCGAGAGCGCGTTAAGTTCGGATAGACGCTGATAGTCACCGCCGATAAACAGCGTAACCTCATCGACGAGGAGCACTATTTTCACCGGCTTGTCGAATTTCTTGTCCAGTTCTTTTCGGTAAGATTCGACGGCCTCAACAGCCATCCGTTGGCTGATGTTCCGGTCGCGGATGTCGGCAAGTCCGTCAGCAGTTCCCGTCTCGCGCTGGAGGATTTCGTCGAGGATCAGGTCTGAGAGAACCCGATATTCCTGAACGTCCTTCCAAGTATACTCCTCAGTGTTCGGCACGCCGGCGTCTCTGAGAATCTCCTGTGTGAGTTCCGTTCGCCGGTCCCAGGTCTCTCGTCCCTGATACCACTCCTCGAAGAATGCGATGTCGAGGCGATCCGAAAGGCCGCGTCGCTGGTAGACTGACTGGAGGATAATCTCGCTGAAGCTCTGCTCCCGGACGCTCTGGTACTTCAGAAGGTTGATCGGGAGCGGTACGAGGTGATACTTGTCTAGCATCGCGGACCACGTCTCGAAGAGGTCTCCATGTGTTCCGTCGGAATCGAGACGAGACCAGAATGCTTCTCGGTCTTCTTGTTCGAGTCCATCGGAGTCCGTGAGCAGGTTGAGAACGGTCAGAAGATGGCTTTTCCCACTTCCGTAGTAGCCGTACAGCCAGTGGTTCGCCCCCTTGCGCCTCTCCTCGTCCTCGCCTTGGACGCGGTCGAAAAAATCCGCCAGGAAGTTTTCGGAGGCGGCAGTGATGTGATAGGTGTCGAGATACTTTTGATGCAGTTTTTCCCGACGTTCGGCTTCAGCCGACTCCTCATCGAACTCCCTGTCGATACGGATCGACTCCTCGAAGGTTGCGTCGCGTTTCTCGAACAGATCTTTTTCCGATTTCATACTGCCCCCTCCGCGAGCTGTTCGTAGTAGTCGTCAACAGGCTCGAACCAGACCCGATTCCGAGCCTCGTGGTGCGTCCAGCCGTCGTATCGAGCGAGGCGGTTGCTCTGCGGTTCCCAATAGTCTTCGGACTGGAAGAGGTACAGCCAGCCGATTGGCTTTGTGAGCCACTCATCACCGTTCTGGCTCCAGGAGTAGTACGCGGCGACCTGGAGGGGGATATCACCGACCTTTGGAATCTGGCCGGTCGTCTCTGTTTGACCTTCCAGCACACCGATTTCACGCAACGCGGACCGTAGCCCCTGTACCCATCGTTCTTGCGTAGATTCAGTATATTCCAGCGGCTCTCCTGACTTGTAACGGAAATCGTCCAAAATGCTGAGAACAATATCGGTCTCAAAATTTAGTGCGGTGATACTCTGTTTGGTCATGCGACGAAGGTATTCGTGAGTAACATACCGTGCAAGTCCGTCGTGGTTCAGAAGATAGAGGAAGAGAAGTTGTGCTCGGTCACGTTCTTTTCTGCAGTTACCCAATATAGCTGGAAGCTGTGGCACCGAGGGAAGTCCTTCGCCTGCAGACTGCAGTCGCCCACGTACTGCATTCAGGACGTTTTTTGAACTGTTGTGGCTACTCCGCTCTGCAATACGTTCCTCATACCACGTTTCGTTTACAATAGACCAATCAAGATGTTCTTGATAGAGAGAGGCAATCTCGTGAGTACGTTCGATCTGGAGACCACACCGAGTCAAGCCCGTAGTAACCTCTGATTCAGGGAGAGCACCGACAAGAGAAGAAAGCCAGATGTCTAATTCCCCATTTCGCCCAGTTGCCATGTATTGAAAGACCTACGGAATATACTTAGAAGTTCTTGTAACGAGTGGAGAAAACCGCTAAGCGTCAAGGGAACTTTGATATGGCTCCTGTTGGAGATACATACAAGCGCGGTATCTTATGTCAGGACAACAGTCACCTCCGACGAAAGCGCAACTTGACAAATCAGAGCGTGAGCACCTCGAAGATGTCGTAACAGATCTTCGAGAAACTGTTGAGGCCGATATCGAGTATCAACTGGAACATACCTACGAACTCGATCAGGAAGACGGCGGAGATGATCTCTCTGGGGAGGACGCGACGACTCGGGACTTGCTAGTTGAAGCTGTTAATCAAGAAGACGGGAACAAACCGTGGGATGAGAAGTTCGAGCAGTACGTGATGGGTGTTGGATATACGTTTGTTAACCGAATTACGGCGCTCCGGTGTATGGAGGTCCGAGGTTTCGTTGAGCGTCCAGTCACGCAGTTTACTGAATCTGGAACCACCCCGGCTGGCGAAGAACTCGAAGCGAAGGAATTTTTGCCTCCAGAGGAAGCGATTATCGAAGCCTACCACAGAGAGTGTCAAGCGCTCGCCGATGAAATCGAAATTCTCTTTGACATCAATTCGCCGTACAGCATTATTTCTCCAGATATAGACACTTACAAAACGCTATGCAACAAATTGGATGAAATACCCGATGAGGTGTGGCGAGCTGATGATGTTCTTGGGTGGGTTTATGAGTATTATAATCGTCCTCTGGTTGAGGCTCTTGACTCTAAAGATACTCTTGAATCAGATGACGTTGGTCCGGCAAATCAATTTTACACCCCACACTGGGTCGTACGAATGCTCACAGACAACAGTCTCGGGAAACTCTATTTAGAATCGACAGGACGGGAGTCCGATATTCCCGAACCTGAGTCCGTATCTATTGAAGAGCGTAAGAATCGTTTTGCTACACCTGATGATTCGCCTGGAATTCCTGAGCTTTGCACCTATCTAGTACCAGATGAAGGTGATTCAGAAGCGCCATCATTCGATGAGCCCTCTGAGATCCGCGTTATTGATCCTGCCTGTGGGAGCGGGCATTTTCTCCTCTATGCATTTGATGTGCTTGAGCGTATTTGGTGGGCTGAACGTCCCGATCTCGACCGTAGTGAAATCCCGTCGAAGATTCTCAAACATAATCTCTACGGCGTCGATATTGATCTTCGGTCCTGCCAACTAGCCGCATTCAATCTCTATCTGAAGGCTCGTACTCGTGCTGAAGAAGAGGGTACTGATGATTTCCAGATGCCAAGTCTGGGCATCGTCTGTGCAGATGCCCGAGTGGCTGAGGTGGAAGAGGCGACTGATGTGCTTGATGAGATCACCGGCGAAGGTACTAGAGTGAGGGAAGCGCTCAATGAGATTATATCTGAGTTCCAGGCCACAGAGGCTCTCGGAAGTCTGTTAGACGTTCAAGGGATGCTATCCGAGGAATTCATGCAGGAGCAGACGGATCTCATGAGATGGAATGAGGAGGGGCCCCATACATTAAATGGATTCCTCAAGCAGCTAAAGGAAGCAGTAGACGAGCATACATCTGATACCTTCAGCGATCAAAATCTGAGGAGTTTTCTTAACCTCTTGGTTGTGCTGACCCAAGACTACGATGTCGCTCTAATGAACCCGCCGTACGGAATGCGGGGGCGGATGCCTGATAATGTACAGGACTACGTTGAAGAACATTACCAGTACTACCCAGACTACTACGTCAACTTCTACGAAGTCTGTGACCGTCTCGCTAAAACACACGGTCGTGTCGGAATGCTAATTCCATGGTCCTTCATGTTCCGGAAGGTCTTCGAGAGCTTCCGAACTGATTTTGTAAGCAAGGATCGTCGTTTTGACTTCCTCGCAGAGTTTGGATATGACATCCTAGATAATGCAACTGTTGGGACGGTAGGAACCGTAGTTAGAGCTGGTACTGCTGGAAAAGGCGAAGGAACCTTCATTCGCCTTCATGATGTTCCAAAGGCTGAGAAGGAATATAAATTCCTCAGTGCAGCCTTCGGTGACGCTTTTGATGAATCCGTACAGCGAAGATTTACACGAGATACCTCTGAATTCTCTTTGATTCCTGGAGCATCTGTTTCCTACTGGGTGCCGAAAGATCTCCGAGAGCTTTATACAGCGGACACCGTCTTGGATTCGAACAACGCAGATTTACCTGAAAGGGCGAGCATTGGTGTTGTTAAACAGGGGTTAGCGACCGGGAAGGATGACCGGTTCTTCCGATACTTCTGGGAAGTTAGAGGAAATGAAGACAAATTCCCGCCAATCTCAAAAGGGGGGACAGATGCGTGGTTACTTCCAAGAATCAGTAGGACGGTATATTGGGAAGATAATGGGAGGGAAGTTCGAAGGTATCCTGGTTCGTATCCCCGGAACACAGACTTATATTTCACAGAAGGAGTGAGCTTTAATAGCAGAAAAAGAAGCGGTCGGAACTTCGGTTATATGCATGGAGACTCCATATTCTCCCATGTTGGAACCGCAATATTCCCTGAGGAAATGGATGCGTGGCCCTTGATCTCATACCTGAACAGTCGGCTGATGACTTATCTCAAGCTTGCTCAGACGTTTGAACGGAAGTGGGAAGTGAGCACTGTCGCTCGATTGCCGGTGAATGATGTTGTTTTCGAACGTACAGAAGAACTGTCTGAGGCTGCAAAAAAGCAGGTAGCTAATGTTGTATCTAAACGAAGCGTAGAGTTTACTTCTCCACACTTTTCAGGATGTTTAGTTTCTCAGATGACCGGTTACGATGCGCCACATACTCCTAATCACCCTCATCGAACCATTCTCAACGAAGTCCCGTGGAAAGCACCGCCCCAAGTGGAATCTGAGACGGATTTCCAACAGATGGCTGAACTCGCTGAAGAACACCTCTCAGAAATTGACAGACAACTCGAAAAAGTCGCTCAAGAAACAGACGAATTACTCTTTGACCATATTGGAATCCCAGAAAAGCAGCGAGAAGAAATATTACAGGAAGTTGAGTTGCGGACAATTGACACCCCGTTAGAAGACAGAAAAAAAAGGGATGCTGAAGAACGTACACTATCAGATCCCACAATACAGGCGGAAGAAATTGTCAAGGATTTCCTACTCCAGCTGAGTATGGATATCCTCACTGAGGATAACGATGGGATGGTCCCACTCACGTATGTTGAAGGCGAAGACCACCTTCTTACTCGGATAGAACACAAGTTTGAGGAGATATTTAGTGGGAACTCGTCAGCGAGGTTAGCCGAAGCGGATCAGCTTCTCGGTAGTCAGAAAGCCAGTGACGAGGCATATCCGAATCTCCGAGAGTGGCTAGAGGAGGATCTCTTTGAATATCACCTCTCAAAATTCGAAAGGACTCCGGTGATGTGGCGTCTGACGACAGAGCGTCTCGTGTCAGATCCAAAGATGGAAGGGTTTGCTTGTTTAGTTGACTATCATCAGCTCGACGCGAGTCTTTTTGACAGGATCGAATCCCGATATCTTGAGCCCCTCAAAGCTGAATACCGTGAACGAAGAACAGCGGCTGATCAGCGTCGGTCAGATACAACACTTTCAGCAGCTGAACAGGCAGAAGCTGTAGAAGAGTACGAACGGTATGAGAGTGCACTGACGCAAATTGATGAGTTTCAGGAAGCCGCTTTGGAACTCAGCTCTCCGCAGGCACCAAATAGAGATGAAACAGTTCCTTCCGTAGCTGCTGAACTCAAACCGAAAGTTAGGAGATTCCGTGAGCGCACCGCTGAACGCCTCAGTACTCTCGACAAACTTGTCGAAGAGATGGATCACGACGAGTTCGTGGATCACTTTAGTCCGACCTTCTTGGAGCGGGTAAATGAGCACCGAGATGAGTGGCTTAGTGCACTTGAAGATCTTGAAGTGGCATGTGAGGCATATAGTGAGGGCGAATCGTCGCCTGTTGAGGCCCACCTCTACGATCTCTTCGAATATATTGATGACAACGTCGGCTCAACTTATCATGGGAGTAACGACATCACCTTTTTGAACCACTACTTTAGTAAAGGAGACCAGTATCTGAGCGATGGAGAACCTAGGGAAGGCTTGGCAGATGAAGCCCGTCTCAAGGCTGAACTAGCTGCGGAAACTGACGAAGATGTAGAATTGGCTAAAGAACTCAAAGAGATGTGTGACCAATTATCCAAATTGCTACCTTCGGAATGGGAGGAACGGGCTCTTCAAGAAGTGTTGGCTTCCGGCTATTCACCAGTCAAAAAGCACGGCGTGGCGATCAACATTCAACCACTCGCAGAAAAGGACATTGTCCCAGAAATCGTAGAGGACAAAGTGGTCAATTAGTCCAGTTGGGTTACTTATGAGTACAGATCTCGAACCGGGTGACCGAATCAAACTCAACGGCACACCGGCTGAAGTCATCCGAACGTACGAGGTCGGCGACTTGCCGTATCTGCGCGCGTACGTCGAAGATGAAGGTGCGAAGACGGTCTGTATAGAGCACGTCTCTATCGAACCCGGTGAAGATGCCCTTGGTTCGCTCAACAATCAGGTTTCGGAGATTCACCCGCGACACGATACCGTCTCAGCAGAGTGGTTCGACCTGCGGACCAACGCACTCCAGCTCAAGATCGCTCACGAGCAGGGCCAACTCCTGAGCATCTCGAACTCGCTCGTTCGCCTCGAACCCTACCAGCTGGCCTGCGTGAACGAGGTGATGCAGAAACTCCGCCAGCGGGTGCTCATTGCCGACGACGTCGGGCTCGGTAAAACCATCGAGGCAGGGCTCATCCTCAAAGAACTCGAAGCCCGCAACCGGGCAGACAGCGTACTCTTCCTCGTCCCAGCACACCTCCAGAAGAAGTGGATTCGTGACATGGAGCGGTTCTTCGACATCGACCTCACCGTCGCGGACCGCCAGTGGGTCGAGGCCGAACGTCGGCGACTCGGCGAGGAGACGAATATATGGGACCAGGAGGGGCAGACACTGGT
>LKMJ01002724.1_pt1 | contig 16346 bp, 10 predicted proteins | sample 643391 | NCBI WGS metagenome assembly LKMJ01 (sample SAMN04112250, study PRJNA286221) | soda lake metagenome | biome: soda lake; feature: Kulunda Steppe; material: water; isolation source: sample PL-Br10 brine of Picturesque Lake | place: Russia: Kulunda steppe | collected 2010-07
GTGAATACGTAATGGCTCGTGCCGATGGTAGATGTGAGGGTTGTGGCGAACCTTCCCCATTCACAAGCAAAACCGGGGAACCGTATCTACACGCCCATCATATCCACGAATTAAGCGATGGGGGGTCTGATACGCCTGATACGGTGATTGGACTTTGTCCCAACTGCCATTATAGAATACATCACGGACAAGATGGCGACGAATATAATCAAAAGTTGTTGAGAAAAGTCAAATATATTGAAGAAAATAGCGACAGTCGACAATAATATCGATATCAAACTATCGCTCCCCTTCGCAAATTGGCTCCCTGTTTACGCTACGCTTGCGTCTTAGGTCAAGCGTATGCAGGTGTGCTCTACTTAGAATGTGAGTTCAGCATGACCACCCGTTCGTTTCACACAGGAGCCAACTAATTGACCGTCCTGTAAATAGGCGGTTAGACGAACGGTGTCAAGCTGTGAAGGACCCCGAGACCGCCAATAACTGCGCTCCGACCACCAGAAGCGATCCACTGTCGGGGAACAGTGCTATGTCAGCGACGATCAGTTGCAATCCCTGCAGGGTGATCGCGATTCCCTGCAAACCCGACTGGGTTGTTTGTTGAACCATATCGACGATATCAGATACTAACGAGACAAAAACCCAATAATTTTCCTGATGTTCGCCATCATCAACATAGAACCACCGTGTGAACCTCTGTAACCGTGGCTCAGCATCTATTCAACAGAGCATTGAGTACCGAAACGCTGTTGAGCAGCTCCTTCGACAAGGGCTACGCACACCTCATGAAGATCACGACTACCTTGGCGGGGATGATAGCCCCTTCAAGTACGCCTCCTACCTCCCAGACGAAGCTATAGAAGAACAGGAGACAAGCGATTCCGCTTAGACTAGCTGGGGGCGTTTTGTTCTCTACCTGACCTTTTATAATATCCGGCAGAGAATCTTCTTTGTATACCCGTTTGGAGGGCCCCGTATATGCCACCTTACCCCATTAACGCCAATCAGATAGCACAGTACGTCCGACACCACTCGTGCAGCCGGCGGCTCCGCCTCTCGTACAATAACTCCGAGGTCGCCCGCGACCAGCTGCCGTACTTCAACCGTGTGTTCAACCCACTGGACCCTGCACTCCAGCAGAAGGGCAGTGAGCGGGAGGACGAATGGGCCGAGGACCTTCGCGACGAGGGCGTCTCAGAGCTGGCGTCCAACGACGGGGAAATTGCTGCCCATGAAAATGCCAGCGGCGGTACCAGTGTAGCCGTCGATGATAGTGACGACGAAGACGACGATGACGATATGGGTTGGACTGAGTTCGTAGACCAGGTCTCCAACCTCGGCCGCGACGAGCAAGCATTTGCCCGCGAAGTCAAGCTCAACGGCCTGATCGGTGTTTTCGACGTCTCCGCACGCGTAGACTTCCTCGTGATCCGCCGCTCTGAGGACGGACCGAAACTCCGCGTAGTCGAGACCAAGAGCAGCCGTGAGGACAAAACCTACCAGCGAATCCAGCTGGCAACGTACCGCGAACTCATCCGACAGCGGCTTAGCGACGACCCATTGACCGTGGAACGCGGTGTGATCACCGAAGACGACATGGAGTGTGTCGTCGCCCGGATCGATGACTCAACCAACCGCATCGAGGACATTTTCGAACTTGATCCGCTAAACCTCGAAAGCGAGACCGACGACCTACACCAACTGCTGGAGGACGGCGGCGAGTTCGAAGACATCATCACGACAGATCCGGCCGACATCGACGACCTGGACTACAAACTCGGGCCGAAGTGCGACCAGTGCGTGTTCGATGTCCACTGCCTGCCCGAAAGCGCACGACAGCGTAAGCTTGAGCTGCTGAGTCTGTCACCCCCAGCTGTCCAAGCGTTCCACGACCGTGGCGTTGAGTCGATCGACGACCTGGCAGAGCTTGACCTCGGGTCACCTCGGGCCGGCGAGCTGCGTCGCGACGACGCCATCAGCGAGAACTTGGCGGCCCTTCAGACTCGCGCGGAGGCCCGGCGACAGAACCTGCCCGCCTACGACCAGCTCGAACTGCTGAGCCTGTCACACCCAGCCGTCCAGGCGTTCCACGACCGTGGCGTTGAGTCGATCGACGACCTGGAAGAGCTTGACCTCGGGTCACCTCGGGCCGACGAGCTGCGTCGCGACGACGCCATCAGCGAGAACTTGACGGCTCTTCAGACTCGCGCGGAGGCCTGGCGACAGAACCTGCCCGGCGGCGACCACGACGATGAGTGGGAGGTTGAGGGCTTGCCGTTCCAGCCGCAGACCCAGCGGCCGCCCCACACCATCGACGGCGACCAAGTCATCCGGGTCTACCTCAACATCACCTACGACTACATCGAGGACCGCGTGGACGCATTAGCAGCCCATGTCATCCGGAGCGACCACGAGTTGAACACCCCGTTCCGTCAAGATGAGGACGGTGACTGGGAGCCAAGCCCAGAAATCGTGGAGGAACACCCGGACACCGGTAATCGACGTGACCCTGGTCGAGATCCACTGGTACGAATCAAGCCGGGGCAGTGGCGTGGCGAACACGATCCCGATACCGAGGCAGAGGCCCAACTGATCCAGGGCTTCCTGCAGGACCTCGTCGAGCGCATCGCCTCGCTCGCCGAGCAGGACGAGGAGTACATCCACTTCTACGTGTGGTCGCACTCCGAGATGCAACACCTGATCGAGGCGTGTTCTCGGTGCGGCACCGAACTCCTCGGACACCTCCGCGAACTCCTGGGCTGCCGAGAACCCCTGGAGCAGATGATCTTCACCAGCCTGCAGTCCGACACCGAGAACCGGTACGCCTTGGGATGGACCGGGAAAGGATTGGCCGTAGCGACATCACTCAGCTGGTTCGGCAGCTCCTACCACTGGGTCCGCAACGTCATGGGCGAGGAGGTAGACCTGTCACAGGCGCACGAGCAGGACATCTTCGACTTCAAAACCACGCTGGGCCTGGATGACGAGAACGAGTGGACGGACCGCGACAGTGCTGACCTGATTGAACGCTTCGAGATGCGCAGCCGGTTCCACGACGATCTGCCGATGGGCTACATGCAGAACGTCTGGGGTGAGCTGCCGGATCCCGACGACTACCGGGATGACCCACAGCTCCGCGGCGTCTTGGACCGGTACCAGCGGTCGGATCGGCCGAAGCTGAAAGCCTATTTCCGAGCTCGCACCCACGCGCTCCGCTGGCTGGATGAGCAGATGGGTGACTTCAACGACGATATCGAGAAGGCCCGGCTCAGCATCCCGGATCTGGTCGACTACGAGCTGGACGTCGAGGACGCCGCTCAGGCGGGGATCGACTTCCTCCTCTTGGACCACCATGTCGGGACGAACGACTGGCTGGCCTCGAATATCAAGCCGCTCACGCACCGCGTCCCACAGGGTGAGGCACTGCCGTTAGCCGACGCGCACTGGATAGGAGATATGACGATTGAGGCCAGCCTCGACTTCACTGACTTCGAGATCGGGGCTGAGGAGTTCCGCCGCCGCGGCTCCTTCGAGGAGGACGACTTCATCCGGATCAGTCCCCGGTTCGATAACCCGGAACGTGGCCCGACCTATGGCTGGCTGAAGCAGATGGGCTACACCTGTGTCATCGAGGACCTCGACTGGGAGAACCAGCGCGTCGAGCTGGACGCGATCCCCTGCGGCGATGGCAATACGTACCGGCTGCCCAGCCGTGCTTGGCACGGTGACGCCGGCGACCCGGTCTACGACGACCGGGATCCTGTAGTGGTGAGCAGCATCTCGGACTACGTTGATCGCCGCGTGGATGAGCGGCTGCGAGCGAATCTCGGTGAACACGCATACCGGTGGCTAGATCCCGAAGCACCGACGCTGCCCGAGGTTGACCCCTTAGACGAGGATACCCGTGACGACTACCGCCGGTTCCTCGAGACGCTGGAGATTGAGGACGGTGAGACCCTGATCCCGTCGCAGCGCGATGCTGTCCTGAACGGGTTGGAGACGCGGATGCAGCTGATTCACGGCCCGCCCGGCACAGGGAAGACGACCACGACAGCCGTGGCGGTCATGCAACGCATCGTCGACCACCTGGAGGAAGGCGACATCATCCTGCTCGCCGGCAACACTCACCGAGCGGTCAACAACCTGTTGCTGCAGATCGAGGACTACCGCGACACGTTCTCCGAGCAGGCGGAGCGGTTCGGGTTCGACGTCCCCAACGTAAACCTGGCCAAGGTCTCATCGAGCCACGACCAGAGCGATGCTCCTGGCGGCGGCATCCCCTTGCTAGATGCACGGAACGGTGGAGCGCATATCCAGCCGCACCGGGACGACGGTGTCCTGATTATCGGCGGCACGGTGAGTTCCCTGCTGAAACAGGTGGAGAACCTCAATGACGGCCGCGTCCTCGGGAATGGGCCGGACGGCTTTCTCGCCTCCGAGCTGATCGTCGACGAAGCATCGATGATGGTGTTCCCGCACTTCCTCTCGCTGGCGAGCCTGGTCGAGGAGGACGGCCGGATCATGCTGGCGGGCGACCACCGGCAGCTGGCCCCGATCGTCGACCACGAGTGGGAGGACGAGGACCGGCCACCAGTCCAGCACTACAAGCCTCACTCCAGCGCGTTCGAGGCAGCGCGTGCCTTGTCAGACAACGCTGACGTCACCGACGCGGCGATCCAGCTATCGGCTCTCCGGTACACATTCCGGCTGCCGCCGGCGATTCGAGCATTGGTCGGGCAGCTTTACCAATCACACGACGAACTTGAGCTGGAAGGCGCGACAGCCGATGACCTAGAGGTCCCGGATCCAGACGGCGACCTGCTGGAAGCGGTGTGGGAGGAAGAAACCGGGCTGTTCCTGCTGGTCCACGACGAGGACCAGTCACGGCTGAGCAACCCGTATGAAGCCGAGCTAATCTCTCAGCTGATCGAAACGGTGGATGACCCCGGTGAGGACTCGATCGCAGTCATGACACCGCACACAGCACAGCGGAGTAACCTGCAGCTGGAGCTGGAGGAACACACCAATGACTCGGTAATGGTGGTCGACACCGTGGAAAGGCTGCAGGGCGGTGAGTGTGAGAACATCATCGTGTCGGGAACAGCGAGCGACCCAACGGATATCGGTGAGCGTGAGGACTTCCTGCTTGACCTGAACCGGTCGAACGTGGCGTTCTCACGCCCCGAGGAGCGGCTGATCGTCGTGTGTTCCAAAACGCTGGTAAACCACATCCCACCAGATGTGGAGGACTACAACTCGGCGATGCTGTGGAAGTCGCTCCGACGCATCTGCAACGTCGAGCTTGACAGCGATGAGATCGCGGGTGAAACGGTCGAGCTGTATGCCGTTGATCCAACAGTGGATCCGATCCGCAACGTGATTGAAGAATAGAGGTCGCCGCCCTTCTCCAGAGGTCGAGAGGCATCCATTTTGATCGCTGTCACGACCGAAATACCGCTATGATCCTGGCATAGAGAGGCTACTCTTCGAAGCCATGCGATTGACGGTGATATTTGAGATACCGTTGGCCTGGCTGCTGTTGCTCTTTGTCCGGAAGACGAATCGAGTCGCCCTCGTACTCGCTGATCTCCTCATATCCAGGTACAGATTCCCAGCTGTACAGAGGGTGTCCACTTCCTCTAATTTCATTGGCCGGCCATTGTTCCGAATCCGGAGCGCGTCGTCGGTTAACTCTATCTTAACCTTGTTACAGGAGTTAATGTCGTCAGCGTTCTGAATTAGCTCCGGCAGGACTTGTGCAGGATGATCCAGTTGACGTTGTATGTAGTCATGGAAGCTCTGTATCCGCTTTTGCCGGCGTTCGAAATCATCATCAACGACTTTGAGTTCTTTCTCCCGGATGTCTCGCAGTATCTCGTAAGCTTCCTCTACTGAATCCAGGTGGTCGTTGAGATCGGTAGTAGTTTCGAGCTGCAAGCTTGGAGATGAGTAAGCTGTCTGTAAATAAAACCATTTTCTAGGCTAAGAGAAGTCCTCGATACCTGACTGCAGCTCATCCGGTGTATCCGAGTCGCTGGACGTGACATGACTATCGATGCCGTCGTCAACCTCCTCGCCTGTCTCGCCCTCGATAAGCTCAACCAGTAATTCGAGCCAGGTCACTGGGGACTGCCTAACCAGTGCTCGATCCATCCGCTGCCGCCCCAATGTCTCCACATACGCTATCAGCCAGTCTCTTGGTTCGATCGGAACCTCCGCGTTGTCGACGTAGTCCTCGCGAAACTCAGTTAATGAGAGGTACTCGACGTCGATGCCGAAATCGTCGGCAATGTCTTCCTCGAGTTCTGCGGCGTCATCATCGACACCGGGCTGCTCAACTGTAATAAACCCAGCACGTTCGACGCTGGGGCTATTCCGCAACTTCTCGGTAAGTCCCGACAGCTCACTGCGGTCCACGTTGACGTACTTCGCGTCCCACGTGTGGAGGAGCGATCCATCCCCCGGGTCCTCGATCTCGATGTCGCCCACGTCCTCGGCTTCACGCGTCGATGTCCCACCTCTACGGTTCGCTGCCGTCAGCTCCTCCAACTGTTTCAAAGCACTAGGAAGGCCATCAGCATCCTCCACTGCTTGCAGCAAGCTGTGAGCGGCGACCTCCAGCAGTTTGGCCTGCCGGTCAGCCTGCTCCATGTGGTCGATAAGAAGCTGCTCAACATCACCGATAGCGGGATCGGTGTCCTCGAACAGCTCTGCCGCGGCACGCGCCTCGGCAACGCCCTCTTCGATGACTTCCCGCTCGTCGAACAGCCGTTTGAGGAAGTACAGCAGCCCTGCTTCAGCATCGATGGCATCGTTCTCCAGTCGTTCGACGATCTCAAGCCATGATTCGCGGGGTCCTTTCAGTGCCATACCGAACAAAGGGGTGTATGGCTCGGATTCAGCGAGGGCTCGGGTCATCACTCCCCCGCCCCGCGTGTTGCTGAGCAGCAGGTTGTGTTCGTCCAGCTCGACGCCGATCGCTTTTTCGCCGAAGCTATCGTCGAGTGTTCGGAGAGACCAGCCGTGGACCCAGGAGAAGTTGCTTGGGTCGTTGCTGCCTTTGTGGAGGCGGGTGGAAAGCCGTGGTTCCACGGTTTTGACGAAAAGTTGGACGCAGCAGACGCGGGCGATACCTCGGCCGTCACCATGGATCCCCATCACGACGGCGTCAAGCAGTTGCTGGTTCTCCTCGCTCAGGCCAGGCACGTTATCGTCGTCGTGTAGGTCCTTGGCGTCCCGCAGGTACCGCCGGAATTGGTCGTCCTCTAAGGCCTGTCGTACATGCTGGTACTGCTGGTGGGTTTCGTCGTTGCGGGTGCCGAACGGATACTCGTAGACGTTCTCCTCTTCATCGACGAAGATGTGGCCGCCCTCTGTTTTCACGATTTTCGGAAGCTCGGCCCAGTCGTCGGGAGGGTCGATATCAGGCATAGATGGGCGGGGCAGTGTGCTGGTTTAACCCGGGCATAACGGTGTGATACTTCATATCGATACGATATAACCAGAACTTAGCAATGTACTGCCTTGAAACTTGACGTCTTGAAGTAGACACTAATTGCCCGACAATCAGCTGTCATTTGTCATCCATAGGTATTTCCCTCCCTCATTACGTAGCCCCGGTCGATGTCTAACTGGGATCAAAGTTCTGAGGGTGAAATAGAGCCCCATATGCGTGTCTGTGAGGACAAGGTTGAGTTCGTGGACGAGGATGGCGACGTGGAAACATATCGTGTCGGAACGCAAACAACACAGGCCCGCGACCGGTACGAACGCATCCAACGCGAACTCGAGAACGGGTTCCTCACGGACCTGATTGATCAGGTCACCGACGTTGAGGCTGACGTTGAGATTGACCTGGACGAACAGCATCAAGAAATCATCGACAACATTGTCGACTCCATCACCAGTGAGCGCGGACGAGCTATCGCCGGGCTAAGCGTGATGCAGCTCGCCATCAAAACGATCGCCCCCGAGCAAAGTATCAGGCTGCACAAGGGTAGTAAAAGCAGCGCCCACTTCAGCTGGGAGGAGGGGCTCTCGATGCGGAGCATCGACAGCACTTACATCAGCCCGGTTCTCCGTGAATACGACTTTCTCCGGGTGAACAAGGACGGTGTGATGATGACTCGGTCTCTAGCTGAGAACTACCCGTACTCCCGGTTCTACCAAGCGAACATCCGTGGGGCGCAGGATGCATGGGCCGACCTCATCGAGTCACTCGAAGATCCGGACGAGGGTATCGACCCCGAAGAAGCACTGAAATATATGATCACCGCATTGTCGAGTCGTGGTGAACGGGCAGAGGAAATCAACGAGGCAACCTTAGAACTTGTCTCTGATCTCTCCGAACGAAACCCGGAGCGTGAAACGGTTAAGCGTATCATCAAGTCACATATCAATACGTCGCCGCACTCGGCCAGGATTTACGAGGTGGCACTGCACAGCCTCTATCAACTGATGGAGGAGGCCAACCTGCTGGACGGCGAGCTGAAAGAGCTGACTCAGATGCGATCGGCCGACAAGAAGCATGGGAATGTTGCTGACATCGAAGTGGTCGATCCCAGCGACAAGTTCCACATCTACAGTGCGTGGGACGCGAAACACGGGAAGAGCTACCTTCGGAACGAACTTCAGGAGATCCGTGGAAAGCTCAGCAACCACCCGGAAACCCAGATGGTGGGGTTCATCACTAGTTCCGAGCCGGAGCGGGACAGCCAGCTGGAGCAGCAGAAATCGAAGATCGAGGAGGAGTTTGATGTGGAGATTGAGCTCGTCACGTTCGACGAGTTCTGCGACCAGGCTCTGGACGATCTATCGACGAAGATGGTGTCGCCATCAGCGTGGTTGACCGCGTACGCGGAGACGCTGTGTCACCGCAGGCGTGATCGTGCGCCGATTGATGAGCCGACCCAGGAGTGGGTGAGCGACTTGGGCGACATCGTGGAACAGCGGGCATAGCTCAGAAGTTACTCTTCTGGACCGAGAACCAGATAGCTATCACGCTCGACAAGTGCCAGCTCGGAATTAAGCAGGCCGGCAGCCGCTGCTACCTGCCGGGGAAAATCAAGTTGGACTTGTCCATTGCTCTTGACCGTTAGTGACCGGACCACCCCGTCGGCTTCATCGTCATCTGCGACGGGAGTGATGAACGCCACTGGGCGCCCGTGTTCGCAGGTGAGACGGACACTTACCTCTTCAAAGTCTGTTAGGTCGAGAGTGTCCCGCAGTTCAGCAGGGATGTACAGACGGGCGCGGTCATCGCCCGCCTCTTGGAGTTGCATATATTTGTGTCTTTCCAGCTATGCCGGTAAAGAAACCTAGGACTGCCCTGCATCGCCAAGGGGTATGCCTCCAGGACCAATATCCGCCTTTTAGTCATATTGGTTATATTTCTAACCCCATTTTCGGGGGTAAGTTTAATTACCCCTCGGTTCCTTCCAACGGATATGCCAGCCGAATCAGACAAGTACCGGTCGCTCCATGGTCTTACTGTGTCTATACCGTCTCCACATATTGAACCGAAAAACATACACTCCAATCTGGAGGCATCTACGAATATGCAGGATTTGACGGGCGGTGATCTTCTATGACTGACAAAATTCGGGTCGCCAGCCTATTCACCGGAGCTGGCGGGCTTGATATCGGATTTAGCAATCTCTCCGAATTCGAGGTTATCTTCCACCTCGATGTCATGGATGTCGCGGTTCAGACACTGGAAACGAACGCCAAAGCCGACACGGACTACGTCGAAGAGGACTCGATCATCCGTCACAGGGACATCACCGACTACGACGGTGAGGACCTGGGCAAAGCCGACGTTGACCTCGTTATCGGTGGGCCGCCCTGCCAGCCGTTCTCCGCTGCCGCACGTCGGGCTGGCGGAATCAAGGGCACGGAAAGCGACGAGGGATCGCTTTTCCGTGCCTATGTGAAGCTGCTGAAGGAGTGGCAGCCGAAAGCCTTCCTCTTCGAGAACGTCTACGGTATCACTTCAGACGAAGAGGATTGGCAGATGATCGTCGACGCCTTCGAGAACGATGCTGGTGACCCCGGCTACCATCCGAAGGCACGGACATTGGATGCTGCTGATTACGGCGTCCCACAGCACCGCGAACGGACATTCATCGTCGGGATTCGGAAAGACTTCGACGAGGAATTCCAGTTCCCGTTCCCCACGCACGGCCCAGACTCACCATTCGACAACGAGCAGGTAACCGCCGGTGAAGCGCTGAAAGACATCGACAGCGAGGGAGCAAACGATGATCCCACCTATGAGGTTACGTCCAAGCACGCGTACCTACTGGACGATATCCCACCTGGACTGAACTACAGCTTCTACACAGAGAAATTGGGGCATCCAGAGCCAATCTTCGGCTGGCGATCCCGGTTCTCTGACTATCTCTACAAGGCAGACTCTGAGCAGCCGGTTCGGACGTTGAAGGCCCAGCCTGGCGCGGCGTCGGGACCGTTCCACTGGGAGAACCGCAAGTTCACCGAGGAGGAGCTGAAGGCGTTGCAAACCTTCCCTGACGACTACATTCTGGAAGGTTCGTATAGTCAGATCGTCAAGCAGATCGGGAACTCGGTGCCGCCCCGCATCGCGGAAGTCATGGCGATGGCCATCTCCGAGCAGCTGTTCGATGCCGGGGAGTCCGGTTACGAGGAAATGGAGCCGATGCCGGACGACTACGACCTCAACTATCGGTCGAGGAAGCGGACAAACAGCGAAGAGTACCAACGGAAAGCACGAGAACGCCTCGAGGAGCTTGGTCTGTGGAAACCCAGCAACGAGCGCAGCGGCAAGCAGCACGGCCTCGAGGAGTTCGCCAGGTCTGGTGAAGGAGGTACTGAACAGCCGAAGCATTCGCTGATGGAGGAGTGCCAGGCAACCTGGAATTACAAGAGCTACTTCGACAGGGAGAAGTTCTCTTACGGCACTGAGCCGGATCTGGGGGATGAAGCGCGTGCGTTCAACGAGGAAAGCCACCTTGAGAACGACATCCTCAAGATCGACATCGAGCGGCAAGGCAGCTACGACGGCGGCGATATCCACATCACGCTGATGCCAGATGAAGGGCTTTGGAGTGGTGTCGGCGGGCTGGAAATTAATGCGTCGAATGTGGAATTGTCGGACGTGTTCTACATCTGGGATATTGGGGTAACGGAGGTCATCGATCGGACCCGGTATGAGAAGTTCATCGACGTGGTCGGTCACTACTCGACGACCCAGCTGGACTACACCTCCTCGATCGAGCTGGGCGGGATCGAGGACTCGGTCGTCACGCGTGCGCTACGGTTCTTCAGTGATGCGTCGAACTGCAACACGGAGTATTCCTTGATTGATTTAGCCGACAAGCTGGATGCCGACTCCGACGATGTGGTAGACGCGATGAAACAGCTGCGTGAATGGCGGTACGAGGTCAGGACACCAGCTACGCATGCAACGATGCCGGAGGGCCAGATCCTCTGCACGTATCCGTTCCCGGATATGGTTGAGACGTCTCACTTTGATGCGAGCATCGATCTCGACTCACTGCGGCGGCGTGTTGAGGAAGCCTGACTTAATTTGATTCGGTTGTGGTTCGGATTTTGCTTTTCACAGTGATCAGTGAGCGTATCTGATAGAATATTTAAAATGGTGGGGAGGGGGTCTCTGCTAACCACGATCGCTTCGTACTCCTTTATATATTATTGAGTATACAGTACACTGTTATTTATATATCTGGGCCAATAATGTGCTACCGATGGCACCCAACCATCCCCGCGCCCCTCCAGACGAGCAAGATAACAACGAACCGCGCATGATGACGTACAGCGACTGTACCGCCATCATCGACGCTGACGGAATCAAACACACCTTCGAAGAGGGGCCACAAACCGACGAGGCTCGACAGCGCTACGAATACATCCAAAAGGAACTCGATGACGGCTACCTCGAGGAACAGATTCACAACGTTGCGACCACTGGCGCCCACCTCGAAACTGACCTGAGCGAACAGTACCAAGCCCTCATCGACGATCTGGTCGACGGTGTAAGCGACGGAGCCGGCCGGTCACTCGCCGGCCTTGCTGTCGTCCAGCTCACCATCAAAAGCATCGAACCCGGTCAGAACACCCGCCTCCACAAAGGTAGCCAGCGTTCTGACCATTTCGGCTGGGAAGAAGGAATTTCCTTCCGAACCATCGACAGCAACCACATCGCCCCTGCTCTCCGCAAGTACGACCTGCTCTACGTCAACAAGGACGGGGTGATGATGACCCGATCTCTCGCCGAGAACTACCCGTACTCACAGGTCTACAAAGCCAGTCTTCGCGGCCCCCGCGACGCTTGGGGCAAGCTCGTCGAAGCCATCGAACGCACTGACAGCAGTCTCGTCCCCGAACTGGCCCTCCGCTACCTCCTTCTGGCCCTGGTGAACCGCGGCAGCTACGCCCAGGAAATCAATCAGGGCCTGCTCGATGCTGTCGAGGACCTGCGCAACAAGGGGACCTCACCCGACCAAATCTTCGATGTCATCCAGCGCCACATTCGACAGTCACCGCACAGTGACCGGGTTCTCAAAATCGCACTCCACACCCTGTACCAGGTCCTTGAGGACAACGATCACCTGTCTGGTGTTACCCCGACGGGCGGAACGCTCCAATCTCCCGAGTTCACCCCGCTGCCCGATGCAGATATCGACGGGCATTACCCAGCGATCACCGTCACCCACCCCAGTGACGAATCGCACATCCACACCGCATGGGATGTGAATACCGGCAGGCTCAACATGGCCACCAAACTCGATCAGTTGGAAGACCTGCTCCAAGCCCATCCTGAGATCCAGCGGATCGGCGTTATCGTTGAAAACGGGCCCAGTATCGAACCAGCTATTGATGACCGGCTGGTCACGATCGAGGACCAGAACAACGTCGGGATCTGTATCGCCACGTTCGAGGATCTCTGCAAGGAGTTGCTGGAGGACTTGGTCAGAGCCGGTGTTGACTACTCTCAGTGGCTCATCGCCTACGTAGAGACACTTACCCACTATCGCCGTAACCGGGCACCACTCAACGAACCGACTATAGAGTGGGTTAAAATCCTGACCGACGTCATCGAGGACGAACTCTAACACGGTCTAACCGGCAGCTGAGCTGTTCTGTGCTTCGAGTTGTGAATCGGCTCAAGTAGCCAGACCTATACCCTCGAAGCGTCACTCCTTATCAAGTAATTATGGAAGGCGGTCGAACACTTATTGTATCTGTCGGTGACTACTCGTTCGGACAGGTGAAGGAGCGAAGAATCTACGCATTTCCCTCCTCGTACGGCCGGGACCACTGTGACTACGTTGCCTTCTACCGGGGGAAGCCGATTGGCGCGATCACGCACTACGCCGAGGTTGAAGAGGTTCTAAAAGATGATACAGAGACGTTATCTCAGCGCGACCGGATCATGATGTTTCCTGAACGCATGGAGGAGCCCGCAACTATCTTCAAATTCGACGAACTCATCGAGCTGGACAACCCGGTGTCGAGCGAGGGCGAGAACTGGATTCAAAGTGTGATGTACCGGGATTTGGATGAGGTAACGACGGCTGATTCGATTGCGGACCTGATGTGACGGGCGAGCAGCCGCGGGCCGATGCCTACCTGTCGTTCCTGCTTTGATAATAGGCAGTACTCGCTGGCAAAGCACTCATGGCACGACGGCGATTTGTCGGTGCAAATAATGTACCCAAAATCAAGCAGCCCGAGGTTGTACTGCCGCGCCTCCCCCTCCGGAAGTATGCACTCAGACAGATCTCAGAGTTTGTCCTTATCGAACTCATCGATAACACCGTCCTGAAACACCCAGATGTTGATCGGTTGATGTTCGTGACCATGATCGGCCGCTCTTCCCTGAATCCGAAGCACAGGGTTGCATTCAAGACATACGGTCCGACCTGTGGCAAGTCACTGAGGAGATTTTCATCCTCTGGAAGACCACCGTCCGCCGTCCGCTCAGCAATCTCGATGAAGGCATCGGCTCGCCCAAAACGGTGTACTTGAGGCTCTCGCAGCGCGCGATCAAATTGAATGGGCTGACTTGTGTTTTGCTCTTGTTATAGGTGCGATGGTCTTGATACTCACACTCCCAAATCGAAAAGAAACAGTACGTACTCTGCTTAAATACTCACAATGAGGGTGTCATAGAATAGTTTTCTCATCCTGGTGATCGTGCTTCATGGATTGTTTCCGCGTTTTATGTTTGATTGGGCGAATAAGGTCAACATACAGAACGTCCTGATAAAAAACGTACCGGAGCTGGACTAGTGGGGACAAGTGCAAAATTAGCACCTCACAAAGAGTCGCTAGTTACCTGATCTAAAACTCAGATTCTGTCCTGAAGAACGACCACAATCGCTAAATAACACTAATCAAAGAAAGCGCGGTCGCTGCCGGTGGTACTTAGCTGTCTACTCGACGGCGTTGTTACCAATTAACTAGCGTCTCTGAGCAGAGATCATCGGTCGTCATGTGATAAATTGGGCGAACAGATCGACACTGAGAATTGTCTACGCAGCTGTCGAATCAAATCGGAATGTAATAGAATACATCCTGAAAATTTATTTTATATAAATATTTCCACAGCCTTGTCTAGCCAATAGTTTAAGTCGTTCCGACTCACAAGCTAAGCTATCAGCTAAGGATAATAGACTCTGAAAAGGGGCAGGATGCCTGAACACCTCCTGCTTCCTTCCGAACGGTAATAAGCGTTTGCTTTCACAGAGTGACTACTCTGTCTCTCGCCAACATGTGGGCGCGTGGAAACCAACACTATCGACAACTATGCCAACAACACACCGAACTGACGAAAACGATCATAGAATTCCAGACACACGATAGTTATGACTCACCAGTATAGTTCCGAACGAAAACCCGGGTGCAAAGGCCCTAAACTCTGTCCCGGATTTCGTTTCGCAGTATTCCTGAAGCGGATCAGTGGATATGATCCTGCGAGGAGCGTGTGAGATATGCTCCTACAGTTTCTATTTACCTAACGAACAATGTGTCTTACGGTTGCTACTCCTCTGATATCCACGGATTCCGCTTCGCCAAATGGCGGGCGATATGTGTACATTATCTCATAAGCAAGATCGACACCCCGATATTCGAAAGGTCGCACTTGGTGAATCAGTATCGACAGCTGGCATTACCGTTAGTGATGTCTCACCACGAATTACTGAGTGGATCCCAGCATTGCTCGTTGAGATTTTGCCGAGTACTGTTCGATCTCTCCGAGAATATATTGCTCAATTAGATCCGGAGATTCTCTCACACGGACGGTACAGCTCGTTGATGGCTAACTTGCAAGCCGAAACCCTCGGAGTTACGCATCAACAATGGGAGTCGACGACCAACACTTGGAGCGACGATGAGGCAGAAGCTGTCGAATATCTTCATTCGCTGTTTGACTACGCTGTCAAGTACTACGACACGCCGGCAGACGAATTATCGGCCTATCACCAGCAGCGACAGAAAGACCTAGAGCCTTCACTGACGAAGGTTGGGACTGGCAAAGGCCCAGTTAATGGTGGTCTCGAAGCACTTGCTAAGGGCCCTGTTGCGCTTCACAGTGAACTCGCTGAGACTCCACAGCCGATTACACTCATACTCGATGGGAAATCCTGGACGGATCTCACTGATCGGTCGACAGGCGTTCGAGCTCTTGCTGCGATTGCAGTGCTTGGATCGGCATTTGATGTTCGACTCGTTATTTCGCCTGTCTTAGAGAAGCATCTCTGTCAACGGTATCCCAAGTGGTACGATGCACATCTCGGTCTTACTGAGAGGCCAGATAGGTCCACACAGACAACAGTAACTGATGCTGATCAGTTATCGGAGGCAACCCGTCGACATACGTGGGAGGCTTTGCAGGATCTCCCTGAAAACTCTGGACGTCTTCGGTTGCTTGGGAACCTCCCAGTCGACGGCTCACGCGACTATCGCGACCTCAAGCAAGACGATGAGATCGGTGTCACACCAGGGACTGTCGGCCGTTATGTGCTTGACCTCGAAGAGTTAGGGCTTGTCTCTATTGATCGCTCTGGCCGGTACAACTGTGTGTCTCTCACGTCGCTTGGACAGCTTGCTGTCGAGGAGTTCCTCACACCAGATTATCGGATGATTCACCCCACCCAGTCGACGTTGGAGACGGCTCTTACGCCGACCCCTCAGTTTGATGCAGGTACAGTGTATCGAGCGCAGACAAGCACGGAAGGGGGGGATGGATCACTTTCGACAGCAACCGCCGAGGACTGGATGGGTTCGACGGGTTCGCCAGCGGATGGCGACAGCTACGTCCAGTGGCTCAACGGCCCGTCAGA
>LKMJ01002725.1_pt1 | contig 16346 bp, 24 predicted proteins | sample 643391 | NCBI WGS metagenome assembly LKMJ01 (sample SAMN04112250, study PRJNA286221) | soda lake metagenome | biome: soda lake; feature: Kulunda Steppe; material: water; isolation source: sample PL-Br10 brine of Picturesque Lake | place: Russia: Kulunda steppe | collected 2010-07
ACAAAATTACTGTCAATCAGACTGGAGCTTTTTATTTCTCTCAAGCTTGTTCTGAAGATGTCTTCAATTTTTTCCAGAAACAAACTAATGATTCCTATCGTTTTATTTCAAAGCTTATGGATGTTTACATGATGGCTGGTGTTCACCAGCAACCTGATCAGTCAAACTACCTGGCTGAAGGTCAAACTTAAACTTGTAACCTACCCCCCCCTCCATTGTACAAGACTTCGTTGTCAATCTGCGTGAGCAAGCAGTCATGTGCGGTATGGATGGAATTAGATGGTGCAGACCCTGGGACACGTGCTCACAAACCGGCTATTTCTTTATATATCTAAGACTAAAGATACTTTTTTAATCGGGCTCGCAGTGACCAGAAAGCCCAGCAGTCAATCCATCTGGCTGAACATCTAAACCCAATGCAACCTTACCCAGCAAGTTGGATTCTTTGAACCAGTCCTAATTGTTTGTAATAGCTCATTGATTTACAGGTTTTACAGAAAACAGTGTGTCCCCTCTAACCTACTGCAACAAACCAAATGTCAATCACAACGGTCGCACAGCCGTAGTTCCCCTTGAGAAGTCAAGAGCATGAATGTAAAGCAACACCACTGGTGGCTGCTGCCAGATGCGCAGAGCGTCATGTGCAGCACTTGCCAGCAGGGCTCACACAAGCCGGCGGAGTCTGGATGAAGACGGGAATGGACAGGGCAAAGCTGTTGGTTGCAGCACCTTGAAAGAGAGGCGAACAGTTGCACAGCCTTACAGCCATGCACATGTCAGCAACATCCAATTGAGGCTTCTGTGGCGGTTGCTTGCTGCACCATCCCTTCTCCCTCCTCTCCTGTCACATAGATCTCCTCCACATCTCCACGCGCTAGGTCAGCACGCATCTGGGCCACCAAACAACAGTCTGGCTCTACACCAAAGAGGGCAGACAATCTCACCCTCCAGGTGAGCCAAAACTGAGAACTAAACAGCAAACACCTTGCCAGTGTACTGCATGTGCCAAGACACACAGCGCATCAGCGATCGCCCTGCCCTAAAAAGCTAACTGCACACCTTCCTTCCCTAAGCTTGAACACAGCATTCCCCTAAGCACACACACTCTAAGCTTCAAGGACCCTGAGGACACCCTGCCATTATAATGATCAGGGTGCTAACCCACACACTCCTGCACACTGGCGCTCTCCGAGCTGGAGCCGCGCCAAACAAGTACCCCTCTGCACATGCTTGGCTGCCGCAGCCAGCCCACACACTACCCCAGCCCACACACGTGCAAAAACGTGTGCAATATCATGGTGATGGGACCCCTGACACAGATCTCGCTCACGCCGAAATCTTGTCACGCAGCGCATCCATGACCGCGCCCAGGTTATCCTTGACAGACAGCGGGGGGTTGGCAAATTGGCAAGCCATGTCCGGGATGGCCTTGGAGTGGTAGTCGACCTTGGAGTTGGTGAACTTCAGGCCATGGGCCGTGGACACAACAACGGTGCGGTCGGAGGGGGAGATGACCTGGGGTCATCAAACACACACACGAGGCACTTGGGTGAGCCTCATGAGCAGTGACTGCAGCATCTGGAATGGGCACTGCCCCTTTGCACCCTTTTCTGTATAGTCCCCTCATCAGCTGTTGCTGCTCCACCAATGGAGCACATGGGCTGGGAGGGCCCCAGAAAGCAGCATCATCGTGGAAGGCATGAGAGGAAGCGCTCTGTTTGCCTTGGGCAGTGACGGAAGCCAGCACTCTGGGTCCCTGTGTGTCTGTCACCTGCATCCAGGGCAAGCTAAGAAGGCCAGACAGCAGCAGTGCCTGAGCAGCGCGCGCAGGGTTTAACACACCTGTCTCTGCCTCAGCTTAATGAGGGCAGCCAGAGCCACGCCGGTGTGGGGGCAGTTGAACATGCCGGTGCGATCAGCACGCGCTGCAGCATCCATCAGCTCCTCCTCGCTGGCCTCCTCCACCAAGCCATTGCTCTCCTGCACGCGCCACAATACACATGCAGTGCTCTGAAGGCGAAGGGAGGACAGGTAGGTACCCAGGGCTTAGCAGCTGTTTCAGAGGGTGGAGCGTGAGCTGCACGGCTTGCATCCGGAGCGCGCACAGCCCTGCATTCAGAATGTGAGCTGCGCAGCTTGCGTGCTGGAAGGGCTGCTGGTGTATCTGCTGCAGGGGGACAAGAGGGATGCCTGCTGGGCAGCCGGCACGCTGGCGCGTAGACCTTGCTCACAGTTGCCACGCCCTCACTGCCACTGTCCCGACAGCCTGCACACCTGTAGGGCCATGATGGCGCGGTCAATGGACACGGGGTCCCCAATTTGGATGGCGCTCGCAAAGGTCGTCTTGGCCTTGATGGGCTCGTAGTTGGCCTCCAGGTCTGACAGCCGCCCCTCGGCCTGATCCTTGGTCTGCGACTTCTGGTACGCGCGGTACAGGGGGTTGGCGTTGGCGGTCTGGGCCACCACCAGCCGGGGCAGCTTGTCCACCTGCATGCAGGTGGAGGGGGAGCATGCAGTGAGGGCTTTCGAATGCAAATAAAAGGAGTGCGTCCCTCACACGCAGCTGTCCAGTTCACATTGGGCTCGTTCAATCACCCGAGACGCCCCCGCGGCTCAAACTTGGTCTTGAGGTCTATGAACATTACGGGCAGGCCTACAGAACAACCTCTTCAGCTTACCTGAGCCTCCTCAACACCAACAGCTAGGAGCTACACATTGTGCAGCATGCACATTCAAAGGCATCCAAAGTCAAGACATGGGCATCCAACACATACACAGGCTGTTGCTGACTCGCATCAGGAGCTTTCACGGTCGTTCTCAAAGTTGATCACAATCTCTTCGTCTGACTAAGCAAATTCAGACCATTGTGCATGCTTGCTTCATGTTGCGCATGCAATGTGCACTGCACCCACCAAGCCAAGGTCCCGAGCCATCTTGAAGCCTTTGTAGAAAGCATAGATGTTGCCCAGGTTGCCACCAGGGATGATGACCCAGTCTGGTACCTGCGCCCAGGAGGGATTGTGGGAGGAGAGCTGTGCGGCGCTTGGCAGACGAAGCAGGCATTCGCAGATGCACCAACCTCTGTGGGCACAACTGCTGCCAGCCTCAGTGCTTGGCCTACGCTGCATTTCCAGCACAGACAGGAACCTGCTTGCTAAGCTGCCCCTCTAGGAATGCATAGTCCAATGAGGAGGCAGCAGATACACTGCACACTGCGCGCGACTACACCACCTCAACACTTGACTCTGCGCCTTCAGCTTTGGGACCCTCTGAGGAGAAGCCCTCCATACAGTTACCTCAGTTGTCACTTCCTGCAGCACATCCCATTATCTCACCTGCCAATCAAACTGCTGAAGGATCTCAATGGCTGCTGTCTTCTGTCCCTCCAACCGCAAGCTGTTCATGGAGTTTGCTAGGTAGATGGGGGTCTCTGCAGTGACTTGGCGGATGAGCTTCATGCACCCATCGAAGTCAGTGTCTATGCTCAGCACAAGGGCACCATTGGCAATAGGCTGCACAAGTTGTGCCATGGAGATCTTGTCCTGCATGCACACATGGTTTGGAAATTATGACCTTATAAGTACCATTTCTTCACCCACACACAGTTCAGGTCTCTCAGCCCGCTACAGGTCCAAGTAGAAAGATCACATCAATCTTTAGGCAGGGCACTGACATGCTCCAAGCACCCACATACCATGGTGATGAGGGGCATTGTCAAGCGAGTTGAAAAGATGACATCTGGTAGACCACCTTGTGGTATACCTCAGGTATATATGAGCACAGTTAGCAATGCCCGACAAAAAGAAATGCAAACACAAGTGCAACTCTGACAATTTGTGCCACAGATGACTAGAAAAGCTCATTGGCCATGTGAACAACCCGTTCTGTGCAAGCATGTGTGCGCACACCCAATCACCAGCAAATAGACAACTGCTTTTGATGTTCTTGCATTGCAACCCTCGTGGGCAATGACTATACACCGCCTGCCTGTCTTACTGGTCAGTCCTGAGCACACCTGCATTCCGTGCAATCGCATGCACATAAACACACTAGCTCCCAGATTTGCAGAAACACTCCTCCAAACAAGCATCCCACTCGAGCTCATGCACATGCATGTGAATCGCGCACCCATGCACCAACGACACACACAATGCACACACATGAGCACACATGCATGCCCTTGGACTGTCGCAGGCACCCACCGCAGGCAGGAAGACGATGGAGGGGATGCCTGCTGCTGCGCAATAAGCTGACAGTGCTGCTGAGGTGTCTCCAGTGGAAGCACATCCTACGGCTGAGATGGAGCCTGGCTTGAGGCGGCGGATGCGGTTGACTTGGCTGACCAGGGCCGTCATGCCCAAGTCCTTGAAGGAGCCCGTGTGCGAGTTGCCGCACTGCTTCACCCACAGGTCTGACATGCCTAACGTCTGGCGCCCGAAGCGTTCGGCCCAGAACAAGTTGGAGTTGCCCTCAAACATGCTCACAATGTCGTCGTCCGAAATGCCCTGCGTGCGCGTGGTTATGAACCAAAATGTGAATGCTTGCACACTTGCTGTGCTTGCGCTTGCAGCTGCACGACACGCAAGCATTCTTAAGGACACCGTCACCGTTGTGCTGGGGATCGGCAGCAGTCGTGGGGGTAAACGCAGGAGGCAGGCCCTTGTCCTGGCAAGGGGTCCCCCCGTCACACCCACCCTCCCGCTCTGATACCGCTCACCCCTCCTTACGCCCAGCAAAGAGAGGGAACGCACCCCAGCACTTACCGGCAGCACCCACTCCTTTTTGCTCCACACGCCGGAGCCGTAGGGCCAGGAGGTGGTGCCCACGCGGGCGTCGAACACCGTGCGCCAGTGCTGGGCGTCATATTGCGCCAGCGCGTCCATGTCGTGCACCACATCCAGCAGGTCACCGGTGGACGCCTTGTACACGACTTCGTCCAGAGAGTAAGTCTCGGAGGGAGCGCGCCTGGCTCTCACATCGCTGATAGGCGCAAACTTGGCGTTGAAGGTGTTGGCTTTGTGCATGGGCGCTGCAGGTAGCACGCATGTGTGCTCAAGGTGACGGGCCCAACACACCTAAAGACACACTTTTGCACGTCCTGTGGGCCCCTTAATTGCATAGCCCGCCAGTGATGGTGCGCACGGGCAGGACACATGAAGGGAAGAGCTAAAACTCCTTCAGCGAGGCTCTGCAGGTTGAACATATATTTGTGTGCTCGGGTGGGACATGCTTTCAGAATGGCAGCAGTCCCCACACAGCAAATGCAACTTGCAAGACCAAAGGCCAGCTTCGCCCTCTGCCCCTGCCCCTGATGCCTCACCCCTCTCTAAAGCCTCCTTCCTGATGTCATGGCTTGCTGCCTGCAGGGGTCGGCCTCTCCTGGGCGTCCTTTCTGCCTGCTGCTGCCTGCCTACACAAATACGGCTACTGGGAGATGGCTGCTGCTGCTCCGACAGCAGCCGCTGCATGTTGCACGCTGGCTGCATCACGGCCCGGGGACGCTAGGAAGACGCTCGCCCTCTGTACCGTCCGACCAAAAAGCGATTGTCTGAGACCTCCCCCTCCGTCTAGGTATTGGGCAGCGTCTCGCAGTCTGTCCTGTCCGTAATAAATTTCATTCACAATGCCATCTGACATTCATGACACGGCACGATCTCTCAGCCGTCACACAGTTTTCTCCTCTTTGATGTCCCTAAAATGGAAAACAAAAAAATCACATGTAGGCGCAGCAAAACACAACAAAGACGAGCACTTTCAGTCTTTAGAGTGAAGTAGCAGACAAGGCTACAGGCAATATCTTGAGCCCCAGTGAGCCCCCTTTGTATCATCTACATGCTACATATTCATGTGTGTGGAGTTCCGACGTAGCACAGGTCGCAATCTGAGGCTTCAGCAAGACAGGCCCATAAGATCAGTACAGGTCACGGGCAGGCGCACAGCACAAACAGCTGGAGAATCAGCGGCGCAAGGCATGAAGCAGGAAGCGTTTTAACTCCTCCTTGACAGCAAACGTGAAGTCCAGGTGCCCAAAGTCAAACTCCCGATAGGTGACCTGCCGCATTGAAAGCAAGGGGATGTAGGGCATGAGAGAAAGCATTCTGAACAACACCGACAAAAACTCTGGGCGTACAATTCGGTAACATTGATGCCAGAGCGGTGCTGGTACATAGCATGGGCCAAGGGGAATGCACCTCCCCCCCCAGGACACCTCCCTCTCTTTTACATTTGCAAGCAATGTGTTGCCAACCTATCAGACAGGCATTCTCAGCTACAAAGATATTTTAAGTGTTGAACCTGCCAAATATTCCATGGCTGGCAGTGTCCAGCCACTTACTCACCAGCTCAACTTGCTGAAGGTAGAGAGGTGGCACGACAATAGCCTCCATCCCACCCATCCTGACCGTACCATGCAGTCCTGCATGATTCCCTAATTCGAAAACATGCTTTCTGTGGCCAAGGCAAGCTTAGCAATTGGCATTGCGCCAAAATTAGGCGAACTAGCTGTGGTCAGTGATTGGTGGCATGTCATCCATAACCTGCCCGACAAGGTCTAGAAGCCTTTTAAGACAGACGCTGGGCCAGTGGGCCAATGGTCCAGCATGGCATGCTTCCCCCCCATGGCAAAGTAGCGCTCCTTGGCAACCACCCTGACTTATGGTATGCAATAGGCTGATCAGCCCCTTGTCAAATGGAATTGCCCACAACAATATAGGTGACATGTATTGAGCACATAAAGCTACTGTACCTGCAGCCCAGCTGCCTTCATGGCCTCATAATGGATGCAAATGTTGTGAGGGGGAATGACTCCATCTCGGGTGCCAGCCACCAGGTCAATTGGGATGCCAGCTGCAACCGCGACAGTGTGGCAATTATCTTGCTTTGTCACAGGTAGGCGCGTCTGCTCACAGAAGACAGCATGCGGCCTCCGACTTCCTGATGAGGGTGGATCTTGCTTCAATCCACGGGGGCAGCAGCTTGCTGCCGCACGAGCAGTGGATGGAAAGGACAGCTGTGGTATTATCGGCACCACTTCCAGATTGTCCCAGGAAGAAGGCATCAAACAGAAAGTGAAATACACAAGCTTATGCAAGTTCTGCAGTACCAGTCCACATAGCTGAATTAAAGACTTGTCCCCGAGAAGAAAGCAAACCATACTGCAGCTCACAAACCCTCAAGCCAGCAAAGCGTGCTCTTTCAACATCAGTCTGTTGAGAGCCCAGTCCTCTGTAGTGCCAGGTAAGGTAGCATTTTGCTGCTTTTCTCACCAGCTCTTGTGCGCGTTCTTTGATGGTACGCAGTCAACACTATACTGTGCTTGGCATGCATATTCACATGCGTTCATCTAATCACACATACGCATGCACATATGCATGCACGCTAAGCAATCAAAACAGGCAGACAAACCTGGTATATTGCACCCATATGCCCCCGCACATGTGGGGAGCACGTAGTCAAAAAGCCCACTCACCCAGGCTGCCGTATTGCTCCATGAGGTCAGGCGGCTGGCGCATGCCGTACGCAGCCATGTTTGCCTTTGCACTGCCATAGTCAAACAGGCGGAACTTGCCGCTGCGCGCGATCTGCGCCATGTGAATGCCTGCATCGGACACAGGAGCAGGCTTGCTGAAATCGTGAATCTTATTCATATATTTTGGCAGATGAGGCAAACAGATTGGCGAATATGCTGGGTCCCTGTATGGTTTCCAGCATCCTACAAATGAACATGCCCCTAAATGAGTGGACGCTCCGCTTGCAGCACAAGGCATCGATGAGAAAAGCCAGGAGCGCTCACTGCACACTCTGGTGCCCTTGACTCGTTGAGTTGGGCAGCAGAAGCATTTCCATGCTGCAACCATTTTGCCCAGATCACAGGAGTACCCACCCTGCGCTCTTCTTGCACACTCCCCCTTTCCAAGGAAGCAGAGCTTGTCGTGGCAGCCCAAGCACTAGCCCTGGTGTTCCGCCCACCAGCCTAAGACCAAAAGCATGGCCCTGCCCTATCTGCTGCTTCGAGCACAGGAAGCAAGCACTTGGCTGCAGGCCCTAGGGAGGCACTCACATTGGTGCAGGGAACAGGCTGGCATGGCCTTGGCCCCGTAGTGAGGCATCTGCAGCGCACGGTCCCACTGGCTGGCATCGCCGCTGAGCAGGCCCTGCGGGGACACAAGCACACGTGTACGCGCACGGGTGGTCAAAGCACTCACACGTGCGCGTGTGCATGTGTGCCAAGATGCTGCTACTGCTGCTGCTGATGATGATAATAATCATGTCCTTGCATGCACACGTGCACATGCGCACGCACACACACATGGGCACAGACGCATGGGACCATACTCAGGACTGGGCACACTGCTGTGCAGACCAGGTCACCGCGGGTGTGGGCTGCCCCTGCATGCGAGGCTCACCCGTATGGCCAGGTTGAGCAGCTCCGCCAGGGAGGGGATCGCGCGCAGGTCCGCCATGAGCTTGAAAGTCAAGCCGCGCGCAAGGGTGGTGGGGATGTACACCGGCGCCGCCAAGCTGGGCCAGAACAGCCGAGCCAGCCAGACCAGGGGCGGGAGGAAGAGGGCGATGGGGTGGCCGATCTGCACTCACGCGCACGCCAGTTTGTTTAGGTGAGGCGCAGCAGATAGGCCCAGGGTGTGGGAGGAAAAAAGGAAGGCAGGTACGTGCGTGCATGCGCGTGCCCCCAAGAGACTTGGAGCACCTATGGACATACGCGCACGCGCGCATACCATCCGGCCAGCGGGCGCGCACGTTCGAGGCGCAGGCTGCATGTGGGGGGCGGGTGTGCAACCTGGGCTCTTGGGGAGGGTCAGCAGCGCAGTCTGCCCACCCGGCTGTGTGGTGAGCTGAGGTGGGGCCACAGCTTGCCCGGCCAGTGGGCACGGCTGCGTTGCCTTTCCACCCCTGTTCCTGGCGGAGCAGGAGGAGGACTTGCATCATGTCCTGTGCGCGGTCCCGTGCACTGCAGCACGCACCGCTGCTTGGCCCTCCCCTCTCCCCCCTCATCTTCTCTTCCTTCTGCTCTCTTCCAGGATACGGGGGGCAGGCGCCCGCGGATGACGTGAGAGACTATGACAAAAATGAGACCCCCAAGGCGCTGGCCAGCTCAGCTCATCCAGTGCATCTGCGCATGCACCCACCCAGTGCACGGACCCACCCTGCGCATGCACTTACTCTGTGCGCACGCCCACTCAGCGCGCACCCCCACTCAGCGCGCACCCACTCAGTGCACAGACCCACCCTGCGCACACAACTACTCTGTGCGCATGCCCACTCAGCGCGCACACCTACTCAGTGCACACGCACGCACCCACCCACCCTGGGCATCTGGGCATGCACACCCGCGGGCGTGAACAGGATGAGGCGGTGAATCCGGCTGGGCCTGCCTTGCGAGGCGGCCACCACCGCGTGCATGAGCAGGCTCATGCCCCCCAGGCTGTGGCCCACCGCACGCAGGCGGTACGGCTCCCGCTCCCTGCGCAGCGCGGCAGCGGCGGCGGCGGCAGCAGTCACGGCTGGGGAGCGGAGGCGGCGGTGCAGACAGCGCCGGCGCCAGCAAGTGAGGTAGCAGGGGTCAGGTAACCCAGTGCTGTGACCGGGTGCTGCACCCAGCACACACAGGTTGCGGCAAAGGCCGTGCAGGGTATGCAAAAGCTGTGCAGGGTATGCAAAAGCTGGGCAGGGTATGCAAAAGCCGTGCAGGGTAGGAGCACCAACGCAGGCACCACACGCGCCCATCACCGTGCGTGCATTCATTGGAGCCATGGGCTGGCCAGCGCAGAGCCTCTGGCAGGCAGGCCTTGTAGCAAGGAGCGAGGAGCCGGGGCAAGGGCTGCAGCGCCTGCCACCAAGGCAGCGTGCAGCAACGGTCTGCCCTGCATGAGATGTATAAAGCCTGACTGGGGCACGCAAAGCACACATGCCAGAGCGAGGCAAAGAAGCACCCCAACCTCCACCCTCCGGCGCATGGAACCCCTGCAGAGCCCACAGCCCGGCGCGCAGCAACGGCCTGCCCTGAATGAGATGAACAGAGCCTTGCCGGGGCACGCACGGAGATGGGCCAGAGGAAGAACTCAAGCCAGAGCAAGGCAAAAAAGCACCGGATTCTCCTCCCTCTGGCGCATGGAGCCCCTTCAGAGCCCAAAGCCCGGGAGCACAACCCGCACCTGGTGGCCCCACGCTCGGTGTCAGGCTTCTGCGCCGGCGCTGCCTCCTCCGATTTGCGCCCCCCGCCCCCTGCTGCCGCCGCCGCCGCTGTGCCCCTGCGCAACACCGCGCCCACCGGTGCGAGCACGTGGCCCAGCCCCTCCAGGCCGGTGCCGCGGCTGATGCCGCCCAGCAGCGTGCTGTGCCAGGAGGGTGGTGATGGTGGTGGCGGCGGCGGCAGTGGGCCGCCGCTGCGTTCCTCTGCAGTGGTAAGTGCTGCCGCATCCACAGCCTCGCCTGTAAAGGAGCCAGCGGGCGTGGCGTGGCGAGAGGCGGAGGCTTGCAGCGACGGCAGAGGAGGCTGCTGCGCCAGCCCAGCGCCTCCTGCCCCGGGCGCAGTGCCTGCATCACCATCTGAAAAACGTGCAAACGGCGAGGGCGCAGGGGCAGCGGCCGGGCCGCCGATTTGGGAGGTGAGGTTGGCAGATTCATTGGCGGATGGGCCGACAGGCATGGGCGTAGGCGAGGGCGAGGAGGAGGGTGAGGGCGAGGGCGAGGGCGAGGACAGTGTGGAGGAGGGGGTGGTGAAGGAGCCGGACGCGAGGCCGTTGGTGCAGGGCCCGCCCTCTCCTGCCGTACTGCCATCGCTGCCTCTGCTGCTGCTGCCTCTTCTGCCGCTGCCGCTGCCAGCATCCTGGCTAGGGGAGAACGCCTGCAGATCCGGCTGCTGCAGGTGCGCCGCCGAGGATGGGCTGTCTGCCTCGGATGCCAAAGGCAGAGGGTGGCTGGAAATGCGGCGCAGCGCAAGTGGTCGCTGGTTGTGGGCACCTTGCCTACCCTGGCGCCCCTCCACGCAGCCTTCTTTGCCACCCGCATCCCTCTGCTGCTCGTGCCCCTGGTCCAGGTCCCGGTCTTGCTGCTGCCGCTGCTGCTGCTGCTGCTGCAGCATCTCCCGAGGCTGTTGCCGCGGGGCTGGCGGCTGGGAGCGGCGCTGCTTGTGTTCCGCGTGCTCTGGCTTGTGCAGGGGCTGCGGGGGGAAGGACGCGGCCTTGGCCGGGTGCGGCGGCCCGGCCGCAGCAGCCACGCCACTGCCCTGGCTGCTGGCGCTGCTGCGGCCCATGCTGGGGGAGGGCGTGATGGCGTGGGGGCGGAGGGAGGGCGTGCGCGGCGGTGGCGCGTGGTAGTCGGGCAGCAGGCGCGCGGCCAGCGGCCCCAGGTGGTCGAGCTCCAGGTCCACCTGCGGCCAGGCGTGACAAAAATCAGCCACACATGCTTCAGTATTCGTTCGCTAAGGCCAAGCCCAAGGGCAGCAGCGCCGCAGCACATGTGCGCAGCAGCACCACAGGCGCGGTGTGCTTGGCGGCTGCAAAGGCGCATGCAGCGGCTGCAGCTGCAGGGTGCAGGGGTGTGCGGAGTGTGATGGGTAAAGATGCTGCCACATGCGCCCCTACTCTGCCGCGCAGGAGTCAGGGGTGCTCATAATGGAAACTGAGAGAAGTGGGGGGGGGGCGCTCCCATAGCCGCCAAAAGCAGCAAGCTGGCAGCCAGGGGCAGGACGCGCATAGCAGGGGCGGGGCAAGCGCAGGAACGCAAGGGGATTGGTGTGTGCATGGTTGGTGCGTGCAGGACAAGTGCGTACAGGCGGCCTCTGCCCCCCACCCCAGCGCACCTGCCCACCGCCAAGCTCCGTGCACTTGACGTTGTGCACTCGCTCCAGTTGCGCGGCCACGTCCTGCGTGCCCAGCTCGTTGCAGCTGTAGCGCCAGTACGCGATGCGGGTGGACGCCTTGCGTGGGTCTGCAAGGGGCGGCCACGGACGCGCGGGGACAGGGATGAGCACGCCCTGGCCTTGCCACGGAGGCGGCTGCATGCCACGCACAGTGGCTGCCTGCCACGCACAGTGGCGCGCACCCGGGTCCAGAGGGCAGAGCAGCAGCAGCAACAGCAGCAGCAGGAGCAATAACAATGCAGCCTACAATAGCCGCAGCCTGTGGCAGGGGAATGGGGACGGCAGCCTGAAGATTGACCAAGCACATCACACTGCCGCGTTCTCCAATTGTGTCCCCCAAAAAAGAAATCCAGCTCACTCACACACGGAGCTTGGCCGGCTTTGGGGCAGCTGCTTGGGCCGCCAGGCCAGACACCGTCAGGGGCCAGCTTGATCTGAGCACAAAACAGCTTAAGACCCTCTGACTCTCTACCAGGGTGGCACACGCGCCCACTGGGCTTATGGCTGCCCAACCTTCAGCGAGCTGATGAGCTCGCACGCAGCTGGCTGCCCTACCTCTGCCTCTGCCCGAGCAGGCTGTGGCCTCTGCGCGCACCTTGGTGCAGGCGAGGCGCGTTGCAGCGGGAGTTGCCCAGCCACACGTCGTAGCCCGCGTCCCATGTGGCAAAGGCCTGGGACCCCGTCACGCCTGCGCAAACAACACACGCGCACGCAGCCCAAGCCAGCGCAGCGCGTGATGATTGAGAGCCAGGCAACTCCGGCCTTGCCCTCACAGGCACGCATGCACAGCGCGGCTGCATGCGCACGCGCGCACAAAGACAAGTGTAGCATGTGCTTGACACACACACACCCCTGGGTTGCGGGTCGTGTCCATTGCCTGGAAAAGACGTCCTCAGGGTCAACCTCAAGTCCAAGCCATAACTAATGTGGTGTCAGTCAAGCTCAAGTCCAAGCCATAACTAATGTGACCAAGCCATAACTAATGTGACCATAACTAATGTGGTGTGTGGACTGGCTGCGGACAGCCAAGTCAAGTCCAAGCCAAGCCATTTCAACTGGCACAGGCTAGGTTCAGCCCAGAGCCAAACTGGCATCCATCAGCCCTCATGCCAAGGCATGCGCCCAGCCTCTGCCCTACGCGCCCCAGCCCCAAGCAGCCCAGCAGCCAACGATGGCCTCACCTGCAGATACCCATGCCATGGATGTGTCCAGCACCCCGTGCATGAAGAACACGACGTCGCGGGACCCAGGGCGCGGGATGCGCTCCATGCGCAGGATGTACCTGCGTGCACGAGCGTGCACGCAATAGCTAGCTCTGGGCCTTGAGCAGCAGCAGGACTGCCATGGGCAGCGCACGCACACACACGCACACACACACACACACACACACACACACACAGGATTGCAGCGACGACCAGGGCTGCTTGCGCGATGAGGAGCCAGGCAAAAGTGCACACAGCGGCAATGCCTTGGCCCCCTGACATCAGCTAAAGCGCGCCCTGACACCAGACGCGCCAAAGCTAGCTGACTGCCGTCCATGAGCTGGCAGGGGCTGCTGGATGGGCACGACAAGGGCTGCGTGTGGGCTCCACAGGCAGCGGATTGCGCACACACTAGGGAGCTGGAGGGGGCACAGGAGCAGGCTGGGTGATATATTCCTGACGGCTGCATGGGCAGCCTCGAGGAAGAAGTCTGTGGGCAAGATGCCTGGCAGAGAGAGAGGGGGCTCCAGTAAGGAGGAGGGCAGTTTGCCCTTGCCTCACCGCCTGCAGGGGCAGCTCACCCTCGCCTTGTGGCAAACCCACTCACCCATCGTCCGTCGTCACATTGTGCACCTCCAGCGGGTAGCCCGCCAGACGGATCACATCGCCTGCGAGCGTGCAGCAGGGGCACATACACAGAGGTCAGACAGGATTCGGCATGCAGGGTTGGGCACACGAGCGCGTGTGATAGTTCGGCACCCGCGGGCGCGGGCCGCCACAGGGTGGGGCATGCCTGTGGCTTTGGAGGCGCGGCACATCTCCACCGCTCCCAGCCCTTCCCTGGCTGCAGCAGCCAGTGGGCTGCTTTGTACATGATGCTGCACCATGGCTGATTAGAAATCCAGCAGAGCAGGCAGTACCGAGTGAGTCTCCTCACACAGGCTCGCATGCAAGCTTTGGACCTGCTTCTGCCAGGAAGTGAGCCCCCCTCTATTAGGGTGCAGCTGTGCATACCTTGCAGCACACGCCTGTAGCCTCAGTGCTTACAATGAAGCACAGCCTCGCGACATGCACATGCATATGCACACACTGCACACCAATATGCCGGCGCGCACGGCACACAAACGACGCAGCACACACACACACACGCACACACACACACACACACAAACACACACGCGCGCGCGCGCGCACACACAAATACGCGCGCATACACACACACCACGCACGCACACACGCACCCGCTGAGGTGACCTGGCTGAGGTGCTGGCACACCGACTCCATGGCCCCAAAGCTGGCGCTGCGCTTGAGCGTGCCGCTGGGCCCGGATGGCGGCGTGGGCGCAGCTGCAGGTATGCCCACGGCCGCTGCCTGAGGTGGTCCCCTGCGCCGCGTGCGCTGCTGCGGCTGCAGCTGCGGCTCTTGGGGGAGGGGCAGTGCGGAGGGTGTGGAGGGCGAGGTGTGGGGGGAGTAGGGGGATGGGTCGGTTGGGGAAGGGAGGAAGGGCAGGTCGTTCAGCTGCGGGTTGGAGCATGCAGCCGGAGGGGCTCCTTGTATCACGCATGCCCTGGCAGCAGCTTGTGTGTGCACTGGATTGGAGTGGCAGCGTGAGGCGGTGAGTCTGCATGCCCATCGCGTCCGCGGTGGTCATAGCTTTTCAGGACAGTGTCAGACAGTCCAAGCGAAGGGTGTGGTCCAGTCTTTCAGGACCGTCCAAGACAGTACAAGCGCAGGTTGGTCACCGGTGTGGACTGTCCTTCCCCACAGTGTGGGTGCAGCTCCGTCCGGTGAATAGGCTGCCCAGGCCCACAGTGCGAGCAGGTGCAGGTGCACAGCAGCATGGAGAATGGTGTACCACAGTGGTATCAGCATACCGCTGCAAGCAGACTTGCAGAGCCACAGGTGCTGGCCTTGCTTCAGACAAGAGCCACATGAAGGGTACAGCAGCGGCGTCGGCGGCAGCGGCGGCGTAGGCATTGACCCCGCCACGTGCGCGCATGCGCAGCGGCTGGAGGGCAACCAAAATGCCGGGCCAGCTTACCATGTGCACATGCGCGCTGCAGCTGCGGGGCAGCTTACCATGTGCACATGCGCGCTGCGGCTGCGGGGCAGCTTACCATGTGCACATGCGCGCTGCAGCTGCGAGGCAGCTTACCATGTGCACATGCGCGCTGTGGCTGCGGGGCAGCTGGTCGACCCAGCCAGACGGCAAGAGCGGAGATGCCTTAGCCTCTGCGCCGGGCGTGGCCGCCACCTGCGGCACAGGTAGGCAGACACCCCGTGTATATGCTTGGTCATCTCAAGCAGCCCTCGGCAATGCACAGAAAAGGCACAGCTTCCACTCCCTGATGCCATCTCATCCCCGCCTTCCCCTTCTCAAGCTCATGCCACACACACATCCCTGAGTACACATATTCTAAGAGCACACACACACACACACACACGTTCATGTGAGTGCACATGCGCACGCACACACACATACAAGCACCGCCCACCATGCATGTAAAGCCCCCCTCCCCCTTAAACCTTCACCCCCACCGCTGCTGGCGCTGCCCCCGCACCTGGGGTTGGCCTGACAGGCCGGCCGAGGTGAGCACTCTCACGCGGTCCATCTGCGCCGCCTTGCGCCGGGCTCCGCCGGCCCCTGCTGCCTCACCCACCTCCTTGCTCACACCCGCGTCCATTGTGCCGAACGCGGAGTGGCGGGCGTGGGTGGGCGGCGCAGGGAGCGCCGGGCCGGCAGTGGCCGCTCGCTGCGGCTGCCTGGGGGCAAAGGCATGGGGTTGCGTGGGGGGCGGCGGCAGGCGGCACGCGGCGCGCAGCAGCCACCGCGCGGCCTCAAACGCCTGGCTGACGCGCAGCTCAAGCGCCAGCCGCACGTCCTCCAGCAGGCCTGTGCGCTTCAGGGACTCCAGGATGCCCATGCCTGCGCGCGCGCTCACGCAGGGGAAGATGATGGCGAGCAGGGGTGAGCGCGTGGGTGTGCATGCTTGTGCATGCAAGTGTGCTTCAGGGCCTCTAGGGTGCCCGGGCCTGTGCGCGCACGCACACGCACAACCACGCACACGCGCATGCTTACACGTGTAGAGGCACGCACACACATCCACGTGCACACGCGCACAGTCACAAACACGCAGGCACATACGCACACACGCGCGCGCACACGCACATGCGCACACGCCTACATCACATACACGCACGCACGCACGCACCGCTGTGCTGTACAAAGATGACGGGCTTTGCAGGCGGGGCCCGCGGCGTGC
>LKMJ01002726.1_pt1 | contig 16346 bp, 27 predicted proteins | sample 643391 | NCBI WGS metagenome assembly LKMJ01 (sample SAMN04112250, study PRJNA286221) | soda lake metagenome | biome: soda lake; feature: Kulunda Steppe; material: water; isolation source: sample PL-Br10 brine of Picturesque Lake | place: Russia: Kulunda steppe | collected 2010-07
CAAGCGAAACTAAAAATCTTTCAGGAAAAATGTTGTTCGATATTTTAGAGGTATAATTATACTATGGGTCGTTTTAAAAGCGCAACTGAAAACCTTGGATTTGTTTCTAAGGCTACAAATACGATACAGAAAAAAGAATACAATGAAGAAACAGAACAGGAAGAATGGACAAACAAGTATATTGTCGATATTGATTCGGTAGATGTAGAGGAAAAAGAATATAGTGATGATGGTAGTGTTTCACAGGCTGATGTTGTTCTAGATGTTAAGCCTAGCAAGATGGGGCAGATTATTCTTGATGCTTCTAGCTACAAAGAGGCGAAAGAAAAGCTCAACGAAAAAGGCTACCGATACAAAGACCAAATGTTCACAAGTGAGAAAGTCAAACAATTGGATGAGCAGTTGAAGAAGCTTGACTGCGAATGTAAAACAGGCGACATACTAGGGCTAAACCAACAATATTTGTACGATTATGACAGCGACAACCAAGTGTTCAGTATAAGGCTGGATTTGGATTCGGAGACAAGTGAACCTTTGATGGCGGGTTTGAAGTTCGGAAGCGATTCTGTTGAGTTTGTTTTGATTGAGACTTTGACTGATGCAACAGCTACTGTTGAAGGTGTTGCTTTTGACGAGTCTAATGGTTTTTTAGCTTCTGCTGGAGGGTTCGGTGATGATAATGTTTATGTTTATGATACTTCTGATTTTAGTTTGGTTGAAACTCTTGAAGATTCAGGAAGCAATGTTAATGGTGTTGATTTTGACGAGTCTAATGGTTTTTTAGCTAGTGCCACCAGGGATGAGAATGTTTATGTTTATGATACATCTGATTTTAGTTTGATTGAGACTCTTGAAGACCCAACAAGCACTGTTCGAAGTGTTGGTTTTGACGAGTCTAATGGTTATTTGGCTTCTGGCAGTGATGATGAGGATGTTTATGTTTATGATACCAGTGATTTCAGTTTGGTTGAGACTTTGACTGATGCAACAGACAATGTTTACTCTGTTGCTTTTGACAGCACTAATGGTTATTTGGCTTCTGGAAGCCTTAATAATAATGTTTATGTTTATGATACCAGTGATTTCAGTTTGGTTGAGACTCTTGAGGATGCCACAAACGAAGTTTACAGTGTTGCTTTTGACAGCACTAATGGTTTTTTGGCTAGTGCCAGCGCTGATGATAATGTTTATGTTTATGATACTTCTGATTTCAGTTTGATTGAAACTTTGACTGATGCAACAGACAGTGTTTTTAGTGTTGGTTTTGACAGTAGTAATGGTTTTTTAGCGTCAGGAAGCACTGATGATAATCTTTATGTTTATGATACTTCTGATTTCAGTTTGATAGAAACACTTGAAGACTCAACAGACGCTGTTGAAAGTGTTGGTTTTGACGAGTCTAATGGTTTTTTGGCTTCTGGCAGTGGGGATGAGAATGTTTATGTTTATGATATTCAAATTTCAGGAGTGTTTTTGAATAGTCCTGAAAACGGTTTTACACAGGCAAACAGGTTTTTCAACCTAGAATACGAAATACTTAGTGGAGACAACTCAGGTACGCTTGAGTTGATTGTTGATGGCGAAGTCGTGGAGACGCACAGCATAGATGAAGACCAAGAAGAAATTTTCACAACCACAATCGAAGTAGATAGAGATGATGTGGAGAAGACTTGGAAGGCTCAACTGGTTGACGATAGTGACAGCAGTGTTTTGTTAGAAAGCGATGAGAGGACTTTCACTTGTAGAGGTATTCGGGTAAACACTGGCGGAAACACCGTATAGTCCAAGTTTTAAAATTAGTTAGAAAGAATGACCGACCTTGAAAACGAATAGTAACTTAAACAACTATTGGTAATATTTTCTTTATGACTTACGGAAACCAGCGCTACGGGAACAGTCGGTACGGAAACCCAGAAGGCGAATTATTTATTCGACAAGTAACTGGTTACGTAGACAATATTTCTGGGGAATCAACTAGAACAATCAACATTAAAGTATTTGTAGAAGGTTATGCCAGTAAGATAGTCGGACAATCGGACAGAACGATAAACGTTAAACGTCTTACAGAAGGATACGTTTCAAGTCTTCAAGGCGTTACCACTAGGACACTTAATTCTTTCCGAAAGGTAAGTGGATTCGTTTCAAACTTAAAAGGCGAAACAAGTAGAACCGCTTCTTTATTCCGTAGACCAGAAGGGTTCGTTTCCAAAGTAGTCGGAAGTAACACCAAACAAGCTACTTACCTACGCCAAGTTAAAGGATTCACAAAGAAAAAAACGGGAGTCGTTACACGGAAACTTGAAGCTTTCAGAAAGCCAGAAGGGTTCGTTAGAAACGTCACAGGTAGAAGCATAATGCGACTGGACGCCCCCGACGTAGTTGGAAAAACGAAAGTAATTGTTTCGGACACAAAGACCTACGTAAAAGACAAACTTAATTAGAAATAAAAGAAGGCGAACCGCAGGTATAAGTATGGAAGTACATTTAAAACAAAAAGACAGTCTGCCAGACACCGTTAAAACGCTTGAAGACCGACAAGGCAGTGTAGACCTTTCTGGCGCACAAGTCTTTTTCTGGCTTGAAAACTTGGAAACAGGCGAAGTAGTAATAGAAAGCAGGGAAGTAGAAGTTACCGACGCAGAAAACGGCGAAGTAAGACTAGACTGGCAAGAAGAAGACACGGAACTAGAAGGCGACTACGCAGGCGAATTCGTAGCGGAATGGTTAGACGGCAAAAAGACTTTTCCGAACCACGAAAAAATACCAGTTAAAATACATAATAGCATAAGAGCAGGTGCGGAATAATGCGACTAATCGACACTAGTACGCTGGAAGAAGAATTCGAAGGCTTAAACAATAACGAGTACCAACGCTACGCCACTTACGGGAAACAGCAAAGACAGACCGCAGTCGGCAACTACTTTAAAGAAAGAGTACCGAAGGACTTCGGCGACCAGACAGAATTCGATTTAAGTTTTGACGACGTAGTCGAAGTGCATAAGGTGGCGAACCAAAGAAGACGGCTGGACGAAGACGAATGGGAACTGGAAAACGGAACTATAAAGTTGGACGAATCCACTGCAAATAGTAGTAACGCCATAGTTGTTTGGCTAGTACCCGAAGTCTTCAAACTGCTAGAACTTATGTACGCACTTAAACGCATAGCTAGCAGACACTTCTTGGACACTGGGAACGAAACCGAAAACACCAGATTAGAAAGACTGGAAGATGACATTCGAGAACTTAAAGACAGTATTAACCAAGCAGGTTCTTCGACTTACGGCGCACGTGACCACAGCGAACAAAACAGACCTTCTAGGTTCGGGTGACTTCTATGTCCGACCCGAAGACAGGAAAGGTTAGACCAGAGGGAAAGCGTAAACTGGAAAACCAGCTTCTTCGACAAGTAGGTGTAATGATTGTAAGTTTCGCTAGACGTTTCGCACCAGTGGACACGGGCAGACTTCGTTCTAGCATTCAATTCGTGGTAGAAGACGGTGTGCTTTACGTCGGAACAAACGTTAACTATGCGAAGCACCAAGAATTTGGCACAAGATTTATGCAGGCTAACCCGTTTATGCGCCCAGCGTTCGACGCAACCAGAAACAAACTGGAAGGATAAAAGTATAAATCCAGAGCTTCAAGGTTTTACTATATGACTAATTCAAAAGAAATAATTAAGGTTATGCGTGACCTTCTACGTGAATACCTTCCAGACCCGCACCAAAGGCAAGGGAAGGACTGGATTAAAAGAGAAAGTCCGACACACGTAGACAAGTACCCACAGATTAACTTCGAAGCCGTCGACGTTACTGGTAGCCCAGACAGACTTGGTTCTAGCGCTTCCAGTGACACTGCAAGAATACAAGTACAAGTAGAACACGATACCGCCAAAGATTTAGATATTGACGGCGACGGAAGAAAAACTGCGGGCGACGACGTACTAGACGAATACGAAGAACTTGTTAAAGGAATTGTTCTGGGCGACCTTGACAGACCTAGAAGCGAATCAAAGCTTCAAAGCGAAGCAGAAGTAAACGCAGGCGAATTTAGTACGACAACGCCGAACGCGCAAGACGGAAGTATCAACCAGTACAATATCGACTTTTTAATGTCGTTCACTTCCGAACCTAAAACCGATATATTCGAAAATTAGATATAAAACAAGGCAGGCGAAAAATTAACTATGGCGACTGTACGTAAAACTGGAATAGGCGACGAATTCAGAATATTCGAAGCCGACGTAGACTACGACGAAGACAATAATTGGACAAGTACGGACGGCGAAAACATTACTTCTGAACTAGGAAAAATCGAAGTAGCTGGTTTCGCACTTCTTGAAGAAGACGGCAACGAACACGGAAGCGTAGGAAAAGCACCAGAGCTTCAAGAAGCAATAGAAGGCGTAGTCGGCACAGAACTTACGCTTACAGTCAAAGCACCAAGCTTCGTAGTAATGCAGTTAATGGGCGAAAAAATTGAAGAAGACGGCGACTGGCAAGAAGTAAACCTTACAGACTACCTTCCAGAATTCAACGTGGAAATGGTAGTTACTAACAGGGGGGCAGGGGACAACTTTAACGTTCAAGAACCGAAGACACTTCGAATGGAACGTGTTAAATGGGAACAAGCCCAGATAGATATTTCTAACGACGGAATAGCTACCGTACAATTCGAAGGTAAGGCTATAAAGCCAGAAGTTAAGAACGAAACATTTGAAACGCCAGACCCAGAAGGCGTTACTTCTAACTACTTGGACTTGGTGGCTTACCTAGACGACAGACCAGTTGGCGCACTTCAAAACGGAACAATTACTTATAACAGGGAATGTAGTTTCGAACGGGATATTGAACAGACCCAGACAGGTATGCGTAGACTACCGACTGAAATAGTCGAGTCCAGCGAAAAAGAATTCAACTGGGACGCAACGGTTAAAGTAACGGACGACGCACCGTTACGGGCTTTTATGGAAGGTAGCGTAGACGAATCAGATTTGGATAACTACCCGATTACTGTTTCGGACAGGAAAGAAACCGTACCTTTCAAAGTCGCACACGACAACGAAGGCGACCAAGACCCAGCAGGCGGAAGCGTAGAACTTGAAGGCGGACACGTAAGAGATACCGACGGCGAACTTAACGACAACGCAGAAGTAAGGACTTTCGACATAGGTGGAAGCGGACTGGTCGCAAGTATCGAAGCTTAAATAAAGGTGTGACCAGTATTATTAATTATGCCGAAATTCGACTTAAAATGTGTAGACAAAGACCTTGAATGCGAAACTTTCGAAGGTGTTTCCTTCCCAAACTTTCTACTTGGAAGGGTAGCCGACAACGCTAACAGCGCTTTTCGAGCTACGGCAGAAGGTAGTACGGACGGCGCAGACGTAGATGGAAAAGTCACACTAGAAAATGCAGAAGACGTAAAGAAAAACGTAAAAGAAACACTTCTACGTGAACTGTTAAGCGCTATGCGAACCAAAGAAAAACTTCCCGCAGACATAGGCGTGAACAACGAAAACCACGACTACGAATTGTCGGCGGAAAGCAGGAACGAAGTATTCGACTTCTACAAAGGAAAGTTAGAGTATTGGAACAAAAAAAAAGCGAGTTGAAAAGTCGGGCGAAGACGCTAATTAACAAATGGGAAAAAGGTTGGAAGATTGAAGCCAAAGAACCAGCGCTTCAAAGAGCATTTAAGGAATTAAACCGACAGGATATGCCTTTCCAGACAGACGAATACTATTTAGACTATGGCACAGTCGTAGCTATGGACGTAATACAAAATGTTATGGCGGAAAAACAGATAGAACATAACAAGGAAATGCAGAATATCAATTAGGTATAAAATTAGACTTCCCAAATAATTTCTTATGGTAGGCGCTACGGACGCAGATATGGAATTCGAAATGGCAGTAACCGTAGACGAATCCGAACTGGAAAACTTGGAACAACGGGAACTAGAACAAGACGTAGATATAGAACTAGACGACGACACCAGCTTCGACCTTGAATCCAGCGACGACAGTGGCTTTTTCGCAGGTGGCGGACGTGGCGGAATGGGCAAACTTGCGGGAATACTTACACTTTTAGGCGCTATAATATCAATTTTAGCACCGCTTCTTCAACTAGTACAACTTATTTTCCGTGCCTTAACCCTTACGATACTACCAGTTATTAAAATGCTGGGTGTGGTGCTTCGTGAACCTTTACAGCGTTTAATCGAAGCACAGGCAAAGGCGAACAACGCTTTAAGCAATATAGAAGACTTTAACGAACAGGTTCAAGACGACCCACGAGGGTTCGCACTACATATGGCGGAAATGGCTACCGACCCGACAGGTATGGTGGCGGAACAACTAGGACTACCAACGTTTAGCAGTATTCAAGGCGACGCTATGGAACGTGCTTTCGGAGAAAGAAACTTCGTGGACGCAGGTCTTTCTATGGTCGACATTCTTGGACAAGGACACGTCGACGATATGTCGGACGAAGCACAGAAAGAAATAGAAGGTTCGGCACTAGAAAAGTTGTGGCGAATGGTTGAACCGTAGACATTTATTTAACAGGTCGTAAAAAAGAACTATGGGCTTTAAATTAAGACTTGTAAACTGGAATCCGAACGAAGGGAACGTCGAACCACCGATAGGCAGAATTGTTTCGGAAGGTAGCGACGACGCAGTACCAATAGAATTCCATTTCGACCTTTCGGAAAGGATTCAAGACCAAGACGACAACCCTTACGTAACTACAAGTGCCGATATACCACTTAATAACGTACAGTACGGTGTTATGGGTACAGAAGAAAACCCAGTTATCCGTGCAAAGCTTTACAATAACGGCGAAGACAAGTCTAACGGAACAATCGAGGACGCAGGAATGCTTAACCCAGACAACGACCAGTACGACAGTCGATTTGTGAACGTAGACCAGCAAAGCGGCGTAGTGACTAGGCGACAAATGCGTATTTTTCTTAAAGAATACATTCGAAACACACAGCAAGGCGCACAGTGGCGACTTGAAGGCGGAAGGTACACTAATTATTACAATATCGGAAGAAACGCACCAGTAACTATTCAGAATATGAACATAGTAAGGGACGTAAACGGGCAGATGTTCGACGCAGTAGAAATAAGACTTCGTCTAGGACAAAGATTTTTAGGAACGTGATAAAATGCAAAGACTTACCTACATAGATTCGAACGGTGACAAACAAGTTATAGGGTATTCCACCGACGAAAAGGACACGGCAATAGACAATATGGCGTGGGTGTCCCGTACAACGAAATTTGAACAGTTAGCGGTCTGGGGCAAAGTAGATTTAAGGGATAGAATACCTAGCACGTCGGAAGACTACGAGAACGGAACAAAAGAAATACTTCTGGAAGACAATATCGGTGGCGAATGGGAAGTCGTACAAAGATTCTACCCGCCGACTGGCGGAATGTCGAAACAAGACGCAGAAACAAAGGTTACGCTTGTAGGTTTCGGGTGGGCGACAGGCGAAGAAAAAGTAGAACTTGACTTAAACAATACTAATAACGTAGAAGTAATGGAACAAGCGCTTCCAGACGGCTACACACTTGTAGCGCCAGACGAAGGCGAAGTAGAAGGCGGTTACATCGAAATAGACCGATACCCGATTAAAGACAAACGCAGGCGTGTCTACGCAGATATGCAACAACCCGACTGGGTTCTTATTTTCACTGCGGAAAAAGACGGAGACGGAAACTACGAAGTCTACTATCAACCAAGAAACTTCGGTGGCGCAGTCGACGAATTAAACGGCGACACAGAACCAATAGACTTTACACAGTGGGAAAAAGACAGCGAAGACACTATTATTAACAAGGTAGAAGTAGATTACGTCGACGAAGAAGGCAATATGGAAGACTTGGAAGTAGTAGACCAAGACAGTATAAACAAATACGTCGAAAGATTCAAGCCGATTAAAATACCGTACGGAATAACACAAGAACAAGCACAGGAAATAGGCGAAAACGCTTTAAGCCCAGACCCAAACGACAGGGGCGTAGTTAAAGCACCTATATATCCTACGCACGTGCTTAACAGAAACTTTGTGTTGAGTTATTCGGTTGAAAGTATAGACGAAGAAACCCATTACGTACGCCAGCAAGTAAACTTTTATCCAGAAGGCAGAACAAAGTTGGAATTCGAATTCGTAACCGACGAAGCCATAGACCGTGCGGAAGACAGGGAAGAAATAAGACGTACACGTAGAAGACTTTTCGCTACGGAAGAAAGAGATTTCGGAAACCAAGACTTCAAAGATGCAAATACGGAAGAAGTAGACGACAGGTACGACGACCAGAAAGACAACGAACAAAGCCATAACGTAGGTGGCGAAGACACTACTAGAAGTGGTGGTTCTTCGCTGGTAGAAGAATCAGATTTTACAAGCAGTACAACGGTAGAAAACACAAACGAATGGCAGACGAACGAAGTTGACTGGACGGTTTCCAACGACGGCGCAGGAATGCTGGTTTTTGTTTCCTTCAACACTAGACCGATAGCAGACCCAGACGACTTTAACCAGTTAGCTTGTGTAGCGCTTGCACGTATATGGGATGGTAGCAACTTTAAACCTAGTAGCGACGGGAAAGGTAGCGACGCTTTCCACTTTGCACAGTCCGACAGTGTTTTCCACAACCAGAATTCGACGCTTGTTTTCTGGTATCCAGAAGAAGTGCGGGACGGCGACAGTTTCGAACTAGATATAAGAGTAAACGAATTCGATAGTGTAGACGAATACGAAATGGGTGTGCGTCTGCATTACAGTGTTATAGGCGAACATCAGCACGACGTAGGCTTTGCAACCGACAGGGCGCTAGACAGGGAAACAGGTGTAGAAAACGAGGTAAGCGACATAAGGCAAGAATTAGAAGTGCTTGGAGAAACAGTGGAAAAACTTGTAGAAGTAGTAGGTTTAAATGAAAAAGACCGTTAAATGATACTATGAAAAAGCCAGATAAAATTAAGGTTTTAGGGTTTGAAGAATCCGCACCCGAGAGAATAAGAGTCGTAACGGAATGCGACGGCGAATGCTACGACAAAAACTTTCCGCAACGCATAAGCCATAACTTCGACCAGATTCAAAAGAATTTTTACGAATTTGAAGACGGCGAACAGTTTTTCTTAAAGAAAATGCGGAAACTATACACGTCTGGCGAACCAAGTAGCCACATAGAAGCAGAAGCCATAAGTAATAAAGACGAAGTAGAGCTTCCAGATATAGAAAAGCACGTAGAAGAACTTAACGAAAACTATACGGGCTACGAGATAGTAGCCGACGGCACGTTAGAAGTTGATACGACCCGACCCGAAGAATAGTTACATAAGTACGAACTCATTTAATCGTATATATGAAAGAATTAAAGGATAAAATAGTCGGCAGACTAACGAATTCCCATTTCTTTACAGAAGACAAGTGGGAAGAAGAACACCAAATACTACCGTACTACATAGGCTTTCTTTCCGCCACCGACGAATGGCACGCACTTATGACAGGCTTCAAGTACGGACTTTCTACGAAGTACGAAGAACTTCCAGAATTCCTTTTCGACGAAGACAACCCACGTTATAGCTGGGAAGTCGCAGGACAAAGCCACTATGCAGAAAAAGGATTCGTGGCGGGAAACCTTACGCCGAACGACAGGTCTGGTTGGGTAGCAATCCCTACCAGCGTAGTTTTATGGGAAATTGGGAAAGCCGTTCTACGTATAGCAACGGGTGTGTAGCGAATGCCAGAAGACGACGAAGGTGTTGATATGGAAGTAAGACAACGAATTATAAACATTCACGAAAGCGTGGCAAGGATAGAAGAAAATAATAAGAACATAGAAAACAAAATCGACAAGCTGGAAAAACGTATGGAAAACCACGAAGACGACTTCGAAGAAAGAATCCAGCAAGTCGAAGAACGTGCGCAGGAAAATAGGGATTATATTAAGAAAGCGGTTGGCGCAGTAACCGTCGTCGTTACCAGTGCAAGCATTTTCGGTGTTTTCATTTTAGAAGAAGTTAAGGAACTAATCGGATTATAGCACAAAAATATATACAACCTTTCAATATTATTTCTTAATGTCTTCTAGACGTGTAAACTGGACTTACCTTTTAGAAGAAAACTACGACGAAAACCTTCAACGCCACGTCGAAGAACTAGGACAGACGGAAGGCGGACGTTTAATTCATAACTGGATAGCCAACACTTTCGAAGAAGACCTACCACTAGACTTCGAAGTGGAATGCGAAAACGGTAGGGCGGACGCACTGGACGACGACGTAGTCTACGAATTCAAGTCGAAGCACCCGAACGTCTTCCACGACAAGCCACCTTACAACAGGGACATAAAACAAGTCGAAAAGTATTTGGAAGCAGAAGATTTAGAAGCAGAATACGGGGTACTTGTGTACATCAATCGTGGCGACCTTTCCGAAGTACAGGAATACCTTGTAAATGGTACAGTCGAAAAATTATAAGCTACCACACCATTTATTAAGACTAGTCACATAATTAGAACATAGAACCAAAACACGAAAAAGAGAAAGTGGGAAAATCCCACAGTTGCCTACGTATAGATGGGTTTCCTACTTTCTTAAACTTAACTAGAACCTACTATGTCAAAGAAAAGCATTTCCGCACGACTACCAGAAGAACTGGTTAACAGAATAGATAAAATCTGCGAAAACAGAACTAACTTTTTAGCGAAAGCAGTCCTTCGATACATCGACGACCCAGAACTGTTCGACGAAGCTATTCAAAGAGAAAAAGACAATAGGGACGAACTTATTAAGAAGAAGCAAAGGATAGAAAGAGAAATAGAACAGAAACGGGACGAAGTAAGGGACTTGGAACATTTGAAGTCTAGGGCGAAGACTATGCAGAAGGTTAAAGAACAGATACCTTCGAAGGAAATACATAAGGTGCGCCAAACAGTACGTGCCAATAAGTACGACAACGACCCTAGAAGCGCAGACCCAGAACAAGTAGTACAGCACAACGCAAAGCGCCTAGCAGAAAACTACGACATAGAAAAGACGAAGGTCGTAGAAGTGCTTCGGGTACACACCGAAGTCTAATTCTTTCCTATTTTCCCACCTTGTATTACTTCTTTCTATTGTATTACACTTGCCCAGAAATTATTCAGACCTATATAGACATTCGAATAAATACACCGAATCGTATGTATTACAAAGTATATTTCTTTAATATAGTATAGTATTAAGTTGAATACATTATAGTATATGTATTACTAGGATTAATTCGGTAGAAAAATATGTTTTCAGACATTCCAGTCGAAACGAAGGGGTGGGACAGTAATATAACGGCGTGATAGAAAAACAATATTATGTCTTCAAGCGAAGCCGAACCACTAGAACCACGCCAGCATATGATAGGCGACGAATGGGAAGACTTCGACACTATACTAGAAGGGTTAAGCGAAGGAACAGAAAGTCCAGTCGAAAAGTATGACCACGTCGATAACACCACAGAACTAATTAACTATGTAGCGGAAAACCTAGAAGTCAACGAAGACGACTTGGAAAGAGTACAGACGGAAATAGCGAACGACAAGTGTCCTTACTGCGAAGAAGATTATTTGGAAGCTATTACAGGCAACGCCGATATATCGGACAAGGTCGACCCGACACTTGCAAAGAAGAACTGGACTACGACAGAAGATAGTTATAGGGAAGACGCAGACGAACGAATAGGCTTCCATTTCTACGCTGGTTGTGACGAACACCCAGACGCATTTATGTTATACGAGGAAACGACACACCAGTAAATTCTTTTTATACGACCAGTCACAAGTATAACTTAATGGTTGCATTAAAACAAATTCGTTCGACTATAAAGAATATAGTAGAACAAATTCGTTCAACCATAAGGGAAAGGTTAGACGAACCATGCCCAGAACCTTACGACTATGTCAAATGCCCAGACTGCAATAGGCGAATGTACTTTCGGGACGTTTTCGAACACTACTTCGTCAAGCATCTAGAAATAAGGGAAAAGTTAACAGAAAATCGGGAAAATGACAATTCGAAGTCTTCGACTACACACGAACATAAAGTAAGGAAACGGGATTTACTGGATTCTTACGAATTAGACAGACCAAGCGACCAAGAAGACGACGGGAACGAACTACCGAAGCCAGACAAGAAATATAGCGAGCTAAAAGAAAAACGACTGCGTAGCAAGTGGAATAACGTCATAGAAAAATTAGAAGAACGTGGCGAAGTCAAGGTTTCAAAGAACCAGCATAAAGGCGGACTTCGTGGTAATCACATAGTAAGAAGGTTCGAACAAGTGGCGAAACGATTAGATATTGAGGTCGAAACAGAATACGGCGACAGTTGTAGTAGAATAAAGAAAGTTTAAAACTATGACTAGTCATAATAATTACATTATGTCGGATAACGACCAGAACCCGAAAACTGGCAGAAAGCCAAAAGACCTAGACGACGAAACCCTAAAAGAAGTAATAGAAGAACAAGGCGAAGCCACCACAGAAGTAATTAGAAACCAGTACCTAGACAGGAAAGAAGACGAAAGCAGTTTGGCTTGGAACGCTTTACAAGAATACCTTAAACGCCACGAAGAATACAAACTACATAAAATCGGACAGTACAACGTCTGGAAGGTGCAGGAATAATGGCGGAAGAAGAACCAGAAGAAGTAGATATAGCAGAAGCGCTAGCAGAAACTATGGAAAAAGAAAACGGCGACAGTCACACAGAATACGACCCTAACGTTTTCCACCCTAGCGGATTAGCGCCTTGCACAAGACAAGCGTTTATACGGAAGCTTGGAATCGACCACCACGACACACAGACACTAGGCGTTTTCAAGATAGGCACGCTTGTCCACGAATACATAGAAAACGAAGTGTGCGAACAGCTACCAGATTCTTTCCAGCACGAAACACAAGTAAAATACGAAACGGAAAACGGAATAAAAATTACTGGACACGCAGACGGATACGACCCAGAAAACGAAGTAGTTTATGACTTCAAGACTACGGGCAAGAACGGTTGGGGTGGCGACGACAGGTATCCGAACGACTTCGACGGACACAAGAAGGACTACATTAACCAGCTACACGTCTATATGAAAGCGCTAGGTGCAAAGAAGGCGAAGATTGTCTACGTACACAAGCTGGATATGCAGGTAAGAACCTACCCAGAGAAAGAAGGCGAATTTATTGAATTCGACGAAAAACGCTGGGAATACATTAAACAGAAGGCGGAAAAGGTACGGGAAGCAGTTAAAAAAGTGGTTACGGAAAAAGAAGACGGCTACGAACTACAACTGCAAGAACTAGCGGACGGTCTACCTTTCGAAAAGTGTTCTAGAGACGACTGTTATCAGTGTAAGCGGTACGAAACCCTTGTCGAAGAACTACAAGGCTAGGGTAGTACCCTACCTTTTATAAGACTAGTCACATAAATAGTTAGTAAGGGTGTAAACCGTGACAGAACTATTCAAAGAACAATTCGAAGATACGTACAACCATAAAATCCAAAAAGGAAACCTAGAATTCGTTGTCCGCAACGGCTTCGGTGTAGCATAATGTCTGGAAACCTACCACCGAACTTCGACGCAGAACGTGCGGGCGTAGTCCAGAAAGAAGAATACTGCCGACACTGCGACAGTCGACCTTGCAAATGCGACCAACTAGAAAACGAATTCGAACAACGCAGACTGGAAAGGTGCGAAGAATAATGCCGTACAACTGCGACTTCAAAGAAGAAATAGACAAGAAAGAAGGCGAACGCCTGAATATAGGCGAAGAATTAACAGTATGTGCGGACAACACAGGCGACATAATAGCTACATACGTAATTAAAGACTTACGAAAAGAAGGCGAAGACAAAGTGCTTGTAAAGGCAGACCTAAAAGGTGCAGAAGAATAATGCAAGTAAAAAGTATCGACCAGTTTATGTCGGACTTGGAAACATACGAAGTAGTCGACACACAAATTAGTGTGGCAGAAGAAGGTATCCACGATTTGATGCTTATAGTAATGGAATCTGTTTTCGAACACAAAGAAGTAACGGTAAAAGCCAGATTAAGCAAGCCAGAGTACAACGAAGGCGTAGTCGAAGCATTTATTCGAAAGCCAGAACAAAACGAATCAGTAGACACAGAAGCAATATACACCGCTAGACGCTACCTACTAGACAACAAGTTTTCCGTAACAATAGAAGCGTGATACTATGAAAGAACAACCACTAATACAAGAAGTCGAAGAACTTCAAGAAGATATAGAACAAGTACAAGAAAACCTAGAAGAACAGATTAAACAACCTATGTATTAATGCTATGACACTACCAAGTAAGATAGACGCAGACCACGAAACAGAATCACTTGCAGGACTAGACCAGAAAACCCTACGTATGATACAAGAAGCTTTCCAGTACGAAAGTATCGACCAAATGAACTTCGACAGGGAAGCAGTTAGCCACGTACTACGAAAGATTAGGGACGAAATATTCCTTCGCAGATACGAGTACGAAGGACTTGCGCAGTGGCTAGAAGAACAAGGTTTTGAATACCTTAAACGGGACACCAACCAGTACGACGGTTGGGTAGAAGAAATGCGTATGGTTAACTGGGAAGAACAAATACTGGTAACGGCGGATTACTACGTGGATTCGAAGCAAGGAATTCGTGGCGTTATAACTTTCTGGGAATTTGACAAAGACGCTTACCAAGATTACAGGGACGAAAGGACACCGAAGCCTTACCAGACACCAGAGGATAGCGACGACGTAGTAATTATGCGACAAGAAGACTTCGACGACGAAGTAGAAAACTTCTACATAGACGCAGATGTACTTTTATCGGTTAGCGGTAAGAAACGTGTCGAGCTTTCAGAAGTAGCGACTAGAAAGTATGCGGAAGAAAAGGACTTGGAACTTCCAGACTACGAATTCAACTTACCAGAAGAAGGCGAAGAATAAGTTTTTCTTTTCCCTTCCACACCTACCCTTTTCTTTTCAATTCTTCTTAAACTTGTAAAATTTCTTAACAAGAAAACAGGCTTTTTTGTAAAGAATTCTTATATAAGGAAACGGGTGTATCCACCACACCTTATATAAATGTGAGTGGTCTTATAATTACATAGAAGCACAAGCATTCGAACAGAAGTGTTTCGACAACTACAAAGGTGTAAACCGTGACACAAGCAATCGAAAACGACGACCTAAAAAACAAGCTTGAAAACAAGCTTACAGAAGAACTTCAAAACCTACTACACAACGACGGCGAAGTCGAAATAACCAAGTTAAAGGAATACGTCGACGAAGACGGCAACGGACAGCAAAGGTACACTTGGGACGCAAGAATTACAGGGCAGTCGCTTTTATACGTAAGCGAACTTTCTAGACAACCAAAAATGCCAATCCAGTCCATAACAGCCAAAGAAAGCAAAGTCTTCGAAGTAGACGGCGTATTCGACCTAAAAGAAATGGTGGTGTAAATGACTAATTTAAACCACCACAATTTCCTTTCTTCCCTTCAATCCACGAAGAAAAAGCTTCGAGCAAACAAGGAACAAGCAGAAAAATTGGAAGAAGACGAAGTAAGAAGCATAGTGGAAGACGCACTAGGCAGTATGGAAAACGCAGTCGATATAGTCGAAAAAAAGACCAAGGACAAAAGTATAGGTGACTTAGAATAATGCCGACGGAAAAAGGAAAAGTAGAAGAAGCCGACGAATTCCAGACTAGCAACGGGAAAGATATGTATAAGCTAGTAGTTAACGGCGAAGACCACAGTAACTTCGGAAGAGTGCCAGAAGGCGTTAGCGAAGGCGACACAGTCAAGATTCAATACGAGAAAAACAACGGTTTCCGAAACATCGAAGACGTGGAAGTCGTGGAAGAAGGCGAAGCACAGAAACACGACACCCAAATGTCTAGGCAGAAACCTATCGAAGCAATAGGTCGTATTTATCAAGGCAACCCGCCTTCCGACGAAACCGAATTCCGACAGTTTAAGGTACTGCTAAAAGAGCTTTCCCATTTTTCGAAGACTGGCGAATTCAAGATAGAACCAGAAGACTTGGAAATGGAAATGCACGACATAAGGCAGTTTATCGAAGACTTCAACGAAAACCAGCAAGAAATAATGGAAGCGCTTAAAGAAGAAGGTGTAATCGAAGAATGACACAAGAAAAACACGGCAACCTAATTTTAGAATTCGTTAAAACCTACGCAGAAGAACACGAGCTAGACCCGAACGAACTTGCACAGCAAGCTATGGCTTACCAGCAAGCCCGTATGTACGCAGTAATGCTGGACGAAGAAATGGTCGA
>LKMJ01002727.1_pt1 | contig 16337 bp, 11 predicted proteins | sample 643391 | NCBI WGS metagenome assembly LKMJ01 (sample SAMN04112250, study PRJNA286221) | soda lake metagenome | biome: soda lake; feature: Kulunda Steppe; material: water; isolation source: sample PL-Br10 brine of Picturesque Lake | place: Russia: Kulunda steppe | collected 2010-07
GAGGAGCGCCCGGATGCCGCCGGACTGAGCGTGCCACGCATGCCCATTGGCTCCCCCGGTATGGAAATCCAGGGCGAGGGACGGGATGCATTTGATGTGGTGCTCTTCCGCCAGGACGGCAGCCGCGAGGTCTTCAGTCACTATCCGGCCATGAGCTCACTCTGAAACCGATCGGCCCCAGACCACGACGGGGCCGATCAGCTCCGGTATACTCGCTTGCTCAAATCCTCCGCGACGCCACAGGTTTTTATCCATGCTCAACCCCGACGCCCTGAACCAGCTCCGTCAGCTGCGCAGCGACATTGAAGCCGAAAAGGAAGTTCTTTCCGGTACCGTAAAACGGGTAACCGGTCGTTTCGGCTTTGTGGCGCTGGATGACGGCCGGGACGTCTACCTGCCCAAAGAAGAAGCACAGCGGGTTCTGCTGGGCGACCGCGTACAGATCAGCATCATCGAGGGCGAGCAGGGCAAGCCCAGCGGTCAGCTGGAACAGCTCGACAGTCAGAACCTGGACACCTTCATTGGCCAATACATTGTCCGCGGCAAGGGCCACTTCATTGCCCCGGACATCAACGGACTCAGCCGCTGGCTGTTCGTGCCCCCGAAGCGGCGCAGAAATGCCAGCGACGGCGACTACGTCCACGCCCGGCTGACCCAGCATCCGTTCAGCAACGGCAATGCCCAGGCGGAGATTCTGGAGATCATCGGCAACGCCAGTGAACCGGGCATCGAGCGTGGTTATGCGGTTGCCAAGTATGCCCTGCGTGAGCGCTTTCCAGAGACTGTTGAAACGGAAGTGGCAGCGCTTTCCGAAGACACCATACGCGAGGTGGGCACCAGCCGGACGGATCTGACCGAGCGCCCCTTCGTCACCATTGACGCCCCCAGCACCCAGGACATGGACGATGCGGTCCATGCCCAGCCCCTGGAATCCGGCTGGCGTCTGAGCGTGGCCATTGCCGATCCGGCAGCGCTGGTGCCTGAGGACGGGGCCACGGAACAGGAAGCACGCCACCGGGCGAGCTCGGCCTATTTCCCGGGAGCGCCACGTGCCATGCTGCCTCCGGCCATCAGCCAGGATCTGGGGTCACTGGTGGCGGGCCGCCCGCGGCTGGCCATGGTCTGTGACGTGACCATTCACGAAGACGGCAGCCTGGGTGATTACCAGTTGCGCCCGTCACTGATCCGCTCCCAGGCCAAGCTCAGCTACGACAGTGTCGCGGCGCTGTTCGACGGTCGATTGGATGACGAGCTCAAGGAGCTCGACGATGACACACTGAACAGCCTGCAGCAGGTCAAGGCGGCCACGGATGCACTGCGTCAATGGCGTGCCGCCCATGCGCTGGTCAATGAGGACAGGCCCGATTACCGGCTGCGGCTGGACGAATCGCGCCGAATCCGCAGCATTGAAAAGCGTTACCAGAGCGGTGCCCACCGCCTGGTGGAGGAGTGCATGATTGCCGCCAATCGCTGCGCTGCCGATTTCCTCCAGCGTCATGAGGGCGATGGACTCTTCATCACCCATGGCGGGGTGCGTGACGAGAAAGCGGGCAACATCCGCCAGCTGCTGGAGCAGCACTGCCCGGAACTGCTGGATATCGATCCGAGCACCCCTGAGGGTTTTTCACAGCTTATCCGTCAGGCCTCTTCCCTGGAGACGGACGTCCCGGTGAAGGCCATTGTCATGCGCCAGCTTGAGCGGGCGGAAATGGCCACCCAGGCAGCGCCCCACCAGGGCATGGGTCTGTCGCTGTACACCACCATGACCTCGCCGCTGCGCAAATACAGCGACTTCTTCGTGCACCGGCTGATACGCCACCATCTGGGTCTTTCCCCCAGGCCCCAGTGGGATGCAGAGGTCCTCACCGCACTGCAGGAATCGCAATGGCAGCTGCGTCAGGCGGTCAATGAGATGGAGCAGTCGCTGAAGCTCAAGTTCGCCCCCTCATTGGGCCAGGAGCCACTGGAGGGCGACATCGTGCAGGTCACCCCTTCAGGGTTTCAGGTCCGCCTGAGCGAGACCGGTCTGGTGGGATTTGTATCGACGCGGGATCTCAACGGCAAGTACAGCTTCGACCCCATCACCCACACCCTCTCCGGAAAGCACCGGTTCCGGCTTGAACAGAAGGTGCAGGTGCGTTTCCGGGAGGTGGACGAGGAGCGCCGCCAGATCCGCTTCGATCTGGTCAGCCCCTGAGGCCTGGTTTCAGGCCTCAGATCCCAGAGCCTCGGCCCGGCGGCGTATGGCCGCCAGCTCTTCGGGCTCTGTCCTGGGTATCGTCCAGCCCTGCAGATTCTGCTCAATCAGCGCCGCCAGCGCGTCCAGGTGACCGGCGTCGGCGTTGAGCGCCGGAATGTAGCCAAAGTGCTCACCACCAGCCTCCTCGAAGTATTCCCGGTTTTCCTCGTCAATTTCCTCAATGGTCTCGAGGCAGTCCGATGAGAAGCCGGGGCAGACCACATGCACGGATTTCACGCCCTGCCCGGGAAGCGCCTTCATGGTTTCATCGGTATAGGGCTTGATCCATTCCTCGTTGCCGAACAGCGACTGGAAGCTGGTCATGTACTCGGACTCGTCCAGTCCCAGTCGATGTGCCAGCAGTCGTGAGGTCTTGTGGCACTCACAGTGGTAGGGGTCGCCATTGAGCAGGTAACGCTTGGGCACACCGTGATAGGACAGCACCAGCTTCTGCGGTTTGCCATGCTCCGCCCAGTAATCCTCGATCTTGCGCGCCAGCGCCTCGATGTAGGGCTCAAAGTCGTGGTAATGACTGATGAAGCGCAGATCCGGCAACCAGCGGCGCTGTTTGAAATCATCCGCCAGGGCATCGAAGGTTGAGCCGGTCGTGGAGGCCGAATACTGCGGGTACAGCGGCAACACCAGCAGTTTGCGGGCGCCGCGGCGCTGCAACTCCTCCAGCGCCGAGGCAATCGAGGGGTTGCCATAGCGCATGGCGTACGCCACCTCGATGTTCTCACCGTAGCGGAACTGCAGGCGCGTTCTCAGCCCCTCACACTGCTGCTTCGTGTAAAGCAGAAGCGGCGAGCCCTCTTCCGTCCAGACGCTTTCATAGGCTTCTGCGGATTTTTTCGGACGGGTACGCAGTACGATGCCATGCAGAATCGGCCACCATTTCCAGCGCGGCAGCTCAATGACCCGCGGGTCCGACAGGAACTCATCCAGATAATGACGCAACTCCTTCGTCTGTGGCGCGTCCGGTGTGCCCAGATTGGTGATGAGCACCCCGACCTTTGGCTGCTGATCGTGCGTGAAATGGTCACTGACACCCTGATACTTCATGTTCCGCTCTCTCCGTATGATTCAGGCATTGAATACGCTGCAAGGCCCTGACTGGTTTGCTGACCACGCTGACGCGCCATTCTTGCACAGCACAACGGCAAACCCCATCCTGTCCATAAACAGACTGACCAGAGAGGTCGCCATGTCCGCATCCCGGAAACTGCTTATCGTGGCCCACGCGCCCTCACCCAACACCCAGCGCCTGGCCGACGCCGTACTGCGTGGCGCCCGGCATGAGGACATTGAAACGGTTGAGGCCCGCCATGTTCTGCCACTGGAAGCCGGTCCGGACGATGTCCTGGCCGCCGACGCCATCATTCTCGGTACCACAGAGAATCTGGGATATATGAGCGGAGCGCTAAAAGATTTTTTTGATCGCAGCTATTACCCCTGTCTTGAGAAGACCCAGGGAATGCCCTTCGCCAGCTACGTGCGCGCCGGCCACGACGGCACCGGCACCCTCAATGCGCTGGATTCCATCACCACGGGGCTGCGCTGGCGAGCGGTTCAGGAGCCGCTGCTGTGTCGGGGGGAGTTTGACGAGCACTTCATAACCCAGTGTGAGGAGCTGGGCCTCTATGTGGCCGCCGGGCTGGATGCCGGCATGTTCTGAGGGGGTCACAAAGGAAGGAGGGGCGGATTGGCCACCGCCAGGTGGCCAATCACACCAGCCAGCCTTACTGCATCGGCTGCTGGCCCTGCTGCTGCATCTGCTGCTGCATCTGCTGCTGTTGCTCCTGGATCTGGCGCTCAAGCTCTTCACGCTGCTCTTCTGTGAAGACGCTTTCAACGCGCGCCTGAAGCAGAATGCTGTCAGCGGTCATGTCACCTGTCAGCTCGCCCAGCTTGGCGGCGCGCTCGCGGATCTGGCCTTCATCATAATCCGGACCGATCATGCCATCGAGCTCTTCCTGCAGCTGCTGGACTTCCTGCTGCTTTTCCTGGATACCGTCCTGCATCTCGTCCAGGATGCCGCGGATCTCTTCCTGCTGCTCATCGCTCAGATCAATCATCTGTGCCAGCTGATCCACCTGGTCGCCCTCAGGCTGTGGCTGTTGTCCCATCTCCTGGGCCATGGCGGGAGCCGCCATCACCAGCGACAGAATGGCAACGCTGACAAGCCTAGCAATCTTCATAGAACACTCCGGTTAAACGGTTATGGTTGTACGTGAGCTTCACAGCATAACGTGTTTTCCCGCCAATGCACCACCGGGGCCTGCGGCATCCGGATTGCGGAAATGTCATCCTCAGAGATAGGGAGAGAACAGCCGCGCCAGGCCGTTTCGCAGCTTGGCAGGCAGAGAGGCGCTGCAGTGGCGCTCCAGGGTATACTCGCTGGCGTCAGCCAGGCGCTGGTCAATGATTGCTTCCAGCTGCCGGGTCAGCTCGGGGTCATAACACTCGAGATTGCACTCGAAATTCAGTGACAGGCTGCGTGGATCCCAGTTGGCGGAGCCAATCATCGACCAGCGCCCATCCATGGTGAACAGCTTGCTGTGATCAAACTCCTGCTCACTGAACCAGACCCGCACCCCCCAGCGCAGCAGACTCTCAAGCTGGCCCCGACAGGCCCAGTCCACCAGCGGCAGGTTGTTGCGCCGGGGCAGCACCACATCCACCCGCACGCCGCGCAGCGCCGCTGTTTTCAGGGCATCCTGAAGGGTCAGATCCGGCAGGAAATAAGGCGTGACAATGCGCACATGGCGCCGGGCCACCGACAGCACTCCGGCAAAAAGCTGGCGCAGGGTATCGAAAAACTCATCGGGACCGTCCACCACAACCCGCGCAAGGCTTCCGCCAGCGACGCTGGGTCTGGGAAACCAGGCCGGTCCTTCCAGCCATTCACGGCAGGCAAAGTGCCAGTCCTGGGCGAAAACCGCCTGCAGCTCGGCCACCACAGGCCCTTCCACCATGAAATGAATATCGCGGATCGGGTGCTTCGGGGCGGTGGCCACACAGTTACCGGCAGCAATGTTCATACCGCCGGTGAAACCCAGCTGGCCATCCACCACCAGCGTCTTGCGGTGGTTACGCAGGTTCAGAAACGGCATCCCCAGCGGCGGACGCGCGGGCATGAACCGGGCATAGGGCACCCGGTTACGCCGCAGCTGGCGGATGATCGAAGGGAATGAATAGCGCAGCCCCACCGCGTCCACCAGAACCCGCACGGCAACCCCACGATCCACGGCCCGCGCCAGGGCGCGGATGAAGTCCCGTCCCGAGGCATCATTGTTGAAGATGTAGGTGCTGAGCGTAATGGTCTGCCGGGCCTTCTCAATGGCCTCCAGCATGCGCGGGTAGGCGGCATCGCCATTGAGCAGCGGAACAAGGCGGTTGCCGGCAAGCAGCGGCTGATCGGATACCGCATCACCGAGCCGCGCCAGTGGCTGCAGATAATCCGGCAGCAGAGGCTCGGCACGTGTGGGTTCATGTCTGTGCAGCGAGGGTTGCTGGTGTACCCGGGGCAGATCGCCCCTGAGCTCGGTGGCACGGCGACGGATGCGATTGATGCCAAAGATCAGGTACAGCAGTGGCCCGACCAGAGGCACCAGCCAGATGACACCCACCCAGGCCACCGCAGCCCGGCTGTCCTGCTTATACAGTATGGTATGGAGCGATGCGGCCACAGCTGCAATGAAATACAGCGCACCAAGCAGCGCCGCCAGTATGCCTCCCTCGGCACCGCTCATCCGTTCAGATCCCTGTTAGCTCGAACCACGCACTCTCCCCGACCTGAGCAGCTTCCACTGGCGATCTTAGCGCCTGAGTTGATTCTACCCCTGCCTGTCGAGCTCACCAAACGGCGACCCCTTATTGCATTGCCATCCAACAGCCGCTACTTTTGGCCCCGGTCTGAGCGTCACGGCGGCAGACCGATTTCTGCGAACAGCAATACGGGGACCATGATGGAATTTGCGTTGGGCCAGCGTTGGGTCAGTCAGACAGAAGCGGGCCTGGGACTTGGCCTGATCACCGACATCAGCGGACGGCGGGTAACCGTCACTTTTCCGGCCGCCGATGATGAGCGAACCTACGCCATGGACAACGCGCCGCTCGCCAGAGTCCGATATCGGGTGGGAGAAACCCTGGAAAACCGCGATGGCACACCGCTGACCGTGGTTGACCTGGAGGAGAATGAGGGACTGATCACCTATCAGTGCCAGGACAGCGCCGGAGAACACCAACAGGTGATGGAAGTGGCGCTGAGCCCCTTCGCCCGCTTTGTTCACCCGGAACAGCGCCTTTTCTGCGGCCAGTTCGACCGCAATGGCGACTTTGCCCTGCGCTACGAGACCCTTCAGCATCAGGCCCGGCTTCAGGCCTCACGGGCACGTGGCCTGATGGGCACTCGCACCCGGCTGCTCAATCATCAGATTGCCATTGCCGATCAGGTCGCCCGACGCCCCTCCCCCCGTGTGCTGCTGGCGGATGAGGCCGGGCTTGGCAAGACCATTGAAGCCGGCATGATTCTCCACAGTCAAGTGCTGACCGCCCAGGCGGATCGGGTCCTGATTCTTGTCCCCGAAGCGCTCGTCCATCAATGGTTCGTGGAGATGCGCCGACGCTTCAACCTGCATTTCGCGCTGTTCGACCGCGAACGGATTGAGGCGCTCGAGGAGGACGGAAACCCCTTTGAGAGCGAACAGCTGATTCTGTGTCCCCAGGAGCTGCTCAGCGACGACCCCCAGACCCTTGAGCAGGCCCGCAGCGCCGGCTGGGACATGCTGGTCGTGGATGAAGCGCATCACCTGCAGTGGTCTCCGCAGGGCGCGGATCCCGGTTATCAGGCCGTTGAAACACTGAGCGCGGACATCCCTGGCCTGCTTCTGCTCACCGCCACACCCCAGCAGGTTGGGCTGGACAGCCATTTCGCCCGCCTGCGGCTGATTGACCCGGCGCGCTTTTCCGATCTGGAGCACTTCCGCCGGGAAGTTGAGACCCACGGGGGGCTGCGCGAACAGCACCGGGTGCTGTTCCGCCATACCCGCGCTGATGTGGGCGGTTTCCCCGAACGCCGGGTTCATCCGGCACCCCTGACCCCGGAGGCGGACTACACCGAAGCCGCCACCCTGAATGGCGAGCAAGGCCTGTTCCCGGAAACCACCCTGCCGGAGGCTCTGTGGCTGGAACTCGATCCGCGGGTGGCCTGGCTGGAAACCACCCTGAAGCAGTTGCGTCCGGAAAAGGTACTGGTCATCTGTGCCCATGCCGAAACCGCCCGGGCCCTGGAACATCACCTTCATCTGGGCGCCGGCATCCGCAGCGCGGCCTTCCATGAGGGACTGAACATCATCGAACGCGACCGGGCTGCCGCCTGGTTCGCCGACCATGAGCAGGGCGCCCAGGCGCTGATCTGTTCGGAAATCGGCAGTGAGGGTCGCAATTTCCAGTTCGCCCGGCACCTGATCCTGTTTGACCTGCCACGCAACCCCGATCTGCTCGAGCAGCGCATTGGACGGCTCGACCGCATCGGTCAGGGCGAGGCCATAGATCTCCATGTGCCCTACCTCGAGGGCAGCGCCCAGCAGGCTCTTTTCCGCTGGTATCACGAAGGCCTTGATGCGCTGGCCCACTACTGCGCCGTTGGCGTGGCCACCCAGCATGAGGTGGAACAGTCGCTGCAGAGTGCGCTGGCCAACCCTGATGCGGCCCTGGATGAGCTGATGGACGCGACGGCCGATGCCCGCCAGAAGCTCGAGGCCCATCTGGAGCAGGAGCGGGCCATGCTGGCAACACTGAGCACGGATGAGACCGAACAGGCCGGCGCCCTGATTGAGCGCATCCGGGACGATGAACAGCCCCAGGCCCTTTCCGACTATCTGACACGGGTCTTCGATCAGTATGGGGTGCACCATGACAGCATCGGACCCGAGGAATGGGTGATCCGACCGACGGAACATCTGCGCACAGATCATTTCCCGGGCCTTCCCGATGATGGCATGAGCCTGACCCTGGACCGCGAGGTGGCCCTGGCCCGGGAGGATCTGGCATTTCTGAGCTGGGAACACCCCATGGTTCAGGACACCATGGCCATGACCCTGGACTCGGAATTCGGCAATGCCGCACTCATCACACTGCAGCTCAAAGGGGTGCAGCCCGGCACACTGATGCTGGAAGCCCTCTACAGTGTCCGGACCACCGCGCCACGTGCTGTGCAGATCGAACGCTTCCTGCCCACATCACCCACGCGGTTGCTTCTGACCAGCGACGGCCGGGATCTCAGCGGGATGCTCAGTCATGACAAACTCAACAGCATTGGCGGCAGGATCAAACGCAAGAACGGCCAACAGATCCTGCCCCAGCTGCGTGAATCCATAGAGGCACTGCTGCCCCAGGCCCAGGAGAAAGCCCAGGCACCATTGGAAGACATCCGTGGGCAGGCCCGGCAGGCCGTCAGCGATCACTACAATGGGGAAATTGCCACACTCGAGACGCTGGAAGCCACCAGTGCGGAACTCAGGGACAGGGAGATCGCACACCTGCAACAGCGCCGGGATCAGGCGCTGGCTGCTGCCGACCGGGCTGAGGTCCAGCTGGAGGGGCTGAGGGTGGTGCTTACGACCTGAGCCGCAGTGACGGCTCAGGCCTCCACATCGATGTTGGTTCCAAGCGAGTCATCCGCATCCACGGACTGCTGGCCCGCGACCGGACTGTTGTCGGCAGAGCCCTGCTCCACCTCACCGTCAGCGCGCTCCGGCCCGGCATTCTCATTGGCCGCCTGAGTGTTGCCACCAAAATCCGCCGAGGCGAAGGTGCTGGCCGTGTTGGTGTCAGCCGCCGCCGCATCCTGAATGTTTTCTCCGCCCGATGCCGCATCAAATCCCTGCTGGGAGATCTGCACGCTCACATCCGGCGCCGGACGGGCCGCATTGTTCGCTCCACTGTTCTGGGGCTGCTGACCGCTCTGATTCTGCCCGGTTTCAGGCGCATTGCGCGGCTGGGACTGGGTGGTCGCCTCTCGCAGCAGATTCGCGGTCTGCGGATTGATACCTTCCGCCATGGGACTGTACCTCTTTTTATGAGTCTGAACCTTACATCCATATTGACCAAAAAATGATCAGCCGTAAAGGGTGAGCCAGTTACCAGTATGTAAACCCATTTACACAGAAAGGCTGTTGAACACGCCTTACCCCTTGTCAGACGGGGCTGCTGGAATACAATCCCTGTGTTTGCTGGTATCGTATACTCTGTCTCGTCATCCATCGGCCATAGAAGGACTGGCTTATGAATCTGTTGATCGTCCTGTTGCTGGCCATTGCCGGCCTGCTGTTTGTCATGCGTCGCGAATCCGGCGCCGCTTCCGCCATCGCCGTCTTTGTCATTACCGGCATCATCGGTCTGTTCATGGGCACCGGCTGGCTCAGCCTGATCCTGTTCATCGGCGCCGGTGTTACCGCGCTGGCCGGGCTGCCCGGTCTGCGCCAACAGTGGCTCACGCCCCGCGCCTTCAAAATGTTCAAAAAGGTGGCCCCAAAGGTCTCCGACACCGAGAAACAGGCGCTCGAGGCGGGCACTGTCGGCTGGGACGGTGAGCTGTTCACCGGTCGCCCGGACTGGCAGAAGCTGCTGAGCAACCGTGACACCGGCCTTAACACTGAAGAGCAGGCCTTTGTCGATACCCAGTGCGCCGTGGCCGCCAGCATGTGCAACGACTGGGACATCGGCTTCGAGCGCGCGGACCTGCCCAAGGAGCTCTGGGATTACCTGAAGAAGGAACGCTTCTTCGGCATGATCATCCCCAAGGAATACGGCGGCCTTGGGCTGTCCGCCCGCGCCCAGTCAGCCGTTCTGCAGAAGCTCTCGGTCAACGAATCACTCATGGTCTCTGTGGGCGTACCCAACTCCCTGGGTCCGGGTGAACTGCTGCTCAAATACGGCACTGACGAGCAGAAGAACTACTATCTGCCGCGGCTGGCCGATGGTCGCGAGATTCCCTGTTTCGGTCTGACCGGCCCGCGTGCCGGCTCTGACGCCACCTCCCTGCCCGACACCGGCATCGTCTGCAAGCAGAAAGTCGACGGCAAGGAAGTGGTCGGCCTGCGCCTGAACTTCGAGAAGCGCTGGATCACACTGGCCCCAATCGCCACCGTGGTGGGTCTGGCCTTCCGCATGTTCGACCCCGACAACCTGCTGGGCGAGAAGAAGGATCTGGGCATCACCTGTGCGCTGATTCCCCGCGAAACCGACGGCATGGAAATCGGCCGGCGGCACGCGCCCATTGGCAGCCCCTTCATGAACGGCCCCATCAAGGGCAAGGACGTGTTCATTCCGCTGGATTACATCATCGGCGGTCCGGACATGGCCGGCCAGGGCTGGCGCATGCTGGTTGAATGCCTGTCGGTGGGACGCTGCATCACCCTGCCTTCCGGCGCCAGCGGCACCGGTCGCTACGCCACCGGCCTGGCCGGCGGTTTCACCCGCATCCGTCGCCAGTTCAACACGCCGGTTGCCGACATGGAAGGGGTGCAGGAGCCACTGGCGCGGATCGCCTCCAGGTCCTACATCATCCAGTCGGCCGTCATGCAGACCGCCAACATGATCGACAACGGCGAGAAACCGGCGGTGCCTTCGGCCATTCTCAAGAGCCAGATGACCGAATACCAGCGTGACATCCTGACCGACGCCATGGACGTTCATGGCGGCAAAACGGTCACTCTGGGGCCGCGTAACTACCTGGGCATGTCCTTCGCCGGCTCAGCGGTTTCCATCACCGTGGAAGGCGCCAACATCATGACGCGCAGTCTGATGATCTTCGGCCAGGGTGCCATCCGCTGCCACCCCTATGTGCTGGAAGAGCTGGCGGCCAAGGACAACGACGACCAGGATGCCTTTGACGAGGCTTTCTTCGGCCACGCCGGACTGGTCTTCGGCAACGCCGCCCGCGCCTTCACGCAGGCGCTGGGCATTGGCCGTGGCGATGTGCCCTTCGACAACGCCGCTGCCCCCTATGCCCGGGCCGTGAACCGCTTCAGTGCCGCTTTCGGGCTGTGCTCGGATGCAGCGATGAGCACCCTGGGCTCGGAACTGAAGCTTCGGGAGCTGCTCTCCGCGCGCCTGGGCGATGTGCTGTCCAACCTCTACCTGACCTCCATGGTGCTCAAGAACTGGCATGAGGGGCAGGCTGTGGAAGGTGAACGTGAACTGATGTCCTACAGCTGTGAGTTCCTGCTCAACCGGGCGGAAAAAGCGCTGGATGAGCTGCTGCACAACCTGCCCAACCGCGCAGTGGCAAGGGCTCTGCGGCTGATCACCATGCCGCTGGGCCGGCGCTGGCACATGCCATCCGACAAGCGCACCCAGGCCATTGCCCGGGCCATCAGCACGGACACCGCATTGCGGGCCAAGCTGACCAGCAACACCTGGAATACGCTGGAGAAGAAGGGCGAACCCTTCAACCCGCTGGCGCACTACAACCAGCTGCTGGCGGACTTCCCGCGTGCGGACAAGCTTTACAAGACGCTGGACAAAGCCCACGCCAAGGGCGAGCTGCCGGCCGAAGCCCTGCATCCGGAGCAGAAGTTCGAGGCGGGGCTGGAAGCCGGCCTCATCTCCGAGGACGATGCCAGGTTCATGCGTGAATACGAGGCGGAAGTACTGGAGATGCTCAGCGTGGACGACTTCCCGTTCGACGGGCTGGCCCACAACAAGCGCAAGCTGGTGAAACACAACGTGCTCTGACTGCCTGCGTTGCAACTGAAAAACCCCGGTCAGGTGCGCCTGCCGGGGTTTTCTTTTTCCTGTCACGGTCACAATGTCAGCTCAGAGCCACGTCCTGCCGCTCAAAGTCGCCGTTCTGGAAGTCGCGGATGGCCTGTTCAATCTCCTCGCGGCTGTTCATGACGAAGGGACCGTGCTGGACCACCGGCTCGTCCACGGGCACCGCGGCCAGAAGCAGCAGGCCAGCGCCTTCATCGCCGGCCTCAAGCGTCACGGCGTCCCCCCCTGAAAGCAGCCCTGCGCTGCCGGCACTCACCGGTGCCAGACTGCCCTCGCCCGTGCTCACCTGTCCCTGATGGACATAGATCATGGCACTGCGATCCGACTCAATGGGCAGGGTGATCCGAGCGCCGGGCTCCAGATACAGATCCAGATACTGGGGCGCGGTGACCACGTCCGACACCGGCCCGGTCAACGTGTGTCTGTCAAACGCCAGGGATCCGGCAATGACGCGCACTCGAGCGCCTTCGCACTCATACTCCGGCACCCGATCCGCCTGAATGTCCTGATAGCGCGGTGCCTGCATCTTGTGAGCCGCCGGCAGATTGATCCACAGCTGGAAGCCGTGCATCTGCCCGTGCTGACGCTCCGGCATCTCGGAGTGGATGATGCCGCCGGCAGCGGTCATCCACTGAACGCCGCCGGGGCCAATGGTGCCTTCATTGCCCAGTGAGTCCTTATGGTGCATGGACCCCGCCAGCATGTAGGTTACCGTCTCAAAGCCCCGATGGGGGTGGGGCGGGAAGCCGCCAATGCGGCCATCGGCCTCGTCCGCCCGGAATTCATCCAGCATCAGAAAGGGATCATGCCGGGCAGACGGCCCCTGTCCCAGGCTGCGCAGCAGGCGCACGCCGTCCCCATCCGAGGCTTTATGACCATGAATCAGCCGCTCTATCACCCGTTGTCCGCTCATCTGTGCATCTCCGCTTCCGCTGTTGTTGCCACACGTCTATTATTGGGCGTGGTGCCGAGGCGCACAATCGAGGAAATCTGGCCATCTTATTCACAGAATCTGTTCAGTCCATGCGCCGTCAGACTATGACAGCAGCACAGGCTTGGGCATCATGGACAGTTCAGGTCGCTGAAAGAGGCAATCCATGGGCTGGCTGATTGGCGCTGTCGTGCTTGTGCTGGTCACAGCAGGGCTTTACCACACCCACAAGCGGCTGCTTCCGGGCATGGCTGCAGTCTCACCCTGGCGCGGCGCCGGTGATCACTGCTTTGTGTTCGACCAGCGCTACCGCGATGCACAGGGGAACCTGGTCATGCAGCGACAGATCCTGCCGGCCATGCTCTGGCTCATTCAGGGGGCGCGACAGCGCATTCTTCTGGATCTGTTTCTCTACAATGAGGATCTGGCGGACCCCCAGGCACACTACCCGTCTACCGAGCAGCTCACCAGCACGCTGCTGCGTCAGAAACAGCGCCACCCTCAGATTCGCATTACAGTCCATGTGGACCCGATCAACACCGCCTATGGCTGCCGCAAGCCCTCGCACCTGAGACGCCTGGAGAGTGCCGGCATCGAGGTACTGGAGACACCGCTGCACCGTCTGCGCGACTCCAATCCGAGCTGGTCGGCCCTCTGGCGGCTGCTGGTCGCCCCCTGGCGGCAATGGCGGCACAGGGGCTGGCTGCCCAACCCGGTGGGTCCGGATCCACTGACCCTGAGGGCCTTTCTGACACTTTTCAATTTCAAGGCCAATCACCGCAAGACCCTGGTTGCCGATCAGGGTGGGGGCTGGGCGGCCATGGTGAGTTCCGCCAATCCCCACGATGCCAGCAGCCTGCACAACAACGTGGCCCTGGTGTTCAACGGGCCAGCGGCCGAGGACGTGCTCTACAACGAGCAGCGCCTGGCCGATCTGATCCGGGGAAGGCCGGATACCCCGATCCCGCCTCAGGGGACTGCTGCGGCCGTGCGCGGGCCCCGGCTGCGCTATGTGACCGAAAGCCGCATCCGCGATGCCGCCGAGGCCATCATCGATGCCACACGTGCCGGTGAACGGCTGGACCTGGCGCTGTTCTATCTCAGTCACCGTTCCCTGATGATCGCGCTCATACGGGCCCATCAACGTGGGGTGCGACTGCGGATCCTGCTCGACCCCAACAAGGATGCCTTCGGTCGGGTCAAAGGTGGCGTCCCCAACCGCCAGAGCGCGATGGAGCTGCATCATGCCGGTATTGCCGTGCGCTGGTATCGCACCGAGGGGGAGCAGTTTCACTGCAAGTTCCTGTACCGGCGCACCCAGACAGGCGAGGTGGACGTGCTGCTGGGTTCGGCCAACTTCACCCGCCGCAATCTGGATGACTTCAATCTGGAGGCCAGTGTCCACCTGCAGGGGGATGGGGCCAGCCCGGCGCTGCGCGAGGCCGGTGACTGGTTCCAACGCTGCTGGAGCAACCCGGCAGGGATGGGGGCCAGCGTGCCCTATTCCACCTGGGCGGATGAACGGATCAGCCGTTATCTGTTCTACCGGGTGGTCGAGCGTTCAGGCTGGTGCAGTTTCTAGCAGAGCGCCCTCAGGATGACTGCTCATCGGGGTCATGGCCGTTAAGGGCATCCACCAGAACGCGCAGCTCCGGGTCGGGGTCTTCATTATGGAGAGTCAGACCCTGCTCCAGGTAATCACCGAGTTCAATGCCCTGGGAGCCCGTCGGCAGCTCCCTTCGGATCTGATAGGGCACACCGGCACTCTGCTCATCCCGGCGGCGCAGATCCACCACCCGCTCGCGGCAGGGCTCGCCGCTGGCATCGCGGACCACCAGTACCCTGGGCCGCAGGCGGTTCAGTGCATAGGTTGTGATCACAATGGCACTCTCGCCAGTGCTCAACTCAACCAGGGATCCGGCCGGAAAGACACCGATACACTGGATGAAATCCAGGGCCAGACTCTCATCAAACTGCTGTCCCCGCTGCTGGTAGATGACATCCAGTGCTTCCCGGGAGGAAAGCGCCTCGGCGTGGAACCGGTCGGTGATCATGGCGTCGTAGGCGTCCACAATGGACACGATCTTGGCGAAATAGGGAACCTGGTGAGCAAGCAGGCCCCGGGGATAGCCGTTACCGTCCATCCGCTCATGATGGGAATAGGCCACATCCACGGTGACCGGATCCAGCCCGCTGGTGCTCATAAGCAGACGCCGCCCGTGCTCGGTGTGCACCTTGACCTGTTCAAACTCCTCCGGCGTGAGTGATTCGGGCTTTGTCAGCAATTGCTCAGGAACCCGGACATTGCCCAGATCATGGAGCAGACCGGCCAGGGCAAGCTTCTCCATTTCCCCGGACAGCATGCCCAGATGTTTCCCGAACAGAGCCGACAGGACACAGACGTTCATACTGTGTTCGGCCGTGTAAGCATCCCGGCCACGGATCTGGGCCAGCATCTGCAGCGCTTCCTGATTGCGCAGGACGCTGTCCACACACTCACGCACGACACTGCGGGCACGACGCACATCCAGCGCCTGCCCCATGCGCACACTGCTGATGATATCCTTTGCCATGCTGCGGGCATGGCGATAGGCCTGCTGAGCGCTGACCATCTCCTCTTCCACGGAGATGCTGGCCAGCCTGGGCACCGCCCGTTTGCGTTTGCGGCCGGCCAGACCGCCACTCAGCCGGCTCAATCCGGCCGTTTTCGCAGGAAGCTCCTGCCCTTCCACATAGACGTATTGGCACTGCTCACGAAGCGCCTCTATGTCGGCTTCATGCCGGATGACAAAGCCCTGGACCGGGAAGCTTGTTTCAATCCAGGGTCGGTCAAGGCGTACCACGGACATACCGAGCTGCAGCTCGGCTACAGGTACTTTGATTTCTATGGGTTCCGTGGCATCCATGATGGCATTCTTACCTGGCTTCCGGTTACCTGATCGTAACAGGCGGTTTTACTCGACACAGCACTTCGTTAGTGCAGAATAAGTAACATGTCGTACTACACCGGGAAAACTTCAATGCAGCGCACACGCATTCTTCGTCTGCCCCTGATTATGGCACTGGCGCTGTCAGCCGCCACCGCCAAGGCCGATTTTCAGGCCTGTGTCACGGATCTGCGCGACCGGGCCCAGAAGGAGGGTATCTCCGAGACGCTCGTTGAGCGGGTTTTTGCGGACATTGAGCCACTGGAACGGGTCATAGAGCTCGATCGTCGCCAGCCGGAATTCACAGCCTCCTTCGCGGACTATCTGGGGCGCCGGGTGACCAGTGATCGGGTCGAGCAGGGCCGGAAGCTTCTGGACGAGCACCGAGAACTGCTCGAATCCATTACCCGCGAAACCGGTGTCCCTCCGCATTACCTGCTGGCGTTCTGGGGCATGGAAA
>LKMJ01002728.1_pt1 | contig 16334 bp, 22 predicted proteins | sample 643391 | NCBI WGS metagenome assembly LKMJ01 (sample SAMN04112250, study PRJNA286221) | soda lake metagenome | biome: soda lake; feature: Kulunda Steppe; material: water; isolation source: sample PL-Br10 brine of Picturesque Lake | place: Russia: Kulunda steppe | collected 2010-07
CATGCGGATCGTCACTATCTTAATGCACATGTGCACCCACCACTTCATCCTGCAGATAATCTGCCGGTGCTTGGACACCAAGGACCTATTGAGGACACGACTTGTCAGCAAAGATTTTAAGGCTGCCGCAAGCGCTGAGGTATGATTGGTCAGACTGCCTCTTACCTCACGGAAATGGACTTAATTCACTGTTTACCCAGAGTTCCGCAATAATGCTCATTCTGCAAGTATGCTTAGTCATTCAGCTTCTTTCTAAGGGTGCCTTTTGCACTTCCTCTTCTGAACCATGCCTGTGCTACAGGTGACTGCGCTGGACGTCCCTTTCAAGCAGCATGCAGCCTCCGTGCAGTGTCTCCAGGCCTGGACCTCCACCTTGCCTCTGGTCAGCACCTTGTGCGCTTGCTGTATCATGCGCCATGACCAGCTGTTACAAAAGCCCAGGGTGCCTTCCATATACTTCACAGAAGCCCCACAACCGGGATCATTCTGGATCAATGTGCATGCTGCGCCGTTTTCAGCTGTTGCTTGCCCGCAACAGCTGTACCCAGCCTCACCTGCTTTTTGCCCCAGGGCCCCGCGCGCCTAGCAGCTGTTGTGGTGCTGGTTGCTCGCCGAGCAGCTGCTGTCCAGCACGCACCTGCCCCTGGGAATTTCTTGTTGCTGACCCCCCTGGCAAGGCCACGTACGCCTGTCTGCAGGTGTTCCCACGCATCGGGGCACTCACCTTGTCCACCCTGTGTGATGCTCTGCAGGTCTTCCCACGTATCAGGGCACTCACTTTGTCCACCCTGTGTGATGCCCCCCCTGCCATGTCCACATCCTTGCTGGCAGACAGCCTGACCTTCACGTCCCTGCGCCACCTCACCCTGAAAGACTTTCCAGTGCTGCCCCAGCTGCATGCCGCGCGGTGGCAGCTGGGGCCCCTGCAGCGCCTGCCGCAGCTGGCATGCCTGCAGCTCAGGCTCAGACCACTACAGCCTCGATGCTGTACTGCGGTGCAAGTGCAGGCAGCCCAGGTAGGCGTGCAGCTTGCGGATGGAGTCCTTACTTGCCTGACCTTCATGCTGCGCCCTCTGCGGCCTGCCAGGTCTTGCCGCTCGTGATCTGCCTGGCTCCGTTGCCGCTCTCTGTGGTCTGCCTAGCCAGGCCTGCCTGGGTTTTTGCATTGCAAGGGTGGTTTCAATGTGCGTGTGTCCTGCTTGGTTTTGTTGGGTCTGCTGCCTGGCCTGCCTAGCCCTGATGCCTGTGATCTGCGACCCGCTCTGGTGGCTCTGGCGTCCTGTTTATGCCTGGATCTTGTGCATGTCAGAGGCGTTGGTCTCGTGCTGTTTGTCGTCTGTGCTTGTCAGGATGCCAAGATGGAGTGTTGATGAGTGTTGCGTGGTAGCTTCTGAAGGGCTGGGGGCCGAACCCTCAGGTTATTGCTTGCTGCTTGCCATATCTGGCATGCCCTGATACCTTTTTGTGGTGTAGGCATCCTTACTCAGCGGCCTGGCCCCCCTCACCTCCCTCACCAGCCTAACCATCCAGCTCGTGGACCTGCAAGCCTTCCCACTCCACCCTCAGGCCACTCCACCTGGCATTGATCCTTGGGATGAAGCACTCAGCTCAGCGCCCAACATCAGCTCTGACAGCCACGGAGGCAGCAGCAGCAGCAGCAGCAGTAGCATGGTCTCTATTGTGCAAGACTTTGGCGTGGACGTGGACCTGGAAGAGGTGCAAGACTCTGCGCATGAGGCACCTGATGTGGCGTGCCTGCTGCCGCTCAGGCACCGCTTGCGCAGGTGTGTGTGTGTGCGCGTGTGTGCCTGTATGTGTGTGCGCGCGTTTGGTGTGCGTGTGTGTTTGCCTGCACCTGTGCGCTTGCGTGCGCGTGCTGGTCCTGTTTCCCTCAGTGTGCCAGACTTAGACAACAAGTGCTGTGGAGTGTGCTGTGTCGATGGGTCAGGCCAGGTTACATAGACCTGCATACATCTTCCGACGTTCGTCTCCAAGCGTCGCGCCCAAGCAAGCAAGCTTGCATTCTCCCGCGCGCCTTGACCCTTTCACACCTCGCTACACACCTGCACCCGCACGCGCCTCCTTGCTGCAAGGAGGAGGAGGGTATGATTGCACCACAACCTAGGTTAGGTCACATGGCTGTATCCGCCGAACCAGGGCAGCGCTGAGCTAGAGCCTAAAAGAAAGGAAACCTGCAGCACTTTGAACCAAAACTATTAACTCGCGCTCACAACGGAAGGTACTAGTCATACTTTAGTGGTGCGAGCAGCCCGCAGGCAGACGCGGGGGCGGGCAGTGCGGGACGAACGGAGCCCCCCTGTCGCTCATCGGTGTCTGCCGTGCTTGCGTTCACGCGAATGTGGTGCCGACCCCCTTTGCACCCCCCCCCTTTCCCACTTTTTATGGCTCCCATGTACGGCTTGTTCGCACCGCCGCAAACTCAGCAATGCCGCAAAAATGGCTCTAGCGCGTCTACTTTGTCCGCTGCGCCGGTCAGTGCACCGTTGGCCGTTCCTGGCTCCGCGCCCCCTCACTCCGCCGGCAGTGCTCAGCTCAGGACTCAACTCAGGGCTCCTCGACAATGTCTGCCGGCGCAGCTCAGGTGCTGAGCCGACTCAGCTCAGTCTGCAGTCAGGGCTCCTCGTTGGTGTCCGCTTGTGCAGGCTGCATCTGGAGAACTGCATGATTCGGAACCGGACGCTGCAGCAATTGTGCAGGTGCGTGGCGCAAGGTTGAGAATGGCTCAGGGCCGCGGGAGTGTGCAAGCTTGGGAGGCATGCTCACTTGGACATGATGCAAGCTGCTCAAATCTGTGTGCATATTTGTGCTTGGTCTATGGGCTCCCCCTCCAGCTGTTGCGCATGCCCCTGTGTGCTTCTGCTGCAGCGGTCTGGCTGACCTTGAGGACCTGACCTTGAGCGGCAACGTGGGGCTCAGCCGATCAGCGGTCCAGGCCATGGCCAGCATGACGCGCCTGCGCGCCCTCACTCTGGGCCCCGCGCAGCTCATCTTTGAGGTACCTCTCTCGCCTGCGCTGCGATGGCCCTGAGGAGCCTCTGCGTGGCCCTGGTGCTTAAGCTGGTGCATCTGTCACACCTAGTGACTTGCAGGCACATGCGTGGGGCTACAGCCATATAAGGCCCCTGTAGCAATTGTGCCTGACTGGCTGTTTTGGAATGGATAGATCCATCCCCAGCCGTTTGCTGTCATATGCTGCAACACTAATTATGGAAAGAAAACATGCACACACACGCACACGCACGCGCAAACACACGCAGCTTAAGGCTCTGAGCACTACGCGGCCTTGTTTTGCATTCAGTGTCTCAAGCGGTGGGACTGGACATCTTTTGCTCAGGGATCTTTGTATGCCATCGTACATGTCTGTGCGCATGCTTACAGCACGATGAGGACTGCCCTGAGAGTTTGATGTCTGCCTTGTATGGCTGCCTGGAGGGGCTACCTTACTTCCAACACCTTAGGTGAGCATCAGGGTGGCATTTGCTTTTGACATGGCATCACCAGGTCCTGTTTGGAATGTTTAATGTGTTGTACTTGCCCAAAGCTGTTTTGCATGGTATTCAGGGCTGCTGCCTAAACAGGGTCGGCATGCAGAGTATCCAGATTTCCTTGGGCATGGTCTAACCTCTACAACCCACCATCCTCTGCCTCACCTGCCTGTGTGCATGAAAGGGGTAAGATTGCCAGAACGATACTTTTGAATTGGCTCTATCATCTTTTCTTTTGTACTGTACTGGGAGCTTGCTTGTCTTTACCATTCAACCAGCCATTCGACTCTCAGATCTGGATGGTGTGCAAGGAAGGACTTGCCTCAATGCCAAGCCTGCTGTATGCCATGCCAAAACACTGATCAAGCAGGCATGCCTTTGGTATCTCCCTTTGGCTTGCAGCTTTAATTTGGATACTCTCGACCACACTCGGTGGCTGCACACGGCCTACACTCTGGGTCTGTACGAACAGAGCGGCTTGGCTACCCAGCTCAGGTTGGTGTGGGTTGCAGCACCTGGTGCAATTACCACGTTTCCTTGCAGCCTCAGTGACACTCTTTTGGGATACGGCATCCAATTTTGCCACAACATTCTGTGCCCAATCCTATGGAGACGCACCTGCACACCAGACTCATGCCTGCGTGTCCATGCTGCGGCGCAGGTCACTTGAGCTGACCACGGTCATTTTTGACTGTGACTATTCTCTGCTCCTGTTTGCTGAACTCACCGCCCTCACAAGCCTGAAGGCAAGTGCTGTCGGAAAGCTCTTAAGCTCACATTTCTGTGTCTCTGCTACAGCCAGGACAGGTCCAGCAGTGAATTATGGTCCTCACAAAGGCAAGCCACGGCCCTCAAAATCCCACATGGTCAGCGCTGTTAGGAAGAGTGAGCCTGTAGTGCCTCTGCTTCCATTTTGTGGCCGGCATCTGGTCTGGCAGCTGCTTGCATGAGGGATACATGGCCTCCAACCTTCCGTGTCCACTACCTTTGCTTTCTAGTTTGAGGTTCTGGTTGCAGGCCTGGTAGGCTTCAGCTAAGCCACCCTTGTCGGCAGGTACAGCTATGTATCTAACCTAACCTTTGACCTTCCATGTCACCTAGAACCTTAGTGCCAAACACAGGCAGGCTTCTGTTCCACGCTTGTCCTGTCTGCACGGCCTCCGTGTATTTTGGAGGCGCACCGTGTATCCATCCTTATGGCTCCCGCGTCATTTTCTCACAGGCACACTGCATGGCTGGTAGATGTGCGCACATCACAGAAGAACCTGCGCGTGTCTGCTGCCCCTTGCATGCAGATGACTTACATGACGTGGCCGCTCTCACTGAACCCAGAGGACCTGAAGCTGCTCACGCCTCTGGAAAACCTGAGATGCCTCAAGCTTCTTGCGCATGAAGATGAAGAGCACCAGCTGCTGGCGCTGACCCGCGGGGTGCTGGCCTCCTGGCAGGCTGCTTTCCAGCACCTCACGTGCTTGCACTTCTCTGGTAGGCCACACAGAACGATGCTCCGGTCAGCACCCCGCGCCTTCAGGCACAAACTGCTGCTCAAGCATGATGCATTTTAGAGGGCCAGCGCCAGCAGCTGGTGCTCTTCATCTGGCACACGGCGTCAGCTCAGAGCTCAGAGGCGCTCAGCGACTCAGCACCCAGTGGGTGTCAGGGCTCCTCGTCGGTGTCCGCCAGCACGGTTGAAGGCGTGAAACTCTGTACACCGCGATGACACAAATTGCCTGGATGTGCCCCACAAATTGCCTGGATGTGCCCCACAAATTGCCTGGATGTGCCCCAGTCTGTACACCGCGATGACACAAATTGCCTGTGGATGTGCCCCTGCCGTTATGCTGGTGTGGGTTTAAAAGTGGTGGCAAGGCATCCATTTGTAAACTATGTCCTCCTCTTACTGCCTTCCCAATCCTTATCATGCTTGCCTCTTATCCTGCACGTTCTATCATGAAAAGGACACAGGAAGGATAAGGGGTGCCTACGCCTCTGCTGTGCTCACCGCCAAACACATCCTTCCACTAAATACGAGGATCCAACGCCACCGCCAAGCGCACCTCACGCCCTCGCACCAAACAAGAGGACTCTTCCCCTGATTGACTGAAGTTCACGCAGACTTGAGCTGGAGAGCTCACACAAAGCATCGGCACCCCTTGATTCCCATCACCGTGCATCCAGGCCTGGTGCTGCTGGACGGCGACACCGCCCCAGAGCTGGCTGGCTTTACTTCCCTCCAGGATTTGTCACTGTCTGCGGCGCCCGATCTGTCTTACCAGTATGACCTGTCCTACCTCTTGAGCCGCGGCCTGCCTGGTGTGTGTGCCGCCCCCGATCAGGGCAACAGCACGTGGGGAGATGGGCCCCGGGGAGTGGCTGACTCAGACACGTCTGACAGCCGGCAGCGCCGAGAAAGCTTCAGGCGCCGGGCTGCGCAGGGCGCCACGTACCTCGGTAGGTGGTGAGGCCACGCGCTGCGCCTTGGGCTGAAGCAAGGCGCGCATGCCTGGCACCCCGCCGCTTGCGTGCCGCCTGTACACATTGCCGGGCAGGTTGTGTGCTGGGCAACAGAATTATTTCCTTCACACCTGCAGGCTGGACCTTGGGCCCCCCCCTGCTCCCAACCTTGGACGTGCCGGTCAGCTTGCCGCCTAAGCTGTCGAGGCTGGCCCTGGACGGATTCGCACTGACCCCTAGGGACTGCTCCTTCATTGCTGGCTTAACCGGATTGTCCCACCTCCAGGTGCGCGGCAAGCTGTCCAGGCCGTACAGGAAGCGGGTGGCTGTAGTTCAATCCCCGCCCTCACAGCACGGTCGCTACCCCACAAAGAGCGCACTCATGTGTGGCGGTCAAACTGCTCTTGTTGCACACATAACACAACCCATCATCCCTTCTCCCCACCAGCCCGTGCGTTTCACCTCCAAAACAACATGCTAAGGCGAAGCCCCAGGGGAGAAGGGATGATCAAAGCAGACTAAGGGGTGCAAGGATGATGATGTCTGTGATGGTGGTGGCGATGATTATGACGGTGATGATTATGGTGATGACAACGACAACTTACGCCTGCCTATCTGTGTGTGCGTGCCTCCGTTGCGGACACCAATTTATGCTCATCGCCATGCACTGCAGCTGAGCTACCAGGGGCTGCGTCCAGAGCACCTGCTGCTTCTGAACACCTCCAACTTGTCCAGCAGCCTTGAGCTGCTGATCCTGAAAGACACAGCCCCTCACCATCATGGCCGCGGCCATAGAAGCAGCAACAACATGCAACGTGCATACGCTGCCAGGAGGCCTGCTGTGCCTCCCTGGCGCTTGTGGTGCAAGGGAGAGGCAGCTGATGGGAGCAGCGACAGCAGACGAGGTGCAGCAGGCTACAGTGCAGGACTTGATGAACATGTTGTTGGCCAGGGTAGCAGCAGCAGCAGCATTTGCGGCAGCATTGAGTACGTGGATGGCCGGGAATCTCCGGCCCAGCCTGTATCTGCATGGTGGGAGGGCCACGAAGCCGCATTGACCACCTTGGCGCTCCGGCAGTTGGGGGAGTTGCGGGAGTTGAAGCACCTGTTGGTCAGTTTACCATGCTGGCTGCCGTGCCCAGGGGCCATCATGTCACATCTCCAGGGCCTGTCATGCTTGCAGAGCCTCACGTGCATTGATCAAAGTCCTGAGGGTGTGAATTGGGGCAGTAAGGATGTATTGCAGGCTTTAGGAGAAGCTGCGACGGGGCTACGAGCACTGCACATGCTGCCTGTGAGGAGACAGAGAATTGCCATGGACAAAATGCTCCCATACGTTGCAAGCGGCGTGTCGTACAATTGATCCTTGCTTGGAACATATCATACCATAGGGACACTGGTGTGTTTGAATCAACATCCTGACGAGGCCTAAGTTACATTAGGTGTATACACCTACTACGTAGTTAGGTTACATAGCTGTGTCTGACGAACGCAGCTGAGCTGAAACCTATACGGCTTGTAACCTGGACCAAAGTTACGGGTCCAGACCCTTATCACATTGGCCATGGTATATCGGCCGGTCAACCTGACCTCGGTCAAATTATCGTTGTGGAAGAGGGTGAGCCGTCCAATGATGTTAGAATATTTAGGACTGTCACACTTTCCCAAAAACTTGTTGCACTAAGCTTGGGATGCAAAAGTTCACTTAGCACTGAGATGCGTAGTAGTGGTGATGATGACATCTGCAATGACGAGCAAATAGCCATCGCTGAAATACGTGCACTAGGGGAAGATCAGCCCTCACCGCTCCTAAACTTTGGCAGCCCGTCAAGGGCAAGGCCCAGTGCCCTTAAAATGGCCCTGCGTGAAGCTGGTGGACATTCAGATGCAGCAGCAGCAATGAGAACAAGCAGCTGGGATGAAGAGCTGGCCTCCATCATGGGAGGGCTCCTGCTGGACAGCTGCGACGCAAAGGATGCCACAGCTGCAATGGAGATGATGGCACACAAGCGATCCCAGCAGTTGAAGTGAGTGGTCAACATCCAGCAGCTTGTTGACATGCAAAGTTTGGCTAAATGGCCTGCATGCCAGCAGCTGCTAAATGCTCGGCAGCGTGCGCCGATATTCATGCGGGCCTGCTAGATTGCAACCTTAACCTTTCACGCCTGCCTGAGTGTGAAGGTGTGTTTGGACACGAGTTAATTGAGCACAGAGCCATCTAAGCCCAGGGGCCATCGCACTGGACCACCCTGCTTGCAGGCAAGACCTGAGCCAACAGTTGCACAGGCCAGCGAGGTACATGCACTTACAGGCGCTTGCTGCGGAGCTCGATGCACAGGTGGGCATCAGAATTTGGAATGGTCAAGGAGGTACAGGTCGTGGCATCATCAGTCGCGCGGAAAAAATGGCAGCTGCCGTCAGCAGGCAAATGCTTATTGTACGTCTGCCTTGTTGTTTCACTGCGGGGATTCCACTGCACATGAGGTTCAAGAATAGGGCAGGCTGTTTGGAAGGATCTAGGCAACACTGCTTTGCGTCTGTTGGCTGAGCTCATGCTATGAGTCAGGGCGTTGTTTCCATGCCTGTGGTGGCCCAGAGCAGGGTGTGTTTCCTTCCGGCACGCAGGCACGCTGCCTAATGTGGACACATGCTTGCTGCACACCTGCGTGTGCATACATATAGGAATGCTGCTTGCGGGCAGGCATGCATCCTTGCACTGTGGAACCTGCAGACTCATGCGCACCTGCCCACCCGCACACACGCTCCCTTGCCAGGCCGCCACTTGGCACTTAGTGTGGTGCCTATACTGCAATGAGATGCCACCCGCTGGCACGGGCGGGCCTGAAGTGCTGGACGCGGCTGGCATGCGCACCACGCGGCAAATGCTTGCCGACCACATCAGCAGTGACGCGCAGCTGACTAGGTGCGCAACCAGGGTGGATGGCGTGGCCAAAAAGTGGTCATGGACACAACACGGGGGCGTGCGTGTGCCCAGAGTGCCAACAAGTTCGGGAAACCCTTGTGGCAAGTGACTAATCCATCGATGAGCAGACCACATTCATTTGCAACAGACAGAGAGCAATTCACACAACCATGGCACGCAAACTCCTCAATATGCACGCGGGAAGGCTACGGAGCACCGGGAGGTGCCATCAGTCAGGATGATGAGTTGGATCCAGTGCGCATGGGTGCACATGGCTGCCTGGTATTTGTGCCTGCTGCCCAAATCGCCTATGGCACACATCATGTTGAGCCCGTCCAGGATTGATAAAGATCAGCATTCTTGAGATACCACAGGAGCGTTTTTTGGTTGGGATGCGCTGCCACTCACACGATGCTGGCATGCGTAGGAGGCCGCGTTGCTCCGCGCCTGTGCAGGTTTCTGTGGCGCTCGCCTCTTACCAAAGAAGGTGATGGTGGGCAGGCCAGCACCCTTGACTCGCAGCTGGTGGGGCTTCCAACCACTTCAACATCGGCAGGGTGTGGCACACGGTAGCGCCGCCTCTGGCCAAGGTGATCGTGCTCAGCCCAGCCGCAGCTGCCACCGCTGCCCCCCTTCCTGCAGGTGTGCGGCTGTGATAGCGTGGCTGGAGAGCATGGCGGACGATGCCCTCAACGGCACCCTCGGCCCCACGGGGCAGCCCAGGTTCGCGGAGCACGACGGCGTGTGGCTGGAGACTAAGCACCGTGTGGGGCAAGGTGCGGGGTGACAGAGGCGCTGGGAGTGCCTCAGGCACACCAGGGCAGCATGTGGCTTCAAAGCGGACAATGAGGGGGGGCTGCTGGCCCTGAGGCTCCTCCTCCAAGGCCAAAGGAGCGACCTCCTGCTGCTCGCTGTGGCTGAGGGGACGTCCAAGCATATGCCTTGCATGTGCTGCACTGAGGCTGTGGGCGCGCCTTCAGGCACATGTGCGTGCGCCCCTGCCTTGCCCTGCCCTGCCTTGCGCTCAGGTATGGTGCTGAGGGCCCCTCTGTTGCAGACCATACCCCTTATTGGTTCAAAAAGGGATGCACACACAACACATGTACAGACCTGCACAGACAACACACCCACTTGCTCACGGGGACCCTTGGAGCACGCACGCGTGCGGGCACACATGCACGTACAGAGCACACACATACAGAGCACACACAACAAACACTCCACACTCATACACACACCTGCAAGCACAACATGCCCACTTGCTTAAGGGAACGCATTGGGCACACGCGCATGCACGCGCATACACACACACACACACACACACACGCAAACAAAGAGCACACGCACACACAACAAACACTCCACATACATACACACACCTGCATGGAGAACACGACCACCCGCTCAGGGACCCGTGGGGCGCACGCGCGCACACACAGAGCACTTACACATAACAAACTCTCCACACACATACACACACCTGCACTGACAACACGACCACCTGCTTGTGGGGACCCATGGGGCGCATACACAGTCATGGTGGCCCAGCCGTACCTGTGCACTGCCCCACCCCTTGCCCCGCCCTGCAGCGCCGCCCTGTGTCTCCCTTGACAGAGCTCGACCCGGGTGCGCCCTCACAGTGCTGCCACTCACACGATGCTACCACTCACACGATGCTGCCCCTCACACGATGCTGCCACCCCATTGCGACACTGCCCCCCCGTTGCCTCTTACCCCCCAGGTGGCCTGGTGACCGAGCTGGACCCAGACGCGCCCTCGCGCCAGGCCAGGCCCCTGCACCCCGACAACGCCAAGGCAGAGGACAGGCTGGCGTACAGGCTGTGGCAGCTGGTCCGGTCAGGTGCGTGCAGCAGTGACTGCGCAGAGGGGTTCGCACCCACTCCACTGGCGCCCGGATGCCTTTGCTCGCACACACTCATACGCAGTTTGCGCACATTCACGCATGCACACTCACAGGAAGCAATGACTGCACTTGCACATGGTTGCGGTTGGAGGGCACGGACACCAGCACGTGTGTGTGTGTGTGTGTGTGTTGACCGGCGCATGTGTGCATGGTCACCAGCGCGCGCGCAAGCACAGCAGGAGGCCACATCAGCACATCTGCACAGTGTGCTGCTCGCGTGTTTGCAGGGAGTCTGAAGGATGCGCACGCTTGCAGGGAGTCGAAAGGATGCGCAAGCACGCTAACGAGCCACACTTACCTTCACCCATCCTGTAACACATCCATTTCGCACGCCGTGTGTGCAGGCAAGCCAGCGCACGGCCGCGCGTTTTGTTGCGCAGGTCATGTTTGGTTTTGAACAGCATGAAACACGCTGCGTGTGCACCAAATGCGCAGGCCGAATGAAGGATGCGCGCGCGCTGTGCCGAGCATGTGGGCAGCCTTGGAGGGCGGCCTCTCTTGGCGGCCCTGGGGGCGACTTTGGGCCGCTGCCGGTGGGCCTAGCGGCAGGCCTGGTGGAGGAGGAGCTAACAGAGGAGATGCAGGTGTGCTGGGGCATGTAAGCGCACGCGTGCGTACGTGGGTGCGTGACCATGGATTTGTGTGCACTTGTGTGCGTGGCTTCCCGGTCGTGGATGTCTGTAAGCGAGGCGAGCAAGTGCGTGAGGGCACGTCAGTGGCGTGTATGCCTTGTGCAAGGGTCTACCCGAGTGTGGACGTTTGTGGGTATGCTTGTGCGCGCACAATCAGACCAGCTATGTGTATGCCTGTGCGTGCACCATCAGGCTGGCTGTGTATGTGTGTGCATGCTTGCGCGCGCACAATCAGACAAGCTGTGCGTGGTCTAGCTGTGAAGGTGGAGGACATCGTGCATGAGGTGGACAACGTGTTGTGCCCTCATCACATGCCTGCACGCGTGCATGCGCGGTTGAATTCAAAACCAGGTTTGTGTGGTATGGCGGTGCAGGTGGAGGACATGATGCATGAGGTGGCCTCCGGGCCCAGCATGTCCCGCGCAATGTGGAAGTGGACATGCTTGCAGGCCGCGCAGAGGGCACTCAAGTCAGGTGCGTGTGTGTGTGTGTGTTGGGCGGTGAGGGGGGAGGCGTTAGATGGTAGGCGTGTGGGATGAATGCGCGTGTGAGCCACCTACTGTGGGTCACCAACTCACAGGGCTGCAAGCAGCTGGGGAGATTTTGAAGACAGTTGTGTGTGGGCGCTATGGGTCTGCTCTTGCAGTTGGACGTGTGCCTCAGCGTGTTCCAGCGGGGCCCCTTGCCCGCACTCGCAGCCGTGCACCCGCCAAAGGCCATGCGGGCATCCTACCCTCCCGTTGTGCAAGCACTTGCATGCACATGCAAGCATGCGTGCGTTACAGCAGCTGTACCACTGCGCACCTCATGCGTGCACACATGGGGCTCACAGCCCCTGGCCCACGCACACATGCCCGCAGGTGCACGCTACGAAGCGGCCCTGTACGGCGCTCTGTGCGCCTACCTGCCGGCCACGCTGGCAGTGTGCAACACCTGGGAGGACGCGTGCTGGGCGTACTGCAGGTGGGCGCGGCAGGGGGTGCTTTGTAGGTGCTACGGAGTGACCAGGTACAAGGCCACAGGATGAAGCGGCAGCTGCCCCGCAAGTGGGCTGAGCTTATACCCTGGCCCCTGCAAGTGGGCTGAGCATGTGCCCTGGCCCATGGAAATAGACTGAGCATGTGCCCTGGCCCATGGAAACAGACTGAGCATGTGCCTGGGTCCCGCAAGTGGACTGAGCTTGTACCCTGGCCCCCGCAAGTGGGCTGAGCATGTGCCCTGGCCCCCGGAGACAGACTAAGCTTGTGCCCTGGCCCCCGGAAACAGACTGAGCATGTACCTTGGCCCCCGCAAGTGGGCTGATCTTGTACCTTGGCCCCTGCACGTGGGCTGAGCATGTACTTTGGCCCCCGGAAAGAGACTAAGCATGTGCCCCGGCCCTTTGGAAACAGATTGAGCATGCACCTTGGCCCCCGCAAGTGGGCTGAGTCTGTGCCCTGGCCCCCGGAAATGTAGCCAAGCCACTGCAGGGAAGGTAGCTGGGTCACCGTAGGGTTGCAGGTTCTGCACAAGACCTGCAGCGTAGGGGGAGTCCAGGGTCAATGAGACACCCAAGCAAATGCGCGCACGCGAGCATTCGCATTTTGCACTTGCACACACACACACACACACACATTCACATACACACACGCACGCACACACACGTACACACACATACACACGTGCATACACACATACACACACACTCATGCGCACCTCCGGGCAGGGCGTGGCTGGATGTCGCCACAGACATGACACTCAGCAAGGAGCCTGGTCCCGCTGCCGAGCTGGATGGAAAGAGCCTGGTGCGTGGGGGGATGCGATGTGTTAATTGATTGAAGGAGCGGCTGCTGATGGGTGTTGCTTAGCCATTGTAGCATGGGTGTATTTGCTACATTTGTGTGGTCTGCATGCCAGCGTGCGCGCGTGTTGAGCGTATGCATTTGTGTGTGCACGTGTGTGCTGTATGTGCGTGAGACATGCAGGTGCATGTATGCGCGCGCATGCGTTTCCAAGCATGCATGCTGCACAGGTGTCCGGCATTCATGCCACGCCCCGTGACCCACAGGCAGCATGCGCGTTTGCTCACATGGCATCGCACACGCGCGCACCCGGGCGTGCACGCTGTGCAGGTTGTCAGCGGCGATGTGCTTGTCCGTGTCGTGCGCGCTGCGTCCTCCTCGGTGCAAGGCGGCTTTGCTGTCGCCACGGCCACTGGCCCTGCAGATGTCGCCACAGCCACAGTCATGTCGGCCCTCACGGTTCTGGATGGTCAGGTGCGTTGATCAGGAGCGCGGGGCCTGGGTATGCCCAGGTGCACCTGATGCATGGGGCCTTGTCGCAGGATGTGCATGGGGGGTTGGTACTACCCCTCAGTGACGCCTGTTGGGCAGGCGATGCTAAAACACGCATGTGCACCTGGGAGGCAGGCAGGGTGGGAGGAAGGGGAGAGGAAGAGAGATGGGGAGAGAGAGACGAGGGGTGGCTAGGAAACAGTGCGGATGTGGGTGTGGGTGCAGATGGGGCCCCTAATGGGGCAGGAGGAGCACAGAGGTGCCTTCAAGGGCAGGCTTTTGCTTACTGTGGTGCCTGCAAGGGCAGGCTTTTGCTTACTGTGGTGCCCAAGTGACGCAGGCTGCGCCTGCCTCAAGGATTTCCCCCCTATGGTGATGAGCGCTGCTCTGCTGTGAACCCCGTTGTTTGTTTGGAGTGCGCGTGTGTCAAGCCTGGCCCAAAGCATCAGGGACCCCGAGCGCTTTCGCGATGCACATAAGTTGTGCCAGGATTTGTGTGCCTGCCCCTTGACGTGCATGCCCTCCTCAGCCTCCACCCTCCCTGCCGCTGTTCTTGTAGTAGCCTCTTCGCATGATTGAGTGCAGCCTTGGCTAGTGCAGCGGGACATGTGGCACTTCCGATGCAAGCACGCTCACGCCTGTGTGGGCACCTCACATCTGTCACGCGCCGTGAGCATGGACCTGCGTACTGTGCATGTGTGTGATTTCTCACTGGCTCATGCACACAGCCTGCGTGTGTGTATGTGTGTGTGTGCGCGACGCTGCAGTGGCCTGGTGGCGTGCTTCCCCAAGCAAACAGCGGCCTGGTGCCCCCTGCGACCTTTGATGCCCTATTCGCCATGCTCGCTGCGTCGGGGGCTGGGGCTGTGGTGGCAGCAGGGCGAGACAACGTGCACCAGGTGCTTTGTGGTGCTTTGTGGTGCTTTGTGGTGGCAGCAGGGCGAGACAACGTGCACCAGGTGCTTTGTGGTGCTTTGTGGTGCTTTGTGGTGCTTTGTGGTGGCAGCAGGGCGAGACAACGTGCACCAGGTGCTCTGCAGCCGCTTGTTGCCAGTTCTGCATGCCCTGGCGTGGCGTGAACACCAGCAAAGGACTGCTGCAGCCTAAGCATCAGAAAGGGAATGAGCACCAGGAATGGACTGCTGCATAAAACGAGGCATGAGCACCAGAGAGAAGCCCGAGCACCAGGACAGGCCTGAGCACTAGTGAAGGGCTCTGCTGCAGCCTGACAGGGCTTGTGAGCATCTGCCTGGCTAGACCGCGCCTGCTCAGCGTTTGCTCTGTATTCTTTCTCTATTCATTGACTGCCGTGCCATTCCTAGGGTGGGCGCTGAGGCGCGCGTGGTAGAGGGAACACCCCTGTTCATGCAGAGTGCCCATGATGTGCACGCCAACTTTGTGGGGCGTTCTGGTGTGTTGAATCAGCCGCCATGGTGCTCTTCAGCCATTTGGCTGCCAAACGTGCTGGTGTGTGTGTGTGTCATCGCCAGTCTGCCTGCAGCAAGGCGCTTTTGCGCTTGTGCATCAGAACACGCTTGCATCGGGACGCGTGTGCCCTGATCGGCGGTATGGCCGATTTTGAATAGATTGGGGCCGGTCTAGCTCAGCTGCCTGTGCTTGTTAGGCATGTAACACGCGTGTGGTATGTGTGTTTGTGAATGTGAAATTGGCACTGCTGCGTGTGCTGGGGGCAGTGAACCTGTGTCCGTGTGTGGATCAGGCACAGTTGTGTGAGTATGCAAGCATGCATGCTTGTGTGTGTGTGTACACATATGCATGTGCGCATGTTCGTTTATATGCACAGAGCTTGCATGTACAACGTGCAAGCATACGTTGTTTTACTGAAATCTAGGTATGCATGGGCATACGTATAATGGTACGTCTATTTGCATATGCTTTTGGACTAAGGGCAGCCCCACTGAAGCGCCTGCACCGACCAATAAGATACAAGTTTGTCTATTTGCATGTTCTTTTGGACTAGCTCAGCTCCACTGCAGCGCCTTCACTGGAAAATATCTGAGCCTGAGCAGGGCCATGCGTCTGTGCCACGTGGCCTCAGCCAAACAGTGCAAGTGGGTGCTTTCCCGCGCGCTCGCAGATCCAGCAGCATCTTATCAAAGATGCCATGGCTGCGTTGGCACAGCACTTGTACTCCTGGCTGGTCGCCAAGGATGGCACTGTGGCTGCGACGGCTGTGGGAAATGCCCACACTGCGACGGCGCTGCGCCCCACCAGCGCCTTGAGCCACAACTCAGGTACAATGTGGCTTGTGTGTGAGTTGTTTGTGTGATTGGGTTTGTGTGTGTATGCTCCAACAGGTGTAAGCAAAAGCACACTCCATGCATGGGTGTAAGCAAGCGTGGGTGTAAGCCCGCACAATCCAAGTGTGGGTGTAAGCAAGTGTGGGTGTAAGCCCGCACAATCCATGCATGGTTGTAAGCAAGCGTGGGTGTAAGCCCGCACAATCCAAGTGTGGGTGTGAGCAAGCGTGGGTGTAAGCAAGCACAATCCATGCGTGGGTGCGCTGCGACATTGAGGGCATGCATGTCCATCCTCGCAAGTAAGCAGGAAAGCTAGTGCACACTCATCAGCAACACACATGCTCCTCCCCCCCCCCCCAAA
>LKMJ01002729.1_pt1 | contig 16332 bp, 19 predicted proteins | sample 643391 | NCBI WGS metagenome assembly LKMJ01 (sample SAMN04112250, study PRJNA286221) | soda lake metagenome | biome: soda lake; feature: Kulunda Steppe; material: water; isolation source: sample PL-Br10 brine of Picturesque Lake | place: Russia: Kulunda steppe | collected 2010-07
ACCATCCATTACCTGTGACCACCTCTGCTGCCTTTCACCATCCATTACCTGTGACCATCCATTACCTGTGACCAACATCCAATACCTGTGACCACCATCCATTACCTGTGACCACCTCTGCTGCCTTTGACCATCCATTACCTGTGACCACCATCCATTTCCTGTGACCATCCATTACCTGTGACCAGCTCGCCGTGCAGGAAGTTGCGAATGTACTCGTCCCGGACGTCCCAGCAGAATGACTGGTCCCGCTCCTTGTAAGTGCTTTCAATGTCAGCCTGCGGCAGCCGTGTCACAGCAACCATGTTGCAAATGTGGACAGAGGATGCATGCAGCCGTTGGCATGGTGTCCTGGCCATGTGCCCGCATACAGCCACTCCCACTCAACTGTGTTCCGTTGTTACCTCTACAAGCAAGGTTTTGCGTCCATGCGTACGCATGCACCAAGCTTGCGCGCTCATTGTTAAAAAGAAACACCAAGCTTACGTGCTAGTGTGTGCTCACGCACTCGAGGGAAACAGGTGCCCGCACAAGCATACCATTGGCATTCCACGCAACTCACAGGGGCACGTGCACTTTGCAAAGAGCTCTCCATGCACACGCTTAAGTATGGCTGGTCAACGAATGCTATGCCGCGTGTCACATGTGCCAGCCTGTCCAGAGTTTGTATAAGCGATGCGAGTGCAATATTATGTCCCACCTTTGGAGTGAATGAAGAGTGCCGCGTGTCACATGTGCCAGCCTGTCCAGAGCTTGTTTAAGTTCAGCGATGCGAGAGCCTAGTGATGCGAGTGCAATGTTATGTCCCACCTTTGGAGTGAATGAAGAGTGCATTCAGAGTGTGTTGAGGGTGTGTGTGTGTTCAGAGTGTGTTCAGAGTTCTTGAGAGCCAAGTGTTGGCGCACCTTGAGATCCGCAAGCGCAGGGGCGATCTGTTTGTGGCTGATGCCATGCAACCTTATGCGTGCCACTTCCACAAGGAGCGTCTCCAAGGCCTGCAGCACATGCTCTGGGCCTGCACAAGCACATGTGTGTGTGCGCGCGTGCGTGTGTGTGTGTGTGTGTGTGTGTGTGTGTGTGTGTGTGCACGCGTGCGTGCGTGCGTGCGCACGCGTTTGTGTGTGCGTGTGTGTGCACGTGTGCTTGCGTGCGTGCTTGCATGCGTGCGTGCCTGTAGAGGGGGGGAAATGGGTCTATGACAGAACCTGGTGTACCTGATGCGAGACAGGCAGTGTGCGAATTGCACAGCTGGAGCCATTCACTCAAAGCCGGCATGGAACTTCCAACGTGCGACCGCTCCCCTTCACAGCTACAGGGAGCCCAGCAGATGAGCACATGCGCACCTTCCATAGCGACTGCTGTGAGCACCAGCGACTGCGTGGTCGCGCACAGCGGCTCCTCCGACACTGCGGCAGCAGCAAAGGGGGGCTCCTGCTCCCGTGACAGCTTGAACAGCCGCGTGTTGAGCACCTCCTGGAACACGTACGACTGCAAGAGCGCGTGCAGACACAGCTGCGTGCTGAGCACCGCCTGCCCCACACAGGGCGGCAAAGACGCGTGCAAACATGGCCGCGTGTTGAGCACTGTAAGAATACCGGCAGGCATGGCTGCGCGTCAAGCGCCTCCTCCGACATGAGGGACCGTGAAATAGGCATAGATGGAGCCAGTCGTGGTTGATGACAGAGTTGGACCAAGAGAAGTCTGCAAGGTGGGCCGGCCATGGGCCTTCAAACATTATCCCAAGTCAAGCATGCATGGTGTTAGGTTAATCGTTTGAGGCAAGGAGGGCAGTTGAGACAAGGAGGGCAGTTGAGGCATTTGCCAAACATGTGCATCCTTCCTCAGGAGTGTCATATGCCTCCCCGGCCTTCTTGGGGGAGAGAGCTTGCAAAGGCAAGCTCGCAGGCTTGCATGCCTACCAGCCTCATAGAAAGTCTGTCAGAGTGACCCTTTTTGCCTGTGCTTCATTCACAGCATCAGACCCAGGGTGACAGGTGCTGTAGGTCTCAGCGGAAGGTGCTGTAGGTCTCAGCGGAAGGTGCTGTAGGTCTCAGCGGAAGGTGCTGTAGGTCTCAGCGGAAGGTGCTGTAGGTCTCAGCGGAAGGGGGGCCAGGAAAGACAGACTCCAGCAACGGCATGCAGGGTATGCGCAGTGGATGCTTGCATTCCAGCAAGGGTATGCGCAGTGGATGCTTGCATTCCAGCAAGGGCATGCGCAGTGGATGCCGCTGGCAAGCTCACCTCGAAGTGCTCCAGAAGCTGCTTCGGTGTCGACATTGCGGGGCGCTTCTGCTTAAAACTCACAAACACAGTGCTCTCCTGCACCTCCTTGTCAATGAAAACCTGCACATGCGGCGCGAGGAGCAGCCGCCGCTGGGGCCACATCCTGCCATGCAGCACATCCATCCCTTATGGAAGCATGCCTGTCTGCTTAGGTGGCGTGCCAGCAAGCGACGTCAGCAGCATGAGCACACCGTGGTGCTCATATGATACTGCAGCACGTGCACGCACACGCATGAGCATACACACATACACACGCACACAAAGCCCATGGGCACGCAGACACACATGAGCACGCGCATACCACAGCGCTTACACAACATATTGCAGCGGAGGGATAACAAGGTGAGTCAGTTGCATCTTGTATAGAGTAAGTGAGTCGTGTTTGCCGCGGCCCCACTTTAACATGCTGCCTTTGAATTGTGCATTCAATGCTGCATTCAATGGTGGGTTGTGTATGCTGCAGCCCCATCTTGACATGCTGCACTCAAATGTGTTTGCCATGGCCCTACCTAAACGTGCTGCATTCAATTCCTCTGTGCATCAAAATTCAGGATTACGAAATGGCGTTGAGGTTGCGAACCTGCTGCCGAGGTTGCAAGCCTGTGGCACAAGGCTGCTTGCAGCAGCGTGAGTCATCCGGCATTGCCACTCACGCAAGGTTGCAATTGAGCACGCAAGGTTGCAAGCAATTGAGCATGCACGGTTGCAAGCAATTGAGCACGCAAGGTTGCAAGCAATTGAGCACGCGAGGTTGCTTGCAAATGAGTGCAGAGCAACTTTCCTGCCCCACAGGTGGTGGGAATGACACCTGCCCCGCGCTCGGCACATGCACACCTATACAGGCCTATACACACATTGGCACGTGCATGTGTGCAAACACGCAGCAAGCAAACATGCAAGGGAGCACTCAAAAGCGTACACCTCAGCTCAGAAGGCACTCGATCTTTGGACGTTTTTGCCCCTCGTCTGGCAAAAGCACGCGAGGGGACAAGTCTGCTATGCTCAGCGTCGTGTCTGCACAGCTGCACCCTACAAGGCAACACACATACCTTATAGCGTGGCTGCGCATGGGGGGCGAAATCAAACACAGGCAGCTGAGGAGCAGGCGATGGATCTCTGCTGCAGCCCTGGCCGAACGCATGGGCCACCTGCTCCACAACGCCATCTGCGTGCAAGGACAGGAGGAAGGCAGTAGGGACCAGAAAGAGCGCTGCGTCAGTCAACGTGCTCCCTCCATGGCTTGTGAGATCGTGCCTTGAGGTCGGTCCATGGCTTGTGAGAGCATGCCGTGAGGTTTTCATGAGGCTGTGCACCCCCCATGGCTTGTGAGAGCATGCCTTCACACCTTGTTGTCCCCTCCCTACTTGTGCCGCACAGCTCCAACATTCATGCTGGCACGCGCCTTGTGCCAGCCACACCCACCGAGGTCAGCGGCGTCCCCCCCCCACATGTCCGGTGCACACACCCATCCGTGCATGGGCACAGGCACACACACCCTCTGATGTGTGTACTCTCTAATGTGTGCATCCCCTCTGCCGTGTGTACCCCCTCTGCCGTGTGCATCTCCTCTGCTGTGTGTACCCCCTCTGCCGTGTGCACCCCCTCTGCCGTGTGCACCCCCTCTGCCATGTGCATCCCCTCTGCCGAGTGCACCCCCTCTGCCGTGTGCATCCCCTCTGACGTGTGCATTCCCTCTGACGTGTGTACCCCCTCTGACGTGTGCACCAATGGGAGTCTCTGGCAGCCACGCCCGGCATGCCCCCTGCGCACGCCTTGCCAGCCACACCCACCGAGGTCTGCAATGTCTTTCACAGCCACATCCACTAAGGTTTGCAGTGTCTCCTTTAACCACCAAGGTCTGCAATGTCCCACCACTGCCACAGCCACCCAGCCATAGCCACCCAGCCAAACGCAGCCACATCCACAATTTCTTCCCACAGCCACACAGCCACACCCAGCCACAGCCACAATTTCTTCCCACAGCCACACAGCCACACCAAGCCATAGCCACACAGCCACACCCAGCCACATCCACAATTTCTTCCCACAGCCACACAGCCACACCAAGCCACAGCCACACAGCCACACCCAGCCACATCCACGATTTCTTCCCACAGCCACACCAAGCCACAGCCACAATGCCTTCCCACATCCACTCAGCCACACCAAGCTACAGCCACACGGCCACACCCAGCCACGTCCGCAATGACTTCCCACAGCAACAGCCACACCCACACCCACCGAGGTCCGCGATGTCTCCCACTGCCACACCCATCTCAAGATCCACCATGACTCCCACACCTTCTAAGGTCTGCAATGTCTTCCACAGCCACAGCCACAGTCACAGCCACAGCCACACCCAGCCACAGCCACAGCCACATGCCATAGCCAAAGCCACAGCCACACCCAATGAGGTCCGCAATGTCTCCCACAGCCTCGACCAACCAACCACAGCCACATCCAGCCACACCCAGTCACATCCGTAATGTCTCCCAACTGCCACCCAGCAACACCCACGGCCACAGCCACACCTACCGAGGTCTGCAATGTCTCCCACAGCCACCACCGCCATGTTGCCCGGTCGGTACCACCGCTCGTAAAAGGCCCGCACCTGCGCGCACATGCGGCGATGCGGCACGGGCCTTGGACCGCCGCTGCTTGCCTGACACTCACAAGCTGGTGCCAATTGTTAGGATGCTTGCAGGCATGCGCCGCAGCGCCATCTACACGCACCACGTCTGCGGGCACGTTGCGGATGATGTCCTCGGTGCCGATGGGCAAGCGCTCGGCATACCTGCACAGAGCACACGCAGGGGCAAGGCACAATATGAGCGGTGGCCTGCAACCAGGTCAGCAGGCAGCAGCCGCCAAGCAGAAGGCAGCCACCTGCAAACGTAGTGGGCAGCGGCTGCCAAGCAGTGGGCCGCGGCCTTGAAACTGTGAGCAGCGGCCTCCCCATGTCGCCTGGCTCACACAGAGGGGCATGTGTATGCTTGTGTGTGGGCTGCGCCTTTTGGGCAGGCTCAAGACGCGGTGCAGTCATAGGCTGTGCTCCAAGCCTAGCCCTCGAGCGGTGCTGCAGTCATGGGCTGTGCTCCAAGCCTAGCCCTCGAGCGGTGCTGCAGTCATGGGCTGCGCTTCAAGCAGACGCAAGACGCAGTGCAGGCGCACGCCCTCCACGCGCGTAAAGCAGCCTGTGTGCAAGCATCTGCTGTTGGTGCGCATCACACCACTCGCGATGAAACAAAAACACCCTGCACGCATGGCCATGGCCTCCCGGGTGCAGCTCCAGCCTCTTGTTTACCCAAGCACCTGCAGCTTCTGCACAAGGACAGCATATGCACAAAGGGCCGCACTTCCAGCGCGCAAAGCCCACACGCACCTGCTGCCCTGCATGATCAGCTCCCAGTGTGCCTCCTGGGCACGGCCTGCAAGGGCAGGGGAGCGGGCGTTGGCGTTATTCCAATGCGATTTCAAGCACGCGCCCCTAGCACTTGCAAGCACAGTACGGTTACGCGCATCACAAGGTGACTGTGAAGCCGGGCAGACGAGGAGCACAGCCGACGCTTTTCTGGAGATGGATGCGTGCTGTGCCTGGCATGTGAAGCCAGGCCTGTCAGTTTTATGCGCACGTGTGTATGTGTCCAAGCACTGCATCCTTGAGCACACGACTGAGCACTTAATAATGTACAAAAGCAGGGCGTACAATACGTCGTGTCCAATGCTGTGCACCCAGCATCCAACGTAGCTAATGCGTGAACACATACAAACACAAAACACAAACAGAACATCTACTTGTGCGCATGATTGATGGGCGCATTCTTGAGCAATAGGGAAGTCAGCTGACCAAATGAGGACCTCCACAAAATGGTATGCACACCCACCCCGCATAAGTGCGTAACCTAGACGCACACCCGAATTTGCGCCACTGGATTGTCAATGTGCCGTAAAAAGTGACCTTCACACCACACATCCATACAAGGAAACTCATACATGTACATTCAAATTCCTTTGTGTCCCTGCCTGCCCCCAACTCAGCAGCCGGTAGCGCACTGAGGGCTTGAAGCCCAGCAGTCAGCTTTTCTGGCTGACAGATGTAAACTTTGATTCAAGCTAGGGCACTGCAGAGCTTAACACACACTCCCTTTGAGGAAACATTTTTTGAGTGAGGCGCATCCCTGCGCCTGCTTGAAAGCAAGCCACATGGCTGCACACACCTGCTGCGTCCCTGCTCATGCGCCACTCCTCAAGCACAGCCCCCCTCTCCTTGGACAGGTCATCCGGGGCTGCCCTGCACGTGATCAGGCAAGCATGCACCCACCACCTGTCGGCCGCATTCCTCCACCGCCTGTTAGTCACATGCTTCCTGTGCAAATTATGTAACCACCGCCCGTCAGTCATGTGCCCCCACCACCTGTCAGCCATGCGCCTCCTCCCCCTGTCAGCCACATGCTTCCTGTTAGCAGTATGCATCCACTGCTTGTCAACAGCATCCACTGCTTGTCAACAGCATCCACACAGCAAGGAAAGCCCTTCGAGCAGACGCTGCTGTGACTCCCTGAAGCGCACAAGGCCGAGTGGGGCTACAGAGCATATGTGATTAAAGCACATGGACAGCCCAGCCCCAGCACTGGGCCGTTAAAAGGCGGATACGCTTTTGATCAGGAGATTGCGCAACCTAGGAGTGAGAACCGTGTGAGGCACCTCAGTGGCCTGGCATCAACAGTCTTTCCCTTGCAGAGCGCGCACACGCGGAGACACACAAGCACACATGCGCACACATGCACATGCGCACATGCACGCACACACACACACGAGCACATACGCATATGCACGCGCGCACACGCATACACACGCACATACAAAAATATGAGGAAGAGGCTCAGCACCCAAGGAGCAAGGAACGAGGAGTATGCTATGAGAGCCCCAGTGGCCTGACATCTGTTGCCTTTGTGTTTCTTGTGCTTCTTTTTGGCGCGCATGCGCACGAATGCGCACACACATACACACACACGAAAAGGTACTGCCGCACCTGATGTGGAAGGCAAATTGAGCCATGACGCTGAGCGCATCCTTCAGGAGTTGTGGCTTGTCAGTGGGCACAACTAACTGGTAGCACGTCTCGTCTGCACTGGTGTACGCGTTCTGCGTGTGTGCACGATAACAATCTGCGTTCTGCACGTTCTGCGTGTGTGCACGATAACAATCTGCGTTCTGCGTGTTCTGCGCGTTCCACGCATTTTGCGCGTGTGCACGATGACAACCAAAGCTTGGCCCGTTGCGCTTGAGGTGGCGGGGGCTCGAGCATTCTCACTGGTACCGCTATGTTGCCTGCCTGGTGCAGCCTCAAATTCTGTGCAGGATCCACAAGAGGCGAACGATGAGAGTCGCACTTAGGCAGGCCAAGTCAGCTTACTTCACCCTGACCTCCCGTATTGTAGGAGCACAACTGAGGAGGGGACTCGCACACAAATCTGATGCTTATCATTAATGAGTGTGTGAGCAGTGCACTGCTGAAAGTAAGCCGCCACATTGTGTGTGTGCGTGTGTGTGTGTGTGTGAGCAGTGCACTGTCAGAAATAAATCTCCTATTGCTTGACTGGAGAGTTGAGCGCAAAACCTTGCTGAACGCCTATCCTGGTGCAGGCACGCTGGCGCATGCCCTTGCCATTTGCGAAGCACAGCTGGCGACGTAAGCATGCTCCTAGCACTGAATACCACAGCTTGCCCACACCAAGGCTCTTTCAAACTTCCCACGAGGCGCCCACACTGTCTCACAGGGCATAAAGTCAAAAAAGTCTGGCACCACACACCTGGCAAGCCCGAGAGTGCTGCAGAGTGCTGCAACACCCGAGCAGCAAGCCCCCCCCCACCCCACCTGGCAGGCCCCAAACTGTGCACCAATCTTCTCCAGGAACTTCACAATCTCATGGTTGCTGTAAGCATCTGTGGCATTGAAGGCCAGGTGCTCCACGATGTGTGCTATGCCGCGCTCGCCTTCCTCCTCCACGACACTGCCCACCTGCAGGCACAGTGGGGCAGGACAGAGCAGTGTTTAAACAGGAGGGTAGAGAAATGTTTCAACAGGAGGTGAGAGCAGTTTTTGAACTGGAGGGTAGAGCAGTGTTCAAGCAGGAGGGCAGAGCAGTGTTCGACTAGTGTTCAACTAGGCCTGCCGGCCCCCTCCCCTCTGAGTCTGCATCCATGCCTGCGTCCTGTGATGGTGGCAGCTCCAATTCAGGCATACAAGCAATGGCACTGAAAGCAGGATCGTCCCAGAGGCGCACTAATTTGTGCCAAGTTTGGCACCAGAGGTGCATCAGCAGGCACAGCCATGTCCATCAACCTTTCACCCTCACTTATTGCTGCTTTCATGCTGAACAATTTCACCACCAAGTTCCACATCTGCTCAAAAAAAGCCGCAAACGCATGCAAACTGCCTCCTACAGCATCATGATGCTTTGAAGCGCTCTGCATATGAGCAAGCACCTGCGCCTCCGGTTGATCCTGCCTGGTCTCGCTGAGCTTGATGTTTGTTACAAAGGAAGTAGAAGAGGAAAGAAGCTTATCAAAATACAAGCAGCCTCCTTGGAGGTCTGGCACTCCCTCCATCATGCTTGAACAGGCAAGCAGGGGAGAGTCAGCACCAAACAAGTACCCTCAAACCTAAACAAACTCTCAAACAATACCAGTGCTCTCATACCAGCACTTACTTTCACTACAAGGGCTAAGGCAACCCGGTCTTTGGGCTTAGGGTGCCGACGGACATAGTACCTGCGCAGCAATCGCGATCCATGAGTGCACGCACATTCACAGGAGCAGCAAGAAACACAATTTTATGATTATGAATTTCAGCACAATGTTAAAATGTCAGCACTGTGTGGGCTAGCAGTGAGGAGCAATTCTTCCAACAGCATCAAAGATGCACGATGGAAGCAAATGATTGGGCCACTTTTCACATGAATCACAAATGAAACCTACCTGACTCCATTGCTGAGAGTGCCGGTCTTCAGTGTGTCCACTGGCCCAAGCAGGCATGGTGTATCCAGCTCGCCCTCGCTCAGATCCACACATTCGAGCTTGTCAAAAAGTTTCATTATAAAATATTATGAGCTAATTGAATGAGCTTGAAAGCCCAGACTATGCAGCATTGCATCTTGCCCAGCGGCAATGTATCATGTCACCCGGCTACTTATGGGATGCATAATGCCCCAGGGGACAAAAAGCGTCCCGTTCTTCCCATATCTGCTTCCGGGACATCTAATGTTCCGGGACCAGCTGCCTCAAAAACAGCTCAGGCAAGTCCAATTTATACCCCTTGATACTTCCACCTATCTCTGCCCTCTGCGCTTCCTGATGGGGGTTTGAGGCTGGTCAACATGGGATCAAGCTCAAGCCCTATTGCATGATCAACCCTGAGGGCTGCTGTGACCGGTGGCATGCTCTGCAGGAGTTTACCCAAGACGATCGATACACGCTAAGTACGTCATCACGTAAAAATGGCCTGACCACGTTGTGCTTGCAACACGCAAGCCATGGAGTAAATCTGCATTTCCGACAATTGTTATGGCAGTGTGCCGCGAGGCAGCTCACATAGCCCTATCAGGGAAGCTTAGGGTTTGACGCTCACTAAGACTGCAGCAACCTTATGCTTTGGAGCTTCAAGTCGAGTGCTGTTGATTGGCACACGCATGCGCTGAATGGAGAGGTTGCTATCAATGGGTGGGATGATGGATACGAGCAGTGACTTGAGTCCTGGTAACATTCCTTGAGCATCCCTGCAGCCCCTTTTTGGTTCATTTGAAAAGACGCTGCCGACACTACCAATCCTCCTGTCCACGTGCAGTGGCCCACCCATGTCTATTGCCTTGCCCGCAGGTCAGATGTACCTGCCAAAACGCGCCAAGAACCAAGCGTCTATGGTGCAAATAGACCACAGTGCCAAGCGGCGTGCACGGGAAGTGGATGAGATCGCTGAGGTATGTGTGGACGCTGGGTCTAGGTGTGCTTGGAGGCCCATTTTAGGGAGCTGGGCCTCTTGAGAAGAAGGAATGAGCGGAGGCGGAGGTGTCACCCCACTCCCTTGGGTTAAAATCTTGGCCTATTCACAATAAGTTGTTAACACTGATGCCCGCAGTGCACACAATGTGTGCCACACGTGCTGCGTGCTTGATGGGGCCTCTGTTCAGAGATCAGAGCGGCATCAAGTATGCAGTCCTGTTGTCAGGGCAAAACACCTGGGCAACGGCTAAGGGTGCCCGGAGCAGCAGGGGTGAGACGGACTCCAAAGGTGGTGTGGGGCTTTTCTCCTGTGGCAGTGCATTGTTGTGTCAAGCAGAGTTGCGAGCAGGCAGGCACACTAGAAATTTGTGTTGTGTTTCGAATTGAATTCTGGTCTTGATGGGCGGCGCAAGGTGGAGGGGAGCTTAAGGAGGGTACGGAGGAAGGCGATGGCGGCGGAAGGTGATGGCGGGCAGCAGGAGATGACGGCAAGCTCAAGTATGGTATGGGCAGTGAGCTTGAAGCGCAATGTGACGATGAGCCTGAGGAGGGTGTATGAGTGCGGCGCAAGGTGACGGGGAGCTTGAGAATGGTTCGGAGAGGTACGCGCATTTCTAAGTGCGCACGTTGCCTCCGTATCTTGAGGAGCTCAGTGGGGCGTCTGTGGGGTGCAAACTCTACCCAGGGCAAAAATGATATGGAGCCATGCAGGCTCTGACTGCAAGACAAACACAATGACCAATGCACCGCACGCATGGTATGGGCAAGCCCTGATTGTTGAACAGACTGCTGGACAATCGCAGGCTCTGACTGCTGAACAAATGCAGGCCCTGACTGCTGGACAAACACAGCAGCCGATGTACCGTGCGCATGGCATGCGCAGGCCCTGACTGGTGAATAGACTGCTCGACAACTGCAGGCTCTGACTGCTGAACAAATGCTGGCCTCGACTGCTGGACAAACACAACAGCCAATGCACCGCGCATATGGCATGTGCAGGCGGCCAAGCGTGTGGGTATCAGTAGAACCCAAGTGGACGCAGGCATCCAGAACCTGGAGAGCCTGCTGCCGGACTTGGCCCCAAACTTAGACAAGATGAAGGCCTCTAGCTGGTGAGGACCATCCGCACTTTGTTGGTGAGGACAATTTGGGCATTGCCTCCAGCTAGTGAGGACCATCCGCACTTCATTAAGACTTTGTTGCGACATGCTTGGAGACAGACTGTCCAGTAGAGAAGACCTGTCGCACATGGTTGGGACCATATGCATGATTGAGGACAGTAAGGCCATCAAAAGGTAACAGGAGGCCAACAAGAGGCTGGCTCGTCGTGGGTTGGGGCATCCATGTACGCATGTAAGGGTTTTGAAGGGTGTCAAACCGCAGCCGCCTGCCGCCAGGGTCTGCCGCGCGCACCGGCTGCATTCATGTGTGCGCCCCAGCTGCACTCCTGTGTGCGCCCTGGCTGCTGTTGTGTGTGCCCCGGTTGCTGTCCTGTGCGCGCCCCGGCTGTATTCTTTTGAACAAATGGCGCTGTGGCATGTCTGTGTACGTAGGCATGTGTGTCTGTGTGCAAGCCTGCAATCCATAATTAATCGGCAAGATGGCATGAGCGCGCCCTCGACCTTGAGAGCACAGCACTCTGCTCAGCGCGCTCTTGGACCTAGCAGCACAGCACTCCACGGGCGTGCATGATGTTGTGCATGCTTTTCCATGTGCATGCACTGCGCGATGATATGCATGCACTTCAACGCGCATGCACCGCACATTGATAAGCATGCGTTTCCATGCACTGCACAATGATATGCGCGTGCACTTCCATGCGCGCGCACTGAGTGGTACGGAGCATTCATGAGGATGCGCGTTCTTCATTAGCCTGCGGACCGCAGGCTTCGAGACGTCGTGAACGCACGACTGCTGCTAAGTGCTCGCGTCATTCCCCGCGCAGGGTGGCGCTCATCAAAGACGTCAACAGTGTGGCATTGACACTGGTCGTGTTGGAATCGTACTACCCTCGGGCCAACATCTCCAAGATCATTGCGCGCAGGGTGGCGCTCATCAAAGACGTCAACAGTGTGGCATCGACGCTGGTCGTGTTGAAGTCGTACTACCCTCGGGCCAACATCTCCAAGATCATTGCGCGCAGTCCTAAGATACTTCTGCTAACCGCGAAGCAGGTCGAGGAGGAAGCCCTTGAGGTAGGCTTGTACAGCCCAGGCACGGATGTCCCTCTGCGCAGGATGTCGCAGGATGGTGTTGTTTGTTCTTGCCGCAAATGTCCCTCTGCGTAGTACATGGCTGAATTGCCGCTTGCATGCAACATTGGTTGGGTGCATGCCTCAGTACATGCGTGAGCTGATTCATCCAGTGGTACTCCAGAATTGCAGCCCTTGAAGTCTTGGGCAGCTGTTGTACGCATGCGGAACAACTCCAAAAAGCCCAGGCGCGAGCATGGACCAACTCAAAAAAGCGCAAAGGCTGCTCACTTTCAGACAATGCAGCTGCTGTGGCTGTTTCGTTGGCGCTTCCAGGCCTGTGCTGTGCTGTGCTTCTCACTGGCGTGAAACACCACCCTTGTGCGTTGCACACGCTGCCGGAGGGGAGGTTGTGGTGCAATGGTGCCATGGACGCACACACACACGCGTGCACATACACACACGCACGCACACACACACATTTGCGCGCATTTGAAACATGACCGGATGTTGTATGTACGTGCGCTCTGCTTCATATGTCAATGGTGCACTGCAAAGAGGCACCCCTGAATATTGCACTGACAGGTGCAAGCCATGCTGGCAGGAGGCCTGCCAATTGTTGATGCACTCGGTCAGAATGGCGCAATGACGCATGGACCTGGCTGGCGCTGACAGGTGCAGGCCCTGGTGGCGGGACGTCTTCCAGACATTGATGCGGTGATTGAAGTCGTCCCTGACCTCCTCAGGCCTGCCCAAATGCGGCTGTCTCTGTCCAACTTACGAAGGTGAGAGGTTGGGAGCTCGTCCAGTCCTTACCCTCCCTTTGCGTTTTTGGGTCATCTCAAGCACCCATGGCAGGCATAACTTCTCAGCGTTTGAGGTGAAGAGCACTTGAGCAGCAGGCAGCAGTGTGTGTGGATGCTGTCACTCACAAGCGGCATCATGCCGGTCACGGTGGCAAAACCTCGTAAAACCTGATAAACATTGCACCCTTTTTCTAAGAAGATGCAGGGGTTGCCAGAGCATGCATGGACAGTGCTTTGCGCCATGCCAGGCACTGCCGGCGCTCCTGTGCATGTGGTGCGACAAGACCCCGCTATGTACGCACAGTGTTTTGCGCAAACCTTGGTTGCATGCTAGCAATCCCATGCAGGTGGTTCAACAAGGATCCATTTGAGTTACTCCAGCAAAACCCAAACCTACTCAACGATATTGAAGAGGCCACCCTTCCTGCCGACCCTACGTATGGTGAGCCACAGGAGCGGTTGTCCTCTCCTTTTTATCACCAACAAGCCTTGCTCCTTTTTTGAGCATCCACAAAGTCTGAGAATGTAGACAATTCCAAGTATTGAAAAAACTCATGCCTTCAAAGCAGCCTCCCTCTAAGCCTCAACTTTAGGCGTCAATGGGGCACATGACCAAATGCTTTTGAGAACAAGTTGTACTTATCACCCTTAGTTGAAAGCGTCCCTTGGGCGTGGAGCAAAGGGCTGCACGGCAAAATGGTTGCTAGGAGGTAAAGAGGGCTCAAAATGAAATGCTTGCTTAGCAAAGCTAGCCCACTGCTAGAAGTTGGATCAGAGGTGTGGGTTGCGAGCCGTGGTGTTTTGCTGCGCATGCAGGGGAAACCCTGGTGTAGTTGGTAGGCTGAGCAATGGGCGTGCGGTAGAGAGTGATGTTCAAGGTGCGGAAAACCCTCCAGCTGTTGCTTTTCAAGCAGCATGCAAAGTCAGCATATTGTGTACGCAGAAAAGGCTTGTAAATGGGAATTGTAGCTGGACGTGGGTCGGGCAATGGCTTTGTCTCTTAAGGGGGCTAAGCTGATGACCCTGCCAAGCAAAGGCAGAGCTCAACAACACAGGAAAACATATTTTTGTTCATATTGTGGCTTTGAGGGCCCCACATTCACCTGTCGTCAATTCCTTGAAAACCTTCAATCAGTCCAAAGCCAGTGGGAGCCCCATTTGGATCCTTGATGGAAGGCAAGTTAGGGGGGAATGTGGGGAAGACGTGGGGGCCTGCTCGCCCCTGATGGTGAGGGTTGCATGGCTGCACTTGCCTCTTCCCTCTCCCCCTGATATATCAGGTACAAGTTTGGCTGATTGGCTGTTTCTCTAATGCTTTCTGCTGCGCTGCTGCTGCCTGCAAAAATGCTCAGTCAGGCTAGCCATTCCAGCTAGAGATCATTCTGCACTCTTCAGGACAGGACCTGAGGTTTCACAGTGGTGTCTGCTCAGCAAATTCAATTTGGTGATTTCTGTACTGGCATGCTGCTGGGCCAATTGACTCAGCCCTCAAGGCTGAAGTCTTATTGCCAGTGGAATAATCCTCTTACAAAGCTTCATCAATTCACGCTCCCTTCAACAAAACAACCTTTGAAGCTCAGGTTTGTGCACACCCATAGAAACATTTTTTGTGACATGATTATGGACCTTTTGTGACATGATGGGCCTTTTGTGACGTGATTCTGTGACATGATGGGCTTTTTATGACATGATGGGCCTTTTGTGATTTTGTGACATGATGGGCCTGCAATAATGTCATCACAGTGATAAATCAACTGGCTCCTGATCCAAGCTTGGACCAGACATCGAGCCCAAGAACCATCCCCCTAACCATTTACCTCCTCCAGATCTACCAGACACTTGTTTGCAATTCACATGCACAGATTGGGAGTCAACCTGATGAACATGGTGATCCTGATGCGCATCGCGCAGATTGGGATTCCAACTTTGGAGCGCGATTGTCTGGATAGCACTGAGGCATCACTAGATGCGACAATTGGTATGGCTAAGGTTGCAAGTTTGACTGCTTCTTCGGCCAACATAGATAGCAGGCAGGTTCATACCTTGGCAACTGCACGTCAACGCTTCGAGAGCACTTGGTTTGTGGCTTAGCAGGTCACATGTATGTTCCTTTTTGTATTTATAGCTGTATTGTAGCTGTGTAGCCGTAATGAAATTCAATCATCTTAAAGAATTACCCCCTTTATACTCAATCTGCATGTTGCAATGCCTGATGGGCCAGTTGCAATACCAGCAACCAAGCAGCATTGTTAGTATGCATCTGTATATGCTCCTTCTGTGCTCTTTCCTTGCTCTTTTGTGCATGACTCGAGCAGGCTTTCTTTCCTAGAGGTTTGGCACAATGCGTAATAGCTTATAAATAATCTTCCCTGACTCTCCTATTGTAACCTGTCATGCCCTATTGGTCCATCATGTCTGCAGCAATAGTTAAATTACAATGGGTTTAGGCCTTCAGCCAGATGGGTTGTCTGCTGGGCTTGCTGGACACTGCCAGCCCGACAAAAAATATCCATAGTCTCAGAGAGAATAAGGAATGATTTGTACTTTCGTCATGGACATCATGCAAGTCACATTTGTCACAGAGCCAATTGTGGATTTGCCAACAACCGGTTTCAACTCTTAGGGTATGAGCTCTCAAATGCAAACGAGCAATGTTCCGAAGCATGTGCCTACTTAGTTCCAGCTCCAGGTACCTAGGCAACAAATGGGGAGGGCCCCGTACATTGCTCAGTTTGAGAGGCAAGGCCATCCATGCATGATAAGTAGCCAGTTTTTGAGCGTGTGTCCTAGGATCTGCACCATCCAGCTCCCTCCATACTGCGCGCAAGCGCTCACGCAAATCCACCACAAAGTCTTGTAAGGGGAGGGGAGTTGTAGCCTAAATGCAATTGGCATATGTATCTGCTTCATGTAGACCCACACACGCCTCTATGAACTCCTCAGTCCAACACTTTCTGTAGGTAGCACCTAGAGCAATATCCGCATGCACAATCTTTTTGAGCAAGCCACTATTCCCGCTAAGCAGAGAGTTGAAAAACTTGGCAGCAGCG
>LKMJ01002730.1_pt1 | contig 16329 bp, 17 predicted proteins | sample 643391 | NCBI WGS metagenome assembly LKMJ01 (sample SAMN04112250, study PRJNA286221) | soda lake metagenome | biome: soda lake; feature: Kulunda Steppe; material: water; isolation source: sample PL-Br10 brine of Picturesque Lake | place: Russia: Kulunda steppe | collected 2010-07
ACAAAACACACACACGCACACACACACACACACCCTTTGCTCATGCACATATGCCTATGCACCCCCCCTCCTCAGTTCTTGAAACGAACAGACACCGGCATGTGCTCACAGCACTCTTCAAGCATGCACTTGCGCACCCCCAAATGCGCATGCGTATGCCACACACACGTATATTGCCGCGCTGTCTGCACACAACGCAGGCGTGAGGCGCACCAGCCTCACTGTGCTGGGCCATTTAATCCTGAACGACATGATGAAGGTGAAGGGCAATATAGCGCGCATCGCGCTGCGCCTGGTGGACGAGGAGGAGGAGGTAGGTGTGTGTGTGTGTGTGTGTGCACTTGGGCATGTGCGGGTGTTGGTGTGGGTGTGGATGGGCGGGCACGGACGTGCACGGCCCATCTATGCACAGCAATTGCATCTTTGATGCTCTGCATGCGGCAATGCGCAACTTGTGCTGACACAAACAACTAGCCCAAGCACAAGCACACGCATGGCATGGCATGATCCTTACTGCGGAGCATGTATCCTGCCCTCTGGTCTTATGCTTTGCATGCGCAGGTTGTCCCATGTGCCCTTCCCTCCATGCACGGGGGAGTGAGCACCCTTCATGCATGCTGTTTCTGCTGTGCACTCATGTGGGGGGGGCCGGCCGCTTCACTGCTTTGCTGGCCTTGTCAGGCCCCAAGTATTTGAGCTCATTGAGCATCACACACATACGTATGCACACGCCACGCACGCAGAAACATAGACACACATACGTATGCGCGTGCCACGCGCGGAGAAACATAGACACACATTTGCACCGTGTGTGTGCACATGCAGCTGCGGGTGTGGGCCCGCCGCTTCTTCGCCACGCTGGCGCAGCGCAGCAGCGGTGCGCGGGGTGGCAGCAACCCCATCTATAACCTGCTGCCGGACATCATGTCGGCGCTCGTGCGTGAGCCCACGCTCGACCCTGCTGGATTCAACGCCATCATGGAGGTGCGCATGCGCGTGCTCATAACACACACATGCACATGCCCACATGCACGCGCGCACACACACACATACACACACGCTTGCATACACAACACACTTACACAACACAACACACTTGCACACAACACACTTACACAAAACACGCCCACATGCACACACGCGTGCACGCACCTGCCAACCTCTATTGTGCTGCTGCTTGGAGCTGAGTCCGCACTTTTTCCAACGGAAGCCCTGCACGCACATCCACACCCCGCGGGTGCTACCTTGACATGCTGAGGCATATGCACCACCCGTCCCATGCGCACGGCCTCCAGGTGCTGCTGCCGTATGTGAAGGACAGCAAGCAGGCAGATGCATTCAAGGAGAAGCTGTGCCAGCGCTTTGAGGCGCTGCAAGAAGTGCATGCCGCCAGCGCGGCAGACTTTGCGGCGGCCGCCAAGCAGGGGCCGGCAGCGGCGGCAGGTGCGCCGCCCTCACCGCTCGCGCCCACCAGCAACACAAGCGGCAGGGATGCGGGGCGCAGTGGTGGCAGTGGTGTTGATCCAAATGAGACACACGTGCCACCTGCGGCCATGATGGAGGGCGGCTGTGGAGGCGCTGGCAGCGGCGGCGGCGGCAGTCACAGTAGTGCCGCAGACAGCGGGTCGGCCACGCACAGCCCCTGCCTTTGCAGCGGCGGCGGGGGTGGTGGTGGCGGCGGCAGCCACCACAGCAGCCCGGCCGCAAGTGGTGACTCAGGGTTCTTCTCGGCCTGCTCCGCGGGTGGCGCGGAGGCATCCAGCTACCGCTCGGCCTCTGTGTCGCATGGCCCCCCGCATCTGGGTGCGTGTGTGTGGATTGCCTGGGTGTGTTTTGTGTGTGCACGTGTTGGCGCGCGGTTGTGGGCAAGTGTGTGTGTGTTCATGGGTTCAATTCTATGTTTGTGTACCCATGCGTTCAGTTCTGTGTGTACCTGTCTGTGCATGCGCAAGAGGGGCCTTCCTCCTCTGCAGCATCAGCTCAGCCTGCCTTGGAGGGAATAGTTACCACCCTTTGCCCGGGCACCATTTGGTCTCTGCCTCCTTGTACCCGTGCCTACACCAAACGGGACAGCAAGACCAGTCTTACGGCATTTGTGCTTACAACAGGTGTCCCTCCTTTGCCCACTCTGCAGATGGCGCCAAGGAGGCGGCCAGCGCCCCCTCGGCCGTGGAGGGCGGCAGCGAGGATGCAGGTGCCAGCAGCGTGCTGCCTGCAGCTGTGGGTGGGGCTCCAGCCACGGCTGAGGCTGCTGGGGCTAACCCGGGGGCCGTAGGACCCCCGGGGCAGGGCACAGCACAACACGTGTTTTCGGTGGTGGAGGAGTGGCGCGCGCTGGCGGCGGTGCTCAAGGGCATGGGCCACACGGAGAAGGTGGGGGGGGAGGAGGGGGGTGGCAGCTGACGCGCTGAGGCCACAGGTGCACTTGAATATTTGTGTGTGTGTGAACGTATTTGTGCTTGTATTGTTTCTCTGGGCATGACCAGCATGACGGCATACCATGCCTTTGTTCAGCTCATCCCCATTCTCTTTCCTCCCTAAGGCGCTAACCCAAAGCCAAGCTCGCCCAACATTCTACCTGCTTGCTTGCCTGCCTGAAGCCAGTCGTCGCTTGCCTACTCACACCTCAAAACCCAAATGTCAGCCACCTCTACTCAGTGCTCCCTGACTGGCCTGCCTGCCTGCCTGCCCTCTCCACTGAGCGCCAGCCATCTCTGTCCAGCGCTCCCTGGCTGGCCTGCCTGCCTGCCTGCCCTCTCCACTGAGCGCCAGCCATCCCTGTCCAGCGCTCCCTGACTGGCCTGCCCGCCTGCCTGCCCTCTCTACTGAGCGCCAGCCATCCCTGTCCAGCGCTCCCTGACTGGCCTGCCCACCTGCCTGCCCGTCGTTGCTCAGGGGCTACGAGCAATCATGGAGCGCCGTCGGTGCTACAAGCACGCCCTAGGCGATGAGGTCGTGTTCAACACCTTCAGGGTGGGTTTTGAGGATCACAGGCCCGCCCTCTCGTGGCCTGACGCGTCAACTGCTTGTGTATGCACACATGCGCGTCTGCGAAGATGGCAAACCTTTCCTCGGTGCATGCTGCCTGTTTGATTTTTTGCCTTTACCTTGTTGGTACGTTGGTACACTTTTTGGTGTGTGTGCGCACTTGAAAGTGTGTGGACGCTTGCAAGCGTGTGGACCTTGTGTACACAGCACTGGCTGCAAAGGGGTGCACCTGCAATTTGTCGCAGGACGAAGGCGCTCACTGTACACAAACAAAGCACTGCTGCAGCGCAGGAGGTCACACGGCACTCCATTTCAGCCGCTGCCCTTGGCCTCTATGACAACTCATTGCACCGACCACGTGGGGGGTGTGGGTGTGGGTGTTTGCATTAGAGGCACGTGGGCTTGTACACGGACACGCTCTTGCTTGCATGCTCCCTATGCATAGAGTTTGTACCCTTGAATACCCTTGAATAAGATGACAATAAGATGACCACTGGACGGGTGGCAATCCCTTAATGGGTGGCGCGGGCTTGCTGCCTAAAAGGCCTGGTGGGATAGCGCTTGCCACTCCGCACATGCTCTGCATCTCGTGTGCCTGAGCTCATACGCGCCTGTGCTCATGTGCCTGAGCTTATACACGCTTGTGCTCATGTGCCGGCCCGCAGAGCATCGCAGAGGAGGGGCGCAAGAAGGCCAGCAAGGACAGCGCGCTCAGAGAAGAGGCGGCCAACTTCAAGGTGCGCTAGGCCATGCATGGGTTGATTCTGGAAAGTTCGCCTGCACTTGAGAGACAACTCAAACTGTGTACGCAAAGGCCGCTGTGTGCACGCACGTTGCTGGACCTCCTCACGCACGCATGCAAGCAGGCGCAGTGGTCGCACATGCTGCATCGACTTAACTACTGAGGGCGCAGCAATGAGGAGCCAAGTGAGGCTATGAAAGAATTATTTGAACTGGCTTTTTTCATATACGCATGTATCACATACAGCCACACATGTGCCCACACACATGTACACATGTACACACACAGCCATGCGTGAGCCCACACACATGTGCACGTGTACACACAATCACACGTGCGCACACAAACAGTTACACAATCACGCAGAAACACACATGCGCGCATGATGGCACGCATCTGGGCATACGCATGGCACGCATCTGGGCATACGCATGGCACACATGTGGGCGTATGCATGGCACACATCTGGGCATACGCATGGCACGCATCTGGGCATACGCATGGCACACATGTGGGCGTACGCATGGCACGCGCAGGCAGAAATTGAAGAGGTCCACCGCGCGCTGCGGCTAGGCAAGGCGGAGGACGAGGAGGAAGGGGACGGTGTGCCGGCAGCCGAGAGCGGTGGGGGAGCTGAGCAGGCGGCTGCCGCTGCCCCCGCAGCGCCGGGTGCAGAAGGCTGCCCAGAGGGCGATGGGGATGTTGAAATGGAGGACGCGCAGCAGCCGGCAGCAGGTGGGGGGCACAGGCCGCGCGTGTGCATGGCCGCCTGAGCGTGGGCGTCTGTGTGCATGTGTGAGTGCGGGCACAAGTTTGTGCATACATGTGCACATGCACATATGTGAGCGCATGATCATGTCGATGTGCCCAATCAGGGTTAATGATGCCTGGTCTTTGCAAGCAATCATGTCAGAGGGCACGGTGTGGTGGAGTGATGTCACCAGAGTGTGTGTGTGTGATGTCACAGACGTCGCCGGTGTCAGAGGGTGCGGGGCCAAGCAGTGTGCCAGTGTGGCTCCAAAGCACATACATATAAAGGGTGCCTGACCAGCGCTGCAGCTGCGTGATTGCCAGAGGCATGCCGCTGCTGTGGGGTATGTGTGTCTTAGCTCTGCCCCTCACGGCAGGCAAGAGAGCAGCTGAGGGGCAGCTGCAAATGGATGCGCGAAGGCATGTGCTGCATGTCCTTGCAGCGAGCTTCCGCTTGTGCCTTCTACTTGCGCACACGCTGCTCCCCACGCAGCTACCAACCTCCACATACACAGTGTCCCACACGGTTGTGCGAACCTTTCGCCGCCACGCCTGGCTCGGGGTACCGCCACGTAAGGCACATCCGTGTGCACAACCTTTTTTTTGTGCTTGGAATCACAGCCCAGCACAGACGTGGCTTCTGTCGCAAAGGGCTAGCAGCCTGCTCTCATTGCTGCACAGCCCTTGACACGCGTGATGGGGTGCACATCCACTTGCACCCACCCATACCCACTCTTCCCAGACGGTTAACAAAAGCTGGCTTTGTTATGACAAAGATCTGATAATGATCCCCGCGGCGGTGCTTGTCCTGGTGCAGACGCCCACCCCACAGCGCCTGCGCCAGCACCAGCAGCAGGCCCTACCGCCAACCCCAGCCGCCGCCGTGGGCGCGCACAGCTTGAGCAGCCAAGCGACAACCTTGTGGAGGCGGCAGCAGAGACGCCCAGCGGCAAGCCTCCGCGGCCCAAGCGCTTGGCACGCAACGGGCGCACGCCGGCTGCAATGAAGCTGAAGCCTGGGGAGAAGCTGGGCGGGAGCGGCGGCGCGGCAGCAGCAGCGGCAGGGGCCAGAGCTGGGAGGTTTGGCGGGGGTACGGTGAGGGTAAAGCAGGAGCCGACGACCTCCAGCTCGGATGATGATGATGAGGAGGAGGAGGAGGAGGAGGAGGAGGAAGAGGAGATTGGAGGCAGTGAGGCAGAGGAGGAGGAGGAGGATGTGAGGAGGGATGGAGCAGTGCAGCGGGACCAGCAGCGTCCGCAACTGTCAGGTGTGTGCGCACGCGGGTGTGTTCATGCGCGTCCGTGTGTGTTTGACAGGCAGAGGGCGTGTGTGAGCGTGTGCCAAGGTGTGAGCAGCTCGTACGCCCCAAAGGATCACAACCCTAGGGAGACTGCACTGACCTGCGCTCAAGAGTGAGCCTCGTGGCTGCAAGAGAGCTGTGCTGCTGGATTGGGCAGGCCTCCCAGCTCGGCCCTCAGGCAACATAGCCCAGCTGGTAAGCAGCGCAGGCTACTGCTTCAGCTGTTTCACAAGGCTGAGCCAAGGGCATCCAATATCTTGATGGTGTGTTTTGCTCAGGCAGAGCAAAATGAAACGGGAGCCCCCAAAACTGAGGGATGTATTCAGCCTCTCGTTCTGGAATGGCTGAAATGAACAGGGAGGGATGGGCAGCAGGGTGCCACTCCTGAGCACCAGCTATGCTTTGCAAAGCCTCCATTCGTGCAGCCCTGTGAAAAGGAAAGTGTGTGGCTGGCTTCGATCTTTCGACCGTTGGTACAACTAAAAGTAAGCTGTGTCTCCCTCAAAACCTCAGGCTAAATGGACCTATAGGCTCACCGCAACCCCCACCCCCTTGCGTGCCCGTGTTCCCATCGGCGCTGCCCAACCCTGTGTCCCTCACGACCAAAACTCATCAAAGAAGCGGGACATGTCTTTGAGCCTGCGCCTGCTCCCTCCCCCTAACCCATCTGCCTCACCTGCTAGCACACCCATCACCACACACCTGTTCTTGACGCTACGCGAGGACTTTTCCTTTACAAGTGCTGCCATTTGTCTGGATGGCATAGACTTGCGAGTGGGTGCTGCCTCCCTGTGCAGGCTCAGGCGTGGACGTGCAGGCAAAGCGACTGAGCAAGGTGCAGCTAGGGGGCGGCGCCCGGCGGGTAGCAGTCGTGAAGCAGGAGGAATTTTGAGGGCAACTCCCTGTTTGCTTCCTCCCATGTCCGCTTGTGGGGGCTGGGCTTCCACATGCTGGCTGCGGTTGCCAGGCAGCGAGAGACGCGGGGACGCACGCCTCTGCTGCCAGGTCTGATTCTGCAAGCAGGCACGCTGGCCAGGGGAGCAATTCAGATGCGGTCAGGGAAGATGCTGTGGTCATTCCTCGCACTGGAGTGCTGTGCCTTATGCCTTGGACCGAGCGCACTGCATGCATCTGCAGGCAGAGAAGAGCCTGCGGGTGTACTTGCAAAGGCAGGAGGGGCTTGAATAGTTTGACCGATGAGGCTCCGTACGGATGAATTGTGCTCACACAGCAGCAGCCCTCGGCGTTGGCGCTTTCACTTGCAGCCATTAGGAGGGCTAGTAGCATGTACATTACCAGGCCAAGACAGTTTGCTGTGCTTGGCCAATAACAGGAGCCGTGTGCAGCTCAAATTGCTGTAGAACTGCAAGACACAAGAAAGTAACCTTGCGTGGCATCTGTTGACGCTTTTGATGGCCTTGAATTGAATCCTAGTGGCTTCTACCCTAGAAGAGGAAAAGGACGAGCTGGTGAAGAGCACAAGCACTTCCTCGACCGTCCTGGCAAGGACTTAGGATACACATGTACGCACACACGCTCCACCATCCTGCCAGCATGTTATCTGGGTGACTTGCTGGGGCATTTAGGTTGCGCAGCATGCTCAAGGTGCCTTAAAATAGAGATGGGCTACAGAGTGTTGCGGTGTGAGGAGAAACCAAACTGCGTGTCAGGGATCTTCTTCTTAGACTCACACCAACTTGCCAAGTTATGGGATAACCGCCAACTTGCCAAGAGCGTTTCCAAATCTCTCAGCACATTGACACGTAGCCTGTAAAGCGTGCCACTCACTGCTAGCATGCGTCAGTTCCCTGAGTCCAGAACCGGACCTTTCTTGTACAAAGGACTGAGCTTGGCCCATTGTACAAGAAAGGTCCCATTAACCATAGATCCTCATGGGAAAGGTCGTCGAAGGTGAAGGTTACGAAGAAGAACCTCATAGTTTACAAGTTTAAGTTTGACTGTCCAGGTTGCTGGTGAACACCAGCCATACAGAAGACATCCATAAGCTCTGAGATAGAACGATAGGAGTCATTAGTTTGTTTCTGGAAAACATTGAAGACATCCTCAGAACAAGCTTGGGAGAAATAAAAAGCTCCAGTCTGATTGACAGTAATTTTTTTATGCCATTGGTGAGAGTCTGCAAATTGAAGCCTCAACTTGAACGAGCACATTTGCATGCAAGGACACAGGAAAAGAGCGTGCTTCTAATCTTGAATTGCCTCCAAGCCACACTTATCACAAGTGCCATCATGATGTTCCCAGCTTCTTGTCTCGACACGCAGCGCATGGGAATGTAACCTGAAACGTTCCACGTTGCGCTGTGTTTGCTTGCCCAAATCCAGACGCAGATACCTAGGTACAGGTAGTACAAAAAAAGGCGGTCCATCAACAATCACCGACCTAAGAGGCAAAGCAACCCAATTATGATATTTTGCAGCCTTGTCCCTCTGATCTTCATTGCCTAGCTGGTTTGCCTGGTTCCAGATACTCCTCAAACTCTTTCTCACATCAACAACAAACTCTGACTGTGGGAACGTTTTCAATGTTCTCACGCGATGTTGGAAATCACTGCTCCTTTCCAGACCATGTTAAGCATCCAAGAACTCAGCAATCCAGCACTTCTTGTTGATAGTGCTCATCGCAATATCAGCCTTGAAGACTTTGGCAAGAGTACTACTAGTACTGCATAGCAGAGAATTATAAAATCTCACAGCCGCTCGGAACCAATAGAATTGCAAGGGCTCTTGGCCACACTCACGTAACTTAGACCAGTTGGGAGTGGTGCGCTTTACACCTAAGATACCTTTAAGCAAGCACATGTGAACTGTTTGCAGAGGGCAGTCCATCTCAGCTCCTTGCTTTATGTACCTAGTGCCCCACATTTGACTTACATACATGCTTGCTGGAAGTGCATAACCTTTAGCCAACCAAAGCATGCTGTGTGGTCTATCTGTTAAGCGGTGCTCCGATCATCGGAGCATGATGCAAACTGCTTGATCCTACTAGGATCATAGTATGACAACCAGCCATGCAAGGCGTAAGCACATGCTCAACTGCAGCAGCCATGTTGTACGTCTTGGTGAAGATCACCCAGGTATTTAAAAGAATCTTTGTGTCAGGCTGCGACCCTCATAGATACTCATAAAAAGAAACCCTCATAGATCATCATGGAAAAGGTCGTCGAAGAAAGTCTGGGCAAGGCATCCAAAAGATAACTTTGTTAAAGGGGCCGCGAACAGCAGCCAAAAAGCTCCGCGCTAGTTACAGTACATTGAGTCATCGCCAGCTCATTGTCATGATTGGGTGAGGTATCTCAGAAGCACAAGCCGCGCTTGGGATTCCAGTGCGCCAATGGTTGCTGGGGCATGAAGATCTAGATGCCACATGGCACTGCTGCCAGCAACCCATGCCCCTAGATGCTACATGCCTTCCATTGCCCCAGACCCCTGGCATCACCAGAATCGTGTTACGTGGGGGAAATGAAGGAGTGCTCACTCCAATCTGCAGGAGAGGCTTAATCCAGGGATGAGAGAAAGAGAGAGGTTACAAGGTAACAAGGTAGGGTTAAATGCTAACCTGGTCATTGGCTGATTGGTTTGTCTAGTCTTTGCCATCTAATAAAAGTCCAAAATGTCCGAGATGAAATTGGCAGAGTTTGTTGTGCTAATGAGAAAGGAAGTCAAATACAATCTGTCATCAATGATGACTCATCAGTCGACTAGGCAAGGCATACAAATATAAGGGGCCTCAACAGGGAAGGATGGGCAGTAAGGGAAAAGGAGGAAAAGAGTACTTCTCTGAGGGAACAAACAAACAAGTCATGACATCGAAAGAGAAGATGCACCTCATTTTGCACAGCAGTACAGGAGCAATTGTCTCAGAGGCCATTTCCCATGAAAAGAAGCATGTGCTCTGTCAGGCCGAGAGTCTGCTGCATGCAGAATAGCCTCTAGACATAACCACTACATGAACACGCAGTGCAGCACACTTCCGGCTGCAGCACCTATCTGGTGTGACAGCTCCTTCTGTTTTATGTCATATTTTATGTGCCTTATATTTGTTTTGTACTTTGTTGCACGTTGAATTGAGTGTAGGTTCTCAAGTGTACATCTTTGACTTTCCACCTCAAGCCACGCTTACTGAGGGGCAGCTCAGTGTGACATTTCTGGATGGTCCCCATCACTCAAGCTAGGATCATATGTACGCTCACTTCGTGGCATAGTTGTGCTAGTGTGTTTTCCAGTCTAGCTTGCTGCTCAGTTGCTCTTGTATATTGTTGCTCTGGTCGTGTGTCATCACAGTCACTGTGTACGGTATTTGAATTCAGCAAGGTGTACGCCCCAGCGCACAGGGTGTAAAGCCTGAATGTTATTTTGATGGAGGAGATTCATGGCTTTCGGGCCAACGTGTCTCCCTTTCCCTAATTGATCTACTTTACTTTCTTTTCTGTCTTGATGGCCATTGATGGCAGTCTAAAGAAAGCATCTGATTTTGGACAACATCAAAGTTCATCTGCCAAAAGGCTTAGTAGAAGCCATTGGGCTTTTGTCCTGTTGACTACAGCTGGTAAAACCAGACTTTGTTGAGCCATCCGGACTTCGCTTGTAATAAATGTGAAAGCAATGTTTCCTCTCAATTCACCTATGCAGAGGATTTTGAGGATGAGCCTAACGTTACGTCTTGTATCCTTGTATTTTGTATCAAGATAGTCTGACAGTCAGAGAGCATATGGACGGTCTGGCAAATGGCACAGCAGGCACAACAAATTAGTGGCTTTGCCATGGAGATGGGCTAATTTATGAGTGTATGGGATGCCCATTCTGAATTTCACGACATTCAATTTTGGTGATTTAATTTATCTTGCATTGTTTTATAATGAATAACTACCTGTAAGGTTAACCAACATAAGCCATCTCATCCAAAAAAAGTATCACTGATTGTTTATGAGTATCGTTCAGTCTGTGATGCTTGCACACGTGAGCTTTAAGTCTGTTTGCTATATTTTGTAGCGGAGCCAGGCTGATTCTAATGGTAAGGTGGGCAGTCTCATCTTTCTCTTCCGCAATCTAGTATTTATTGGAGAAAGTTTAGCTGTAAGGTGGGAATGCTTCGTCATACCCATTGTTGTGAGGATCAGCTTGTTTTGCTATAGCATCGGTAGGCTCGTTTTAGTTGCACCAGTGAGCATTTGCACCTTCTAATTTCGGAGGAGCATACAGGTAGCAGAGGCATTGTCAGTGGAAATAGATTAGTGGATTGCGTGTCAAACTGTGTTGAGCATGACACCATATGGTTGATGCATCATCGCAGAGAGGGTGGCATACCCAAAAGCCTATGAGCTTAGTAGCCGCTGAAGTGGGATCTGAATGCTATATCTCTTCTCCTGATGCTCCATACCTCTTTTAATGGAGAGCTAAAGCTTGCATCTGATGCTGGTCTGTCCATTGTCACCATAGCTCATGCTGAATGTGCTTTACGTGGTCAGGTAACTACGTATAAGGCTAGCAAGGGACCATGAATCATGGTCCATGATATATTTTATCTTACAAGGAGCCCAGGAAGTAGCAATCTGCCATAACGGCCAAAGCAAAGAGAGGAAGCTCAAGGGAGAGGAACTGTCAAGGAAGCAGGCCCAGAAGGAGGCAAGAAAGGCAGAAAACGCAAGCTTCAAAGGCTGCCCTGAGCCTGAGGGCTGGCTGCTCAGGAAGAGGCAGGAAGGCTAGAGGGCAAGGCCTGCTAGGTCTGTGAGGACTATTAAGTCTTCACGGTCTGCAAAAGTCACCAAGAACAAGCAAGAAACCCTTAAGAACTAGGACCTCAGGGTGCACACTAAAGCGCTGCCAGAGGAGGCTAAGAGAGATGATCTCTACCCTAGGTATGACCCATGGAGGAGCTAGAGCTAGGCTTCTGGGAGACAATGAAGTCTAAAGCCCCTCCTTCAAGTTTGCCTGCACAGCTAGTCCTGCCAACCCTTCTCGCCTCCCTGACCTTCTAGCTTGCCGCATGGTTCCTAGGGCACACAGGCACACAACCCACCAGATGTTCAGATGCATGCTCGAGCGTGCGAGAGCTCAAGGGAGGGATGAGAAGTTTATTTGGTGTTTGCACCGGCTGTATATATCTCCCTGATATCATGCCAACAGGGCTGAACCTGTTTGTGTAGTCTTTTAAAGTAAAGTCTAAGGTAAAGTCTTCTCACTGACTTGACCCTTTTTAATGTCAATACTATTTCTTCTACCAGAAGAAGCCTCAGGGCTTGGTGGATGCAACTAAGTTCAGCAACCTTTTAAAATGCAGCCATGGGTATGCCCATAGGACCTATAAGGCAAGTGGTGAACCGTCACAGAAATTCCTGAGCCTCAGCGGGGACGTCTCTTAATCAGACCTAGGAATTCCTTCGAAGTTGAGCTCCCTCTCGCTAGAGAGCTCCTTCTTCTTCTTCTTCTTCTTCTTCTTCTTCTTCTTCTTCTTCTTCTTTTTCTTTTTCTTCTTCTTCTTCTTCTTCTACTTCTTCTCCTTTTTAATTCAACCACTATTTCTTGATATAATTTGATCAAATCCTGGCCTACCCTGGATGATCATGAGAGAATGCGCTGTAGGGTTGATGTGCCCAGCTGTCGGGCGCTGTCAACAGAGAACAAGTCTTTATGTCGTGCAACATGAATCTCTGGAGTTCTCCTGTCACTATGAACACCAGGCCTCTGGATGTTTTAAACAATTCCTTTATCGTCCAAGATAGTTATTATCCAATTCGAAGATTAATTTAGCACACCACATATTCTTTTTAATTCAAAGTCGTCTTGATACAAACGAGGCAAAATGGATGACGATGACCTGTACAGCATGAGCCAGCATGCTCACGTAAGTTTAACAGACAATCACCGGGATCAATAATCTTTCTTCTATCCTGATATAATCTTGTGCTCTGCATGGCACAGAGATCAGCACCATCCCTTTCTGTGGGCTCTTGAGCGTTCAGGTGGCAGATGTTGCCAGAGGCAGCTTGCGCTCTGGTTTTGGGCCTGGATTCTTGGATCAGGGTCGGGATGTGACCCCTCCCCCATCCAGCAGGTAGAGAAAGGGGGGACGTTCACAGGTGTAAGCGCCGTCTTGATCGTTGTGCACGATTCAAAATTGCCATTGGTTTGCGGCATTTTCATCTTCCCTGCCCTGAAAGCCTTGACAGTTTTTTCAATTGCTCGTTCAAAAAATGTTATCATATCCAGCTTGATAGGTGTTCACACAAATGTATGCACGCACGCACACACATGATTGCGTACTCATGCGCACACGCAGACGCACACATGCACGCACGCATGCATGCACACACACGCATGCATGTACCCGCATGTACTTGTGTACACACTTTCCGTATATGGGGTGTATGCATGCAAATGAGCGCAGTGGTGAGCATTTTGCCTAGCCTGAGGCCTTCCCCACGTGTCTGCTGGCATACCTGCAGCGGCAGCAGAAGGCACGGCAAGTACTTCAACGACCCCTTGCATGGCCACATATGGTTGCATCCCACCTACTTGGACTTCATTGACACGCCCGCCTTCCAGCGGCTGCGGAGTTTGCACCAGCTGGGTCTGACATATTATGTGAGTGTGCCTGACTACGTTTATGCATGTGTGCATGTCTGTGTGTCTGGCATATCGCGTTCGTGTACTGAGCACGTTGCATAGTTATGCTAGCCGCAACATGTACTTCTGCATGGCGTGTTGTTCATAAAGAGAGGAGATTCATCTAATGGAATCCACCAGAGATCACAGGCCGCCACCTTCTGCAACAAACACTATCATCCTAACTGGGGCTCTGCATGCCCGGCACGCTCAAACCCCAATGACCATCAGCAACTCATGCCCGGCACGCTCAAACCCCAATGACCATCAGCAACTCATGCCCGCCACGCTCAAACCCCAATGACCATCAGCAACTCCCCTGTGGCCCCTCACCAGGATGCTCTTCATGGGCATGAGGGTCCCTGCATGCCAGGTGTCCCTGCATCCCTCTGCATGCCAGGTGCTCATCAACAGTGAAAACAGTCGTAACCAACCGTCATCATCCCTGCATGCCAGGTGCTAATCAACAGCAAAAACAGCCATAACCAACTGTCACCATCCCTGCATGCCAGGTGCTAATCAACAGCAAATACAGTCATAATCAACCGTCACCATCCCTGCATGCCAGGAGCTAATCAACAGCAAAAACAGCCATAACCAACTGTCACCATCCCTGCATGCCAGGTGCTAATCAACAGCAAAAACAGTCATAATCAACCGTCACCATCCCTGCATGCCAGGAGCTAATCAACAGCAAAAACAGTCATAACCAACCGTCACCATCCCGCATGCCAGGTGCTAATCAACAGCAAAAACAGTCATAACCAACCGTCACCATCCCTGCATGCCAGGTGCTAATCAACAGCAAAAACAGTCATAACCAACCGTCACCATCCCTGCATGCCAGGTGCTCATCTACAGCAAAAACAGTCATAATCAACCGTCACCATCCCTGCATGCCAGGAGCTAATCAACAGCAAAAACAGTCATAACCAACCGTCACCATCCCTGCATGCCAGGTGCTAATCAACACCAAAAACAGCCATAACCAACTGTCACCATCCCTGCATGCCAGGTGCTAATCAACAGCAAAAACAGCCATAACCAACCGTCAGCATCCCTGCCTGCATCTGCTTGCCCTGCCTGCGTGCTTACACATGTGCACGTCCACGTCTAGTTGGATGCCATGTGAGAAGCATGGCTTGTTGTATGTGTGCAGCACGTCTGCCATGTGTATCCAGCACTGTCTGCCGTACGTGTGCAGCACGTCCTGTTGTATTTGTGCAGCACGTCTGCTGTGTGTTATGAGCACGGTCTGCGGTATGTGTGCAGCACAGCCTACCATGCTGCGGCCCGGCGCCCCCCGCCCTCGCTTCACTCATTCACAGGCAGAGACACATGCGCCTGTCGCCCCCTCTGCCCCACACATGCGCTGCCTCAGCTGTGCCAGCCACACGTGCTGCTTCTCCCACTGCCCAAAACTTGGGCAGGTACTGTGAATTGCTGTGAGCGCTGGCTCCCCTTGGACACACACACACACACACACACACACACACACGAGTGCATAGGTGTACGACGGCGCCAGCCATAAGCGCTTTGAGCACTGCCTGGGCGTCAGCCACATCGCGTGCTCGGTGGCCGAGCGGATATGGATGATGCAGGGCGCCAACAAGGTGCGCCTGCCTTCCTGGAGGGCCCCTCAGTCACAGCTGTGTGGAGGATGCGACTGGGCGCCAACAAAAGTGTGTGCTAGTCTGTGTGGATGAAAGTACGGATGTGGCCTCTGCGGGTGTCATTCAGCGCCAGTATCGCAAAGGGACAAGTCATTTGGACGACCCAGTGCGCCGTAAAAAGGACAGGCAGCTGCCTGCAGCGTGCGCCAGGTCACAGCAGCATTTGTTGGTTCAGGCGTGGGCTTAAGAGGCACATTCAGATTCAGGGGTCGGAAGCTTGGGGGGAGGTGCACCCCAAACCCTGGGGCTGGATGCTTTGTGGCGCGCAGACTCGCTACTGTGACCACACATCACAGGCAAAGCGTGTTGACCCCCCGCTGCTTTTGTGGGCTGCTGCGTGCGGCAGGCTGTGGATAGCTGGCTGCAGCCAGGCGGCAGGCTTTTGGCTGCGCCAGTAGGCTCTGTTGGCAGCAAGGAGCTGGGGCTGTAGAAGCAGCTACCAGGGGGTATTCCCTCCTGCTTCCCACCGCACGCGCATTGCTATACTGACCAAGGGTCCCATGGTGGTTATGTCTGTAGGAATTGGGTGGAATCCCTCTGATGCCGATGCAGACATCAGCAACCTGCGAGTGTGTGCATGTGTGTGCTTGGTGGTCGCGGCTGCAGGGTTTTGGCGTGATACCCGGAGACAATGTGGACATCAACAGGCGGGATGTCCTGGTGACGGGGCTAGCAGGTGCGCAGCAGCAGCATACGGGTGTGTTTGTGTGCGCGCACACACATCTGTGTGTGTGCGCGTATGCGCTTGAGCCATGAGGCATGATGGTTCCATGCACACCGATGTGTGTCAGGCGCGCTGATTTCAAGCCTTTCGCACGCGACGCCCTGCCTCAAGCATGCATTCTTTGCACGCACAATGCGCGGGTACGTACACGAAAGTGCTTTAGTAAGCTGAGAGTGGGGGCTGAACACCCCCTTTCATCTTTCAACTCTCAGCCCGCTTTACCTCCCTTCATCTTTTCCTGCCCTCAGCCGGCTTGCATTGGCATTTCAAAGATGCTGCGCCTGACGCGGCCTGCCCCTCACACTCACGCACGCGCCTGCCCCGTCTTGGGCACCTGCCTGGGCCTGGCCCACTGTGCACTCCGCCAAGCATCCCTGCAGCTGCAGGATCCACAAAGGTCAAGTTGGGTTCTACGAGCTGTCACGATGATTTTGGTTCCAAGCCTGTTGACTGGTGCAGGAATGCTAGATGGAGCGCCAGGCGGGCCAGGCCCAGGCTGGAATGCTTGACGACCTGTCCCCCCCCCCCCC
>LKMJ01002733.1_pt1 | contig 16326 bp, 15 predicted proteins | sample 643391 | NCBI WGS metagenome assembly LKMJ01 (sample SAMN04112250, study PRJNA286221) | soda lake metagenome | biome: soda lake; feature: Kulunda Steppe; material: water; isolation source: sample PL-Br10 brine of Picturesque Lake | place: Russia: Kulunda steppe | collected 2010-07
CCCCCCCCCCAGCACTTCAAAGACAGCCACGTCATCATCGGCCCAAACGGCGTTGGTGGGTGTGTTTCCGCCGAGCAGTTCAACCAAGGGAGGTAGGGCGTGGGGAGGCTCCCTGAAGGGGGAGGGAGAGAGACGTGCCCCTCTGCAAAATTGGTGCTGCATATGAGCCTGGCCACATGGCATGTGGCCCTCTGCAAGCTTGCTCCTGATGCGCTTGCTGATGAGCTGCAGAAACAGGGACATGCCCCCCCTCCGGGCCCTCTCAGTGCATCTGTACACCAACGACGCATCAGCGCAACCACAAGGCATCCATGCAGATTACTGGCTAGCATCCGTACACCAACACCGCATCAGTCAGCAACTATAAGGTATCCATGCAAACACTTGCTGGCAGACACCAACCTGATGCCTTGCCTAGCTCCTGCTTCCCCACCAGACCGCTGTCCGCTTTCCTGCCTCATGCCTCACCCCTTGCACGCCTCCTTACAGAGGCACCCACCCCCTCTTACAGGCTGGGACCCTCACCCCACCCCCCTTAGGCCTAGAGGGCAGCTCAGTGCCAGCCCCAAGCGTGCCACCTGTTTGTGCTGTACCCAGCACACACCTGCTAGGGCGTTCAGGACTCAGCTCCCACACGCGTGCATTTCTGCAAGCCAGCTGCCAGCAGGGTTTGGAGCTGGGGCAGCGAGGCAGCGCCGATTGAGGCAGCAGACACGACTACTCATCGTGCACGCAAGCCTGTCGGTGCTGGCAGAGTGGCAGGCCGCTGGCTATGCAACTGACAACTAGTTGCCAGCACGCTTGCAAGCCTTGCTCCACCTCCACTTCAGGTGCACAGTGGAGCTTTTTGCTACACTGTGCCCCCAGTGTGAGGAGCGATGCAGGCGCCGCTCTGCTGCCCACCGCCTCCCTAAACCCTAAAACTACCCTCCCTTATCTTTGGCCCTTGTTTACTCACACTCGTTCGCAGCGCACTTTTCTGCCTTGCACTCATTCACCGCACTCATCAAATGTGTACTTGATCACCACTTCTTTCCTGCCCACATCTGCACCAGGCATTCATTCACCATGCACTCATCCACTGCGCACCTGTTGGCTGTGCAGATCCTAGCGTCTGCTTGGGCACTCCTCCCACTCCCCCCATCAGCTCTCCCATACATCCTGGCCCCAGGCTGCCCTCCCCCCCGGGGTCCCCCACACGCGCAGCTACACTGCCAACAGGTGCGCACAATCCCCCCGGGGTCCCCCACACGCGCAGCTACACTGCCAACAGGTGCGCACAACTGCTCTCTGCTGCTCCTCATGTCCCTGATTGAGGGCGCCTGCTGGTAAGGAGAGAGAGAAAGAAAGGGGAAGGGGGGAGGGAGAGAGAGGGAGAGCAAGCACTTCCGCTGTTCCTGATGCTCACGAGGCAGGTTACGGATCCTACTGTTCATGAGAGTCGCCCAAGGCCGGCTGGGGTAACGCGCACGTGATGGTCGCTCATGGATGGTTTGACCACGGGGAACGTGGCTGCTGGTGGCAGCCGGGAGATGGGATCAGGGCATTGGCTGGCTTAGCTCAGTGCTTGCGCGTCTTTGATGCCAGCCAGCCAGCCTTGCAATTGTGTGACAATGCAGTGCCCCTTATGTGTGCCATTTGCTCCTTCCATGCACGCATTCCCCCAATGATTCAGTGCTTGCAACAGGGCATGCTCAGGTGTGCTGAGTCCCTGGCCCCCCCTCTGTCAGTGTACTGGACAGGGGGTTGGCCACCGGCCTCATGCTGCAGCTGCCGTGTTGCACGACGTTGTGCCTCTGATCCCAAAGAAGTGGTTTTAAACGATGAACCTTAAGTCACTTTTACATAGGGGCCTTGCATCGCAGTGCCGCGATGCTGCGGCTGCAGGACCACATTGCACCACATCCCACCACATCGCACCACATCCCACCACATCGCACCACATCGCACCACATCGCACCACATCTCAGCACCGTGGCCCCACAGCTCACAGGCTGTGTGCATGGTGGCTGGGGTTACTGGAGGCGTCCACGCCCCCCTCTTCCCGCCAGCCTGCAGCGGCCTTTCCTTCCTCGACTGGGCCCTATCATTTAAGCACAAACACACACAAGCACGCACACGTACACTTACATGTAGACACATACACATACTGCGCGGCACTGCAGGCACCGGCATGAGCAGGGGGGGCCAAACAGGGAGGGGGGGCGGCGTCCTATCAGCAGCAGTGGACAGTGCTGCGCGCACGTCAGCTCAGCACGTCAGCGTGGGCCGCCATGGCAACGATTCTCGCAGAAGGTGCTTGCTTCTGAGCGTGTGCATGCGTGTGCTTGTGCACGCGCTAGCATGTTTAATTTGGGGGGGGGAAGAGGAGGGACAGGGAAAGAGGGTTGCATGTGAGGAAAAATCCTTGCACATGCAAGTGGGTCACGACCGTCCTTTTCGGTCGTACGTTTTGTGCGTGCGTGAGCTTGCCGAGATTTGATAACTGGCTTAGCTGAGGCAGCCTGCTGTTCAGAAGCGAACACAGAAGTTCTTATGAGGGTTAAGGGTGGGTAGGCACTCAGCCCATGCACTGGAGCAAGCTGCATCACAATGCAGGCGGTCAAGGCACCTTGGTCTCTGGCGATTGCTCATATCTCAATCGTTATGGGTGCATGCATACGGCACAGCCAGTACAAGGGACACCAAAGAGCACATCAGCAAGGTTTCATTTAACGAACCAGCTAGATATTTAGCAAGCAAACCAGCAGGGCCCACAAGCAGGGCTCTACTTGTCCGTGCCTGTGGTACGTTCCCCACCGGTGACTCGCCCCACCAGGCGGCGCCGAGTGCACAGCGCTGTGCATGCGCTGTGACTCCACAGCAAGACACGTGCAATGAGATTTGCAGACCCTGCAGACCTTGCAGACCATGCGGACTCAGGCGTGACTGAGGTGCTGCATGTCTGAGTGAGGCCAGGATCCTGAAGGGCACAGTGGGTACCCCTCACTACTGTGTTGTACGTGTGGGCGGCTGTGCGTGTGGGTGTGGGCGAGTGGGCGCGGGCGTGTGCTGCCTCCGGGCACAGTGGGCACCCCTCACTGCTTTGTTGTACGTGTTGGTGGGTTTGTGTGGGCGTGGGTATATGCTGCCTCCAGGCACAGTGGTTACCCAGCCATGCTGCGTTTTGGCATTCAACTAGTGCATGTTTTTTGCGTCCAGGCACGCGGGAAACCCTGGCAGGAGGGGCGGCTCTTCAAAAGCAGGGCTCACGCCCACCACCATCTCAGACTGGGAGATCCTTCTGGAACAGAACAGGTAGCTGCCCTGTCATCATATTGGGGGGGTCCTGGTGTGAAGTTTGACACATCCTTTTTCTTTCTTGGCGTGTGGTCTCAAAAGAGGGGGCTGAGGAAAAAGGAGGACCTGAGGAGCCCTGTGTGATGGGGGCAGCTCAAGGCTTTGACAACATGAGGCTCCGCTAGGGTTTTGGTGCAAACGGAGCAGCGCAGGATGCCCTGCGCAAACGAGCCGGCCTGAGAGCATATTCCCCCACTCATGCGCTTGCTCAGCTCGTCACCACGCATGTGCTCTACATCCTGAGCGCTCCACGATGCTGCACAGTGCACGGTTGCGCGTTCCGCGCGCCCCAAGACGTGGGTCCGTTACATGCATGCTACTTGAACATGCGTGGCACTGCGTGACCTATAGGCGTAAAATTGTGTGTGTGTGTGTGTGTGTGTGAGGGCCACTGCACGGCCGACGAAAGGTCACAGACAAAGGCCAGATTAAGGATGTCGCGAGGCTCGTTGGCTTGCCTTCCTGAGCACACTGCAGATGAAAGAAGCCTTGTTGGCCTGCCTTAATGAGCACGCTTCGGATGTTTGAAGCCTTGTTGGCCTGCCTCTCTTACAGGTCGCGGATGATGGCCAGCATCGAGGATGTCACTAGGCTTGTTGGCCTGCCGTACTTGGCTGACAGCACCTCAGGAAAGGGGTTGCCCGTGCTGGGCCAGAGTGGTAGCCCTGCAAAAAAGACTAAGAGCAAGGTGCGGGCCTCAGGCGGCGCATGCCTGTGCGCAGGGCTTATTGGGCCTTCGTTGGGGACATGGGAGCTGAAAGGAAAAGGCTGATTTTGTGAGTAGGCGTGTGCAGTATTGCTGAACTGCAAGCAAAGCATGCAGGGGCAGGTTGGTCTAAGCGAAAGCAGTGTAGCAAGCTCTCAAAGTGCCTAGTAACTCAGTGCAGGACCAGTTTCAAAAAAGTGGTCAGCAGGAGTCATATGAGTACAAGAGCCTTTACACAGACAGGCCTTTGTCAAGAGCACGAGAGCCTTTGCACAATTATCTTGGTCTTGCCTCCCATATGCATCTGATGAGCGGCGGTCCACTCTGCATGGTTTGCTTGTCCTGCAACTAGCTTTTCCAGGTTATTCAGGTTTGCCCTAAGCCAGGCTGTTCAAGCTCACCTAAGGTGTCCTGATCTTGAAACGATCATGCCTGGCCTTCAACCATAGGCCGGTCCGAAGACCATGGTATCCACGCGCCAGCAGCGTACAGGCGCGCCGGTCAAGCAGGATAAGTCGGGCAGAGGCGCAACCAAGGTTGCCTCAAGTGCAGCCGCTGCTGCGCTGACAACAGCTGCAGGTGAGGCGGGCTGTGTCCTGCAAGGTGTAAGCGAGGGGTGGCACACACAGAATGTGTGCAAGGTGTAAGCGGGGGGTGGCACACACAGAATGTGTACAAAGGTAATGTGTGTTACGATCCCTCCGCCACGCGGCAGATGGCGAGTGCTTCCCTATGAGCACAGTTTGCCTGATGGAGCAAGGCCAAACCTTATGCATGGCCCTACAATATTCCTTACTTCAGTTTTTTGAGGTGTATGTGATGCGGTATCCTGCTCCTGCTGATAACGCATCAGGACCTCAGAGAGATCTGTTGACTGACTGTGTGGTGAGGAAGGGCTTGCATGCACTGTGCAAGAGATTGTGGTCGCAACCCCCAACCTCACCATAAAGAAATTTAACAAGCTCCACACTTGCTCAGTCTTGCTCATCCCGCGCGCTATATGGAACTTCTGTCAGCTGTTCACAAAATGCGGCCTCATGTGTCAACTGACCTCACCAAGACCTGTGAGTGTGTGACCTGTGAGTGACCTGTGTGTGACCTGTGTGTGACCTGTGAGTGACCTGTGTGTGACCTGTGAGTGACCTGTGTGTGACCTGTGAGTGACCTGTGTGTGAGATGTGAGTGACCTGTGAGTGTGTGACCTGTGAGTGTGTGTTGAGGTCTTTGATGTGTGGAATGGGATGTGATGACAGTAATTTTAGCCGCTGCCCATGAAGGGCTCCATGAGCGCCTGTGTGTGTGCCTGAGAGGGATAGTTTTTAGAGCCAACTTGTGTTTAAGCCTCAATGGCCAAAGCTAACATTGTTATGGTGGTAAGATTGCAAGGCAAGCGCACGATGTGGTAAGCTTATAAAGCTTTGAGCGGCCTCTAGAACAGACATGGCACAGCAGAGGTTGTGTTTCCTGCCCGTAATGCTGCATGACTGCCCTGTAGGCATGCTGCGCTGCTGCAGGCTCGTGTTTTAAACTGACGCTTTGTTGCTGTACTAAGCTGCTGCCCTGTTAGACACTTTTGTGGAGGGCCCTGTCCCCTACCTCTGCCGCCAGTCTGATGCAGATTTCTTGCCTCTGCCGCCAGTGTGATGCAGATTTCCTGCCTGTGCCGCCAGTCCGATGCAGGTTCCCTGCCCCTGCCGCCAGTCTGATGCAGACTTCTTGCCTTTGCTACAGTGGCCGCCTCGATGGCGTCAGGCGGTGTGCCGCCGAGCTGCCTTAGCCTGTGGCCAACCTGCATGTGCTGCGTTGCTGCACAGGTATTCCACCGGGCGTGCACGACCAGCCAGTCTACAATGAGGATGCAGGCGGTGCTGTCGATGAGATCCTTGCCCCCCTAGGCCCATGGATGGGCACACAGGTTGTGCTGCTTGGCTGCTGCTATGGTGCATGCACATGCGTGCGGGCTTGTTACCCATCACGATTCTCCATTTGTGCACCTCATGTGAAGGTACATCTAACCACTGGTGCACGTCTGTTTGGCTTTGGGTGCTGGATTTCCGTGTGCCACTGGCCACTGCGTGCCACTTGCTTTAGATGTGCCACTGGCTTTGGATGCTGGGTTTCTGTGTGCCACTGGCCACTGTGTGCCACTTGCTTTAGATGTGCCACTGGCCACTGTGTGCCACTTGCTTTAGATGTGCCACTGGCCACTGTGTGCCACTTGCTTTAGATGTGCCACTGGCTTTGGATGCTGGGTTTCTGTGTGCCACTGGCCACTGTGTGCCACTTGCTTTAGATGTGCCACTGGCCACTGTGTGCCTTTTGCTTTAGATGTGCCACTGGCCACTGTTTGCCACTTGCTTTAGATGTGCCACTGTGTGCCACTGTGTGCCACTTGCTTTAGATGTGCCACTGGCTTTGGATGCTGGGTTTCTGTGTGCCACTGGTGCTTTTGCAAAGGTGCAAAGAATTCAAAGTGTGCATCCTTGTGAGGCTCTGTGCCAGATATAGGCGTTCACGTGGAGCATACCTGATGCAGCACAGAAGCTTGAAGCACATGCATTGTGCTGATGCCTTGTGGGTTCATGCCTGCACGAAATGGGGGCTTGCATCAGGTGACAGCCTGCACTGCATGGAGTAGCATATAGGCGGAAGGGCGCGCCAGTAATGTGAAAGTGGGCATGCCTTGCTCAGCTGGGAGCACACTTCATGTTGCTCTGGAGAGGCTAGCCGGCTCCCTTACAAGAAATGGTGCTGTGCTGGTTGTATTGGTGCCTGTTGATAAGCCTGATATGAATCCTACAGCTGCTCACATGCAGTTTCTTTAGCAACACCTGTACAGACTTTCTTTTGTTTCTATCCCACCATGCTGCCCAAGACCATATCTAATGCATGATACACGCCTTCTGCTTGATGCAGGCATTGGGCAAGCTCCCCCCTCCGCAACCTTGGCAAGGATCCCTCAGCCCACAGCAGCAGCAGCAGCAGCGGTGGCAGCAGCAAGCGGTGAGTTCTCGCCTTGTGTTTGTGTGAATCCCTCAGATGGTATGGATGTGACATTTGCAAAGTGTGACGCACCTGTATGCCAGGTAGGCCTCCTGAATGCGTTAAACAACCTGTTGGATGCAGCAACTGTAGAGAGTATGCTGTCCATGCTCTTCTGGTGCAGGAGCTTCATTCCGAAACTGAGCACTGCACTTTGCATGCACTTACTCTTGTACGTGCCTCTCAGCTTCAAAGGGGACGGATGTAATCGCAATCACATTGAGCCAGCTCCTGAACTTTGAATTGCTGGTTGCATGCTCCCCTGTCATGCCAGATAAACGCATGTTTGGGCTTGGATGTTCGATACACACACATGCGGCCAGTTGAGTGACGCATGCGGGCGAACGCTACATCATGTGCGCATACCTGGTGTGAACAACATTCATGCTGCTGCTGCTGATGATGATGATCATGATTATTATTATGGTGATGACGACAACTTTGCATGCGTGTGTTGCTTGTGCAGCGTGGGCCGCCCTCGCTGCCGGCAGGCGCATCTGCAGCACGGGTATCCTGGGAGACAGGGACCAGCAGCGCAGGCTCTGTGGCGCATCAAGCTTTAGGCCATGCAGCCCCAGGACATCCTGCCGCCCACACAAATGTGGGGAGGGCACCCTTTGGTGGAGACACAGGAGGGGCAGGTGCGAATGCAGGGGGGGCCTGTGTGCCCGGAATGTGACAGGCACACGAGTTGCAGCAGGAACAAACGCTGTCTTGCGTGCATGTGCAAGAGTCATGGGTTGCTTTGCACAGCCTGATGCCTGTATGTCCTTGTCTAGATCTGGCCATCTGTTTTGCAAGCGGTGGCCGGAGGGACTGGTCAAATCTCCCTCGGGCTCCTGTTGGAAAAAGCACCCCATCAAGGTGAAGCCCAAGGTACCTCTGTGGGCATGAGTGTGACTTGGTGCGGGTCCTTGACGAAGTACCTATCCTGAAGCAGTGATCTTGTGCTTGCATGTGCTGCTGGGCTAGTGAACGTGCATGTGCTGCTGGGCTAGTGTGCTTGCATGTGCTGCTGGGCTAGTGTGCTTCTGCTTGCATGTGCACAAAAGATGCTGATAGGTCCGGTGAACGCTTTGGTCTGCTCATGCCAGGCAGTCACTGCTTTGTGGTAGCCTGAATCGAACAAAAAAACCCTGCAACAATTTGTTCTCGAAGCCCCCAGGCTTAGGGACGAGACAGTGTACACGGAGACAAGGCCTGCCCTCTCGCATGCTTCTGCATGCAGCGCCATGCAGCCTCTTCTTCATCACACACACACACACACGCACACACGCACGCAAGCACACAGATACCCTGTGTAACAGGAAGCTCACCGGTTTATATTTATCTGGCGGTCACCTCCGATCAAGTGCCAAACTTGTGCCTTTATTTCCAGCACTCTCTGGAGAGTCCAGGTGTCGCCTGGGGCTGCTGCAGCAAGGCCTGCCCGGGCAGCAGCAGCACCACCCCCAGCACCCCTACCAGAAGTCATACCAGCAGGGTCGCCTGGGGCTGCTGTGGGTTGCCCACCGAGATTTTGACCATTCTTGGAGCGATGAGTGAATGAGTGCAGCATTCCTTTTGTGCATGATGCTGTGGGCGCGCAGGTGACCCTGGGGGCTTGCTTGCCGGTGGGTTTGCCCGAGGAGCCACGGCACCAGAATTGAGCACCCATGACCCCGATGCAGGCATGGGCTTCTTCTCCGGGCAGCAGGAGCCGGTGTACAGGTGCGGCCAGTGCGTGCGCAGGTGGTCCTCAATCTGTATCAGACCTTATAGAGTGCAGGCAGGACTCAGGCCTGACGTGACAGCTGAACGCGTGTGTGGCTGGAGCAAACACTGCCTGCACTGTGGCCTCATGTGCTCCACTAGATGCAACACATGAATTCCAAAGACCCCTGCATCCAAGCGTAGACAAGCAGCAAGGTCTTGACTTCCCACCCAAAGATGACATCCTCTTTCTGTCTGCCTGCAGGCACCCATCTGCGGAGCTAGTCCAAGGCAGCCCCGGGGTCGCTGCGGCCTTTGAGACGCCAGAGGGCCGAGAGCGCTTGGCACAGCTGCAGAAGCTGCAGCAGGAGGTACAGCCAGAGCCATGCCTGTGTCTGTGCCAGTGCATGCGCGAAAACTGCCCGCGCATGTCCCCACCTGTCTGTCTGCCTTGCGGTTGTTGCCTGTGCATGTCCCCACCTATCTGTCTGCCTTGCAGTTGTTGCCTGTGCATGTCCCCACCTGTTTGTCTGCCTTGCGGCGCTTGCTCTTGCTCCTACCAATGTCAAAGGACTGGAATACATCCTGTTGGTCGCCGACAATGCATGCAAATGCTGGCGTGCAATGCTGTCTCTCAAAAGCCAAAAACCCAATGTGTGCACGCAACCACACACACACACACATGTGCGTGTGCGCGTGTGCATGAACCTGCGCAGAGCCAGGCTGTGTTGCAAGCGCAGCAGGCGCTGCTGCAGCAAGGCCTGCCCAGGCAGGGGCAGCACCACCCCCACCATCCCTACCAGAAGTTATACCAGCAGGCGGACCCAGACAGGCGCTGGGCCCCGCGCCATGTCCAGGCCGGAGGGGAAGCAGGGGGGGGGGATGATGGTGAGAGGGGAGGGGCCTCCCCTGCCGCTGCCGCTGCTGTTCGGGAGAAGCAGAGCTCCGCAGGGAATGCGGAGGGCAGGGGGTATGGGGCCCGCGGACCGTGGCAGGATAATGTGGTGCACGCAGGTGCTATGGCTGGTGGTGAGGGGGGGGAGGATGTAGCAGGTGGCTTGCAAGCAAGGCTTGCGGCACCTGCTGCCAAGACGCGCAGCCCTCCTGCTGCTGCTGCTGGCGCTGGTGCTGCCGGCGCTGAGGGGGAGGGCGCGGCGTGGTCAGGTGGGGCTCAGCTGCAGCTGGGCGAGGATTGTGGGGATGGCGCACTTGCCGTCGGCCAGGAGGCCAGCTTTTCAGGGCAGCTGCTGGATGAGCTGGAGAGGGACCCTTGCAGGCAGCAGGGCAGGAGTGCGGGCACGGGTACGAGCGTGCACGCTGCGGGTGATTTGATAACGGAGGCGTCCTTTGGGTCCTTGCCCGAGGGAGGGGAGGCCTCGGCTGCGCGGCATGCTGCTGCCATCCCAGCGGTGGGCGAGGCGGGCAGGGAGGAGCTGAGCGGCGGTGCGCCCACATCCCTCCAAAGTGCGACAGGTGGCATGCACGTACCCACCTGCTTGAGCGATCCCCAGGGTCTGGACCTGAGTGCGGCCTCGGCCGCTGCAGCTTCTACACACCCTGCACAGCTGCTGCGCGCCGTCAGCAGCGGTGGCAGGGCGGGGCAGCGCAGCTCGCAGGGCTCGGGTGGTGGGCGTGGTGTAGCGCGGGCGTGGTCGGCCGGGGGGACGCTGGTCCAGGCGGGGCGGCCTGCCTGGCCGGCGGTGCCCCTGGACACTTCGTGGCTTGCGGGCGGCGAGGATGATGACGGGGGGGAGGCGGAGGGCGCTGGCGCTGGCCAGCAAGCAGGCCATCTGCGGCAGCAGCAGCAGCAGCAAGGCGGGGCTGGAACAGGGGGTGGGGCCAGAGCAGACGAGACAGCGGCGGCTGCGGTGCAGCCCGTGTACCCGTACTACTACTCGGAGGAGCAGCAGCGGCAGCTGGAGCTGGAGCAGCGGCAGCTGGAGCAGCAGGAGCCGCTGCCGCCGATCTCAGAGCAACAACGCCAGGAGCTGCACAAGCAGCTGGAGGATGCAGGTGTGTAGCACTGCGGCCCAGCTCCTTTGTTCCCCAGGGTGTCCTTGCCCCAGGGTGTCCTTTGTGCCCCAGGGTGTCCTTTGTGCCCCAGGGTGTCCTTGCTGTGTGCCCCTGGGTGTCCTTGCTGTGTGCCCCAGGGTGTCCTTGCCCCAGGGTGTCCTTGCTGTGTGCCCCAGGGTGTCCTTGCTGTGTGCCCCACTTCTGCCTGCAGCTGCACTGCAGCAGGCTTCTGGCCTCGAGCAGTGCAGGCATCATGCAAGGACGGCAATTGCCCTGGATACATGAGCTTGTGTGGTGGACATCAGACCAGGAATGCTTTAAGCTTGACTGTTGCTTGTCTTGCTGCTGCGTTGCCGCTGGTTTGAAGCGCGTGCGTGCGTGCACACGTACCATTTGCTTGCTGAAGCACTAGTGCCAAACACATGCATGCATGCGCACACACGCACATGCACACGCACATGCACACATACCCACTCAAATGGCCCCCTTTCAGCAACTGGCTTCCAGCACCTGCACGCAAGCGCAGGCCCATGCAGCAACACGCAACACATGCATGCACATTGCGCACACCTCAGGCATTTCGCTGCCCCGCGGCAGCCGTGTGATCGGCCTGCAAAAAAGGGGCGCGGTCAAAGACACCAACGGCACAAGCACAGGCCCAGCAACTCGTGCTGCGTCCGGCAAGGCTGCTGGCGGGGCGCAGGGCCCCAGCGGCGCAGAGGATGCAGCGGATGCGGCGGATAGTGGCGAGCAGGCGAGCAAATGAAGGACTGAGGGTTGGGGTGCGGGCCCAAAACCTGCCTTTGGCAGCACAGCCTGGGCTGAAGTTGTGCTGTTGAGGCTTGTGGGCTGTGTGTGTTTGTGCGTATTTGTTTGCAGGATTATCTGCAAAGACGAAGCCTGCTGCTGCTCTTCATGAGCTGTTGCAGATGCACCAGCTGCACAGCGGAAGGGCTGGCAACTGCCCCTGTCTGCCTGCATCTTGTGGAAAACCTGCTCACTGCGCTGCCATGCTGTGCTTGTCTTGGAGGCTCAGCGCATGCTGCTCTTGGGGTGACTTGCGAGCGTGTGTGTTTGAGCGTGTGTATGTGAGCGTATGCATGTGCGGCTGCGAAACCTGCTGCGCCACGACTTCCAACGGTGAAGCAGGCTACCAGTGCTTCTCCTAGTGTGATTCATCGCTTGACCTGCATGTGCCACACTTGTTGATTTTGCGGCCCACTGCGCCCGCGCAGGGGGAGGCTGAAGAGCAGGGCGAGGTACTCGTGCTGCTGGAGGAGGGCGGGGGCAGCGGAGACGGAACGGGCCAGCCGGGCGAGCCCAAGCTGACCCGCACGCGCACGCTGGTGCTGCCGCCCAAGCACCCGGTGCTCACCAGGTACGCGTGGTGCCGCGTGCATGTGAGTTGGTCGTTTGTGATGCATGCGTGTATCTTGTGCAGAGCATGTGCGTATCATGTGCAGTACGTGTGTGCATATCACATGCAGCTTCCAGTTCATGTGTGACGCTTTCTGCTGCCACCTGTGCACCTGGTGCTCGCTCCTTCTGCACATGGCACATACATGTCTTGCGCCTTGTATGTGTGGGCGTGCCCACATGCTACCTCTGCAGTGCCTGGTGCTGTAACTTGGTGCATGCACGACGGGGCGTGTGTGAAGTGCGCCCTGGGTGTGCGCATGTGCACTTGCTGCTGTGCGCACTCCTGAAGCAAAGGTGCAGTGGTCTGAGGGCTCCCTTGAAGAGTACCTACGAGACAGGCAGGCAGACGGGAGATCTTCCCCGTGTCAGTGTGCCTGTTCACGCGCGCTGTGTACCATGACCAACAGCGTGTTCATGGGTCAACAGTTTGTGTCTGTCCACACGCGCCATATGCGCCATGAACAGCGTTCTTGGACACTAGCAGTGCCCATGTCCGCCTGATTGCAGCAAGCTGGGCGCTCCTCCCCTCCGCTTAGAGCACGCCCCCACCTCAAGCAACACAGCTCCCCAGCACTCTCATGGAGGTCGCTGGGGAGCCGTGCTTCTCCACAGCATGCCTTCATGCGTCGCTTCTTATCACAATGTCCACAGCCTCACTCCCATCACAAAGTCCTAAGCCTCCTCTCATCCATAGTCTCGCTCCCATCCCAATGTCCACAGCCTACTCACAAGCATCCCTGCCCGCCCCTTGGGGCACAGCCTTCCTGCATGATTGTTTGCCGCCCCTGCTTGCCCTTGGCGTGCACGCATGAGCGTAAATTATTCCCCCCATTCACCACGCGAAAGCAAGCACAGCTGCCCCACACCACCCACCCCCACGCCTGCAGCGGCATCCATTACACTGTGGTCAAGGCGGTGGGTGTGCCACTGGTGCGACGCTCTGAGGCTGAGGAGGAGGAGCGCATTGCACAGCTGGCAGAGGTTGAAGCGGAGCTGGGTGCCCCTAGGCTCGCGCGCCAGCGGCGGGTGGGTTCCTGGCCGATGCTGTGCGCGTAAGCGTAATGTGCCTTGTGCCTTTGTGTGCAAGCATAATGTTTGTACACCTACTTGCACACCCACCATTTGTTCAATCCTGCACCCACCCAAAGAAAAAACAGACTTTCTTTCAACGCAAGCATTGTCACAAAGCATCCCTGGTCCTACCTGAGAGGAAATACATGGGCTGGTCAATATCCATGGTTTTGAAAACTTGACAGGGCTTCATGCCCGTGGACATGCAGGTAATCCAAAGGGAACCCATCCACGGCCAACTGCTTGAAACCCATGCATGGCTGACCACTTTCAGCCCATACACGGCCTGCGGCCTGGAATCCATGCCCGTGCACTTGAAGAGCAGCTGCAGTACCAGCACCCGCCCGCCTGGAATGTTGGGCGCCATCCGCGCCTGTGCTGTTCTGCATCCATCCTGCCCCACTGCACCCCATGGGGGGCCACATTTGGCAGATGCCCTGACCTCTCACCTGTGGTGGCTCTTGGCTTGTGCGCCCGCCACGCAGGAGGGGCAGCGGGCGGGCAAGGCACTGCGGAGGATGAGCGGCTCGCAGGAGCCGTCCCCGCCCCCCACTCAGGCTGTGTCCATGGTCAGGGCGGTCCAGGGTAAGCGGCAGCCATCGCCAGGGCCACGGGAGGAGACGCAGCCGCCGCAGGTGAGCACGTGGCAGGATGCAGCATGAATGAGGCAGAGGGAGGGGTTTAGCGACAGATGCTGCTGCCTGGGCCTAAGGGAAAAGCAGGCGCACAGAGTTTAGGGAAGGGTGCTCGAAATGGAACACTTCCGTGCCTCCTTTTTGTGAGTGCCAATGTGCAGGTCCCTGCTTCTCTCCTGCAGCTGCCTGTTCACATGCCTCCTCCTGTGTTTCACTCATGCGTGCACAGGTTGCAACCACCATTGCTCCGCTGCCAATGCCTATTCCTAGCCTGGCAAGCAAGCCCAAGAGCCATCAGACCAACCCTGCCCCAAAGGTCCCTCAGAGCCTGCCCCCCATCCGATCAAATTCAGACAAGGAAAAAGCCAGGACATCCAACTCGAATGCAACCACGTTTGGTCATGCAATCACGGACATTGGACGAGCCAAGATGCAGGATGTGTGGATGCAATGAACAGTGACCACATTGTGTGTATGCATGCATGTGCATGGTTCGACCTTTAAGTTAAAGCTTGAGAAGTGTCAGACCTGTCATGTCACATTGTGTCTTTGCCAAATTGCTGTTGGTTGAGAATATGTGATTGAGATAAGACCCTAGTTGGTTGGAGACACTTTACTGAGCCTGGAGTATTGGAGGACCAGTTTCTGACCTGTGCAAGAATTGAGCTTCATGCATGCTGCCAGTCTGTTTGAATTTTCCAAACTAGCCAACAACCCCTACCTGAACATTGTGAATTTTTTGGGGCTCATCAAAGGTTATAATGACACCTGTACCTGTCTCGAAGGAGCAGCTTACACTAAGTTTCTACCTTGTCACTCAAGCAGGTTTAACCGCCAGCCTGGTCGTTAGGCTGATTGGTTTGTCACAAAGTCACTGTCGATGGTCATCGCCAGCCAAAACATAGTCCGTGGTGTTTAAAATAGAAATCAAAGACTGTTTGATCCAGCTAGGCATGCATAAGATAAGGGACCTCCCTAGGAAAAGCCTGGCAAGAAGGGGAAAATGAAGCGAACATTTCTTTTTGAGGCAGCACACAGACAAAATCTAGCCAATGAAAAAGCATGCGCCTCATTTTTATCAGCAGCACTTTTCCACGGTCCACTGGGATGGCATTGCCGCTATGCCAAAGAGACAATGAATTCCACTTCAAGAGTGTATGCAAATAAAACCTGCTCACGTTCCTCACGGAGAATTGTATAAGCAGCTAACACAGCCCTTCAATCCAGCGTATTTACACGTAGGCAAGGCATGGGGTGCATGAACCAAGACATAAAATAGTAATCTAGGTATTCCTGTAGGTAGTAAGTTTACTGCCTGGGTATTCATTTTCCATAAAGGTGAAGGAAAGGAAGGGAAACACAGTTGCAAAAGCTGAACAAGGGCAGCTAGACTAAAGATATACCAATAAACTTGAGGTTCGACCTCCAAGAATCTGCTATCCGATAGCCACAGAGTCTGAACCTGCATGTGGAAAGGGGCACATAGCTGTAGCTAATATGGACCTGATACTAATATGCTCCAGCAAACTTAGCTTGAAGCTGCCCTCTGGAAAGCGACAACAAACTGGTGACTTATCATTCTTGGTTTGCCTGTCCCCTCTTAGATCTTCAAGCTGATTCACGCACTCGGGTGCGGAATGGGGGTGCCCCCCTCAAGCCTCCTCACTATCTGCACCTTGATCTCCCTAGGTATTTTATGAGGAATGTGCCACATTGTGCCACATCAGTGAGCAGGTTTCGCTTGCGAGCACAACTCTCGCGGTGGAATCCTCGATCTGGCGCGGTGGAAATGGCCACTGTGACAATTGTTCCTCCGTTGCTGTTCAAAATGAGGTGCATGTTCTTTTTCACAGTCAAGACTTGTTAGTGTGCTCTCTCACTGAGAGAGCACACAAACTTCTGGCAGAAGGAAGTACTCGTTCATTTTCTTCAAGAAAAAGAGTCCCCTGTCTGCCAATCCTTTTCTATGGAGGCCTCTTATATTTTACATGCCTTGCTAGTCAGACTAGACTGTCTTTGATTTTTTTCTCAAAGGCACAAGCTATGCCATTTCATTTCGGACATTATGGACTATCTTTTGGCTGCCGAAGCCCAGCAACAAACCGATTTGCCTTACGACCTGGCTGGCGGTCAACCCTAACTTCTAACTTGAAGCTGCCTTCGGCAGGTGCAGTTGTAAACTTTTGCCCTGACTACTAGGTAAACTTTTGCCCTGACTACTATGTAGTACCTGAAGAATATCGATCATGTTGTAATGATTACATATACTATAGTAGAACAGAAAAAATGGGGCTATCTGCTGACCAAGGCGCCGTTTATTCATGAGTATGCGTACATGCAGGTTTTATAGCATAGAGACATGAGAGGGCAAGGTAGAAGAAGAGCTGAAATGCTCAAATGAAGTGAAGC
>LKMJ01002734.1_pt1 | contig 16323 bp, 21 predicted proteins | sample 643391 | NCBI WGS metagenome assembly LKMJ01 (sample SAMN04112250, study PRJNA286221) | soda lake metagenome | biome: soda lake; feature: Kulunda Steppe; material: water; isolation source: sample PL-Br10 brine of Picturesque Lake | place: Russia: Kulunda steppe | collected 2010-07
CATCCATCACGTATTTGTGTTACCGGTAGCGGTGGAAGACCGGTTTACCAATGCCACGTTGCGATCACTGTGGGTCCCACGTTTCGGACCGCTTCGCCCGCGTCTTTGCTGATGAGTACGGCAAGCTATTGGCTTGTCCCTCCTGTTCGGCAAATGCAGGTATTGCCGAGGCAGCCCGAGACCGAACTCGGACCCAACACGCCGGGGACCGCGAAACGACCATTTGACGGACGAGCGGCCGTCAGCCGGCACGGGTCGGCTTGAATGGCGACGCACGCTGGGGGAGTGTGCGACCGTCCGTCCATATCGGATTCTTTAGCAGCCTCCGCCCACCAGTCACCACTGTGAGCGACACGACAGGTGAACCAGCCCACTACGTCTACATGCTCCGCTGTAGTGACGACAGCTATTACACCGGATATACAACCGACCCACAGCGACGACTTGACGAACACAACGCCGGTACAGGAGCGAAATATACACGTGGTCGGACCCCGGTCGAACTCGTCTATCTCGAATCGCATGATTCGAAATCAGCGGCCATGAGCCGGGAGTACGAATGCAAACAGCTCAGGCGTGCTGAAAAGACCCGACTCATCGAGCAGGCCCAAGAGACCATTGGTAGCCAGAACGTACAAAAATAGACCTCGTATACTTTTATCACTTCAACAAGCAGATAGGGTATGGACAAAATTGCCTTTGGCACTGATGGCTGGCGTGCAACGCTTGACGTCTTCACCGACGAGCGCGTTCGGATCGTCGGCGAAGCGGTCGCCCGATATCTCGAAGAGGAAAATTACACCGACCCCGTCATTGTTGGCTACGATGCCCGAGAGACCTCGCCCGGCTTTGCCGAAAGTCTCGCCGAAATCATGGCTGGCCACGGCTTCGATGTGTTGTTACCGAAGCGTGACTGCCCGACACCTGTGATCGCCTACGCCATCGTCGACCGCGGGCTGTCGTGTGCGCTCATGGTGACGGCCTCGCACAACCCGCCAGAGTACAACGGCGTCAAATTTATTCCTGAAGACGGTGCGCCTGCACTCCCTGAACGAACCGAAAAGATCGTTGACAATCTCGCCGAACCCGACCTGCTGCCCGAAGACGAGTGGGGCGAGATTCGCGAGGTCGATCCGATTCCAAACCACGCCGACCACGCAGCCGAGCTCGTCGACGCCGACCTCTCGGATCTCACAATTGTCTACGACGCGCTCTACGGTAGTGGCCAGGGCGTCACCGACGCATTACTCGAATCGGCGGGTGCAGAGGTCATCCGTCGACGCTGTGAGAGGGACCCGACGTTCGGTGGCGGCGAACCCGAACCCAGCCCGCACAACCTCCAGCCGCTCGCGGAAGCCGTGAAGGAACATGACGCGGATCTCGGCATTGCCAACGATGGCGACGCCGATCGGATTGCGATCTGTACGCCAGAGCGCGGCTACCTTGACGAAAACCTGTTTTTCGCTGCGGTCTACGACTACCTGCTCGAATCCGATTCGGGACCGGCTGTCCGTTCGGTATCGACAACGTTCCTTATCGACCGCATTGCCGAGGCCAACGGCGAGGAAGTCGTCGAGGTCCCGGTCGGCTTCAAATGGGTCGGCAAAGCAATGGGCGAGACTGACGCACTGATCGGCGGTGAGGAGTCCGGCGGCTTTTCGATTCGCGGTCACATCCGCGAAAAAGACGGCGTGTTGATGGCGCTCTTGGCGGGAGCGGTCACCGCCGCCGAGTCGCTCGATTCGCGTGTTGACCGACTCCTCGAAGAGTTCGGTGAGATCCACGCAAGCAAGCGAAGCGTTGCGTGCCCGGATGACCAGAAAGCACGCGTGCTGTCAGATCTCGAATCGCACATCCCAGAGTCAGTGGCCGGCTCGGCGGTCGCCAAAACCGTCACCCTCGATGGGTTTAAACTCCTGCTCGAAGACGGTTCGTGGCTCTTGATCCGACCGAGTGGCACCGAACCGAAACTCCGAGTCTACGGCGAGGCCAGTTCGCCCGAGCGACTCGAAACCCTACTCGATGAGGGCGTCGATATCGTCGAACCGCTGGTCTGAGCCGACGCAGAGACGACACGGACGTTCAAATATTTGCAACACCCGTAAATATATTGAATCCCGGTGCGTAGCGTCGGCTATGACTGATTTTGATCCAGTACCGGACACCGAGGACATTCGGCGGCGATACCGCGCCGACACCGACACGTTCGGCCGCGTCTATGACGTCATCCTCGGTACCACCTCGCCGACACCGTACACCGAGATCGCCGAGATCGCCAACTGTTCGTCGAACACCGCAAAAAAACACCTCGACCGTCTCACCGAGATGGGCATCGTCAGCACCGATCGCGACAGTCACCCCCCGCGGTACAAACGAAACGACGGCTACCTCGAATGGCAAGAGGCCAGCCGGATGGCCACCGAACTCAGTATCGATGACATCGTCACTCGCGTAAGGGTGCTCGAAGAGCGGCGTGCCGACTACGAAGACCGGTTCGAGACGACCGATCCCGGGTCGGTCGCCGTCTTCGACGGTTCAGACCACGAGTCGATCCACGATCGGATGGCTGCGGTTGGCAACTGGCACGGTGTGGTTCGCGACATCCGGCTGTACGAACTGGCCCACCGGATAGCACAGAACGACGGTCGGCTGCTTTCGGCCTAAATGGACCGTTCGGACGACGTTCCGAGGGTCACAGGCCCCCCGGATCGACAGACGCTTCGACTGCTCGACCGGCAGATGGCGTCGGATTCTCTCGTCGTTACGACCGCATTCGATCCTGATAGTTTTGAGCCCCAACGACTTCGTGTGGTTCTCGATGCTGAACAGTATCCACCCACAGTCGTGGCCGCTCGGCTTGACATCCGGTGGTTTACCACGGGCGATTTTTCCGTGCACTATGTCGAAACACACGACCCGAACTCGGCGCGCACAGCTGTCGGTTCGGACAGTGCTCGCTGGGAGTGTCGGTGGAACCGACATCCGAACGGCCACAGTAGCCGTCTGCATTTCCACCAGCCGCCCGCGGCTGATTCGGTCATCGATCTCTCGATGCAATCGGTCCATCCACTCGACGTATATGCGACCGTGATGACTGCGATCAACAATCGCGTCGAAACGTTGTGGGACGACCAACCGGATCGTAGCGGGCACGGTCGTCCTATGGGTTGACTTGGTGTGGGACGTAGTTAATGCGTGGCTGACGTTGCGTGTCGTCGCTGACGAAGTGCCCGAACCGGATGCCTTTTTATCGGGGCCTTCCGTAGTCTGCGTTATATGTTCAAGGCCATCGTGAGCGCCTCGACGCTCAAGGATGCGCTCGATTCGGTGAGCGTGTTGGTAGACGAGTGTAAGATCCGGTTGAACGAAGAAGAGTTCGCCATTCGTGCCGTCGACCCCGCAAACGTCGGGATGGTCGACCTCTCGCTGGATGCGGCGGCTTTCGAGTCCTACGAGGCCGATGGCGGCGTTATTGGCGTTAATCTCGGTCGGCTCGAAGACATCGCCGGGATGGCAAACAGCGGCGACCTCATCCATCTCGAACTCAACGAGGAAACCCGGAAGCTCCACATTCAGATCGATGGGCTCTCGTATACGCTGGCGCTGATTGATCCCGATTCGATCCGCCAGGAGCCCGATATTCCGGATCTCGACCTGCCGGCAAGCGTTGTCCTCGAAGGCAACCAACTCGACCGCGGGATCAAGGCCGCCGACATGGTGAGCGACCACATCGCACTCCGCGTCGACGAAGGCGAGGAAGCCTTTTATATCGAAGCCGAGGGCGACACCGACGATGTCGATCTCAAACTCGACCGTGAGGATCTGATCGATCTGTCTGCTGGGGCTGCCGATTCGCTGTTCTCGCTGGATTATCTCAAGGATATGAACAAGGCGATTCCCAAAGACACCGAAGTTACAATCGAACTCGGCGAGGAGTTCCCGGTCAAACTCCACTACGAGTTCGGCGAAGGCCTCGGCCACGTGACCTACATGCTCGCCCCGCGGATTCAGAGCGACTAAGCGGCGTTCATTCCAGATTCTATGGTATCCATCCGACTACTGTCAGCGCTGGCTACGGGTTAGTACGCCTGCAATCACCGTTTTACCGCTGCCGGTGGTGGCTCTAGGGCATGCGTAACACCATCACCACTGACGACGAAGGAAAACACGTCCGAAACGCAAGCGGCGAGACAGTCGGCCGAATTGTGACTGTCGAAGACGGAACCGCCTATGTCGACCCTGATCCGGGCATGACCGATACGTTGCTGTCGCTGCTCGGCTGGGCCGAACAGGCCGAAGATTCCGATAGCTATGCGCTGTCAAATGATGCGATCGAGACAGTCACAGACGACGACGTCCATCTCACGGAGTTCTAATCATGGGTGTGTCAGTACTCACACTCGGCGGTGCAGTAGCGGCAACAGCAGCGGGTGCAGTAGTCTTGCAGGGTGGCTTTCTGTGGATTGCGATCGTCTTTTTCGCCCTCGCAATCCTCGCCGGCATCGTCGGAATGCAAGGGGTGGCAGGAATCTCGATGCGCGTTGCTCGCATTTTCATCCTGATTTTCCTCGTCTTGGCAATCGTCAGCCTCCTGTTGTAAGCCGTGGCTGTGCCACGGTGTGACCGGCCGCTCAGCGATGTCGGTCGATAACCGCTTTTGCCTCGCTGCCGGCCTGTTTCCAGCCGTAGCCCGCCTCATAGACGTGACGTTTGCTCTCAACAAGCTGTTCGGGCGTTGATTCCTCGAAGCCACCGCGTGCCCAGGTTCCCGACTCACGGAGCCAGGTGACAACATTCTCTTTTGTTTCGGCCCACGAAAGATCGACCATCTCATACCACGCGATCATGGCAAAAACGGCGTGATCGTGACAGCCAGGAACGGAGCCGTATTCGTAAATCGTCGCCATTGGTTCGGTCGAGGGTTCCGAAACGAGTTCCTTGTATTCGGCGGCCGTCAGGAGTCGGAGGGTTCCGTCATCGTCCTGTTCGACCCGGCTGACGGTTTTGAGCGTCTCAAGGGCTGCGTTGTGCAGGCCACTCCACTCGCCGTGAACCGAATCGCGAAGCTGTTGTTCGGTGAGGTCGCCGGTTGTCAACAACGCCACACAGTCGGTGTAGGCCTTCTCAATTGTCGGCCATGGTGTCCCCTCAAACCGACAGTCAGGCTGATGGAGACTGTTTGTCGTTCGGCAGCCCGGGCAGGGATAGCTGAAACGCGGCACGGCTGAACGTTCACTGGAGAGTGATTATAGCTTACGTCCTGTGGCGACCGGTCAAACGCCGACCCTGTGGCGACACGGACCGTCGGGCTTATTCACTCCGGCTTTGAAGCATCGACAACAATGGCGATCGACCCACTCTATGCCCGCTACCCCTTCTTGTCGGCGGCTCGTGATGCCGTCAGTGAGGCGGGGTTCGATTTGGGCGAACTCATCGCCGCCGGCCATCCCGCGGTCGAGCGCGGCGGCGAACGGGTCGAACGCGCACTGCTCTCGGGCGTCGTCGATTCGGAGACGCCCGACGAGTGGCGCATCGAGGACGAACTACTCTCATATCCGATCGCCCGAATCCTCGTGTCCCTGCTCGATTCACCCGCCGCAATCGACAAATACGCTGCTTCAGAGGCCAAGACTGCACTCAATCGGCTCGAAAAAGATATCGAGCAGGGTGATGACCGACTGCGGAGTACGACAACCCCGCGACTGGACCGCGAAACAATCATGGCCGAACTCGGGCTCGACGATGCAATCAGCCCCGAGCGGAGTCGCCGCCGGCAGACGGCCGATCCTGACTGGTTTCGGGTGCAGGTTGGAACGTATCTACAGCTTTCTTCAGGGGCTCGTGGCGACCGCTGGCGGCTGGTCAACCGTGAAGTACTCGGTGGCGATGTTCGGGTCGAACGCGAGGAGCTATTTCGACTACTCAGAACGGCAATTCGTCGACGAGTGGCCGACGGACTCCCGTTTGATGGGCTCACCGAGGGCGAAGGGATTGCCGCGGAGCTCGAAGTCCAGCTCACGGATCTCCGACGACTGCTTTCCCAACGCACCGCCACTGGAGAGATCGATTTCGTCGCCCGCGAGCTGTTTCCACCCTGCATTGAAAACCTGTTGCAGAAAGCCGAGGCAGACGTTGCACTCGAAGCCCACGAGAGCTTCACGCTCATGGCGTTCCTCACCGGTATCGGCATGGAGCCCGATGAGATCGTGGCCTTCTGTGCGGAATCCTCGCTCGATCCGGAGGGAATCCGGTACCAAACAGAATATCTCCGTGACGACCGCGGAACCCAGTATCCACCCCCGTCGTGTGAAACACTCAGTGCCTACGGGATCTGTCACAACGAGGACAGCCACTGGAAAACCGCGGCACATCCGCTCGAATACTACCAGCACCGGCTCGAACAGGCGAGCGACGACCTCGTCGACTGGCGAGAGGCCAACGCTCAATAACAGGGTCGAAGTCGGCCAAAAGAAAGACCGTTATTTGTCGGCAGTTTCGCCGTTACCATCAGCGTGAACGGATTCAGCATCGACAGTAGTCGAGGCCGTAGGTTCATCGGGAGCCGCCTCGTTAGCTCGTGAGAGAACAAATCCGAGGACTGCCATCAGGAGAATAAAGCCCACAAGCGCGCCGACAAGCGCAAGTGCACCCTCATTCGGGAGCCCATCGGCACCATCAAAAACGATTCCAATTCCGATGAGCGAAGCGAGAAACACCCCGACGGCGAAAAACGCAACAGCCGTCTGCCGGCGCACTTCCGCATCGATTTCCATACCGCTCCGTTTTGACGGCGATTCTAAAAGGGCTTCGAAACGCGCGACGACAGAGATGGCGGCTGAGCCACGAACACGCGGAAATTATGGCCGAACAAGGGTTGAAATACACAGCAACCCTATACAGATGTATTGGAGGCCCTCCCAATGACGCACCACGAATATACACCAGCGTCAACGATGTACAACACACGCCCAACGCCCAGTGGAGCCGCTGTTGGCACCGATCACGACGATGCCGTCCGTCTCGCAGCCGGCACTGGCAGCCGTGGGCAACGCGCCCGAACCGAAGCGATGAGGCTCCGGACACTCCGCGATGGCCGGACAGTCGTCGAAACCGCCGGTGGAACCTACGTTGTCGACCGCGCCGCCCACACATGTACGTGCCCGGATCACGCGATCCGCGGCGTCCGGTGTAAGCACCGTCGTCGGGTCGCAATTGAGGCCGCACTCGGCCGGATTCCACCCGCCGGAATGCGGTGGGGCGTCTGTGCTGTCTGTGGAACCCAAGTGTCAGTACGTGTCGAAAGCAAGGGGCCAGTTTGTTGTTCGACACACGGACACACCGCTGGCGAACTGGTCTCGGACAGAGAAACCGGTGCTCTCCTTGTCGTAACGACGCAGACGACGATCCGTGCCGACCAGTATCGAACGACAGCAGGAAAGCGTGTTGCCGAGTACGACTCAAATGCGAACTACGGTAGGCACGAACCGGTCGTTGAGGCGCACTATGTCGCCGCGCTCACCCGACAGCCAGCCGACGAACCAACACCGTATGCGTTTCCGGCCAGCCGGCTCGTCCGTACCGATGGCGACCCGGCGCGTGGGCGACGACTACTGGCAAGTCGACATCGGCTCGCAGCGCACCGTCGTCGCCAGCAACCACGGCAGGCGAACTGGACGGACCAACAATCAGTGGCCCAGTCAGCCAGCACGACCGCATAGGGCGAGAGGCGAGACCCGACGCTCACTCTGAGAGACAGTGTGGAACCGAAACCGCAAGCCCGTCGCGTTCTGCACGGACGAGCAGCCAGCCACAGAATTCGGTTTCACGGTCGCCGGCTCGGCCACTGAGTTCGATATTTCGTTCGGCCGTTTTTTCATCGTCAACGTCGGTATGATCTTTGACCAGTATCCGGTACCGGCCAGTGTCCGTCGCAACTGCTTCGACCGTCCGTTCGTCGTCTTCGGCAAGGGTGAGCCGTTCGTGATAGACCGTTTCGTGGCTGACGTGATCGATTTCGACAGTGAGCTGTCGCTCCCGGCTGTCGTCATTCGTGATATGGAGATCAAACGGTTCGGCGAGTGACTCGGTGCCCAGACAGCCAGCAGTCACTACCATCCCAAACGAGCCAACGAGAACCGCCCGACGGTCATACCTCATTGTCCACCATGTGGAGCGACTGGCTGAAACGTCTTATTCAGCAAGTCGAGACAGTTGGCGTGGTGGGTCTGCTTACAGCTCGTCGAGCGTGGTTTTGGCGCTGTGGCCGACGAACTCATCGAAGTCAACACCATCCGATAGGGCCGTCTCCTTTTTGACCCGGTAGTTGCCACCATCGGTTACATACAGATCTCCGGGATGGAAAAAATACCAGTCCTCGCGGTCAAACCGGACCGCAATCCGGGCTTTCGCACCGAAGTTCTGGGCAAAGTAAATGAGCGCTTCGACCTCTTCGCCGGTGAGATAGATTGGTCGGCCGCTGCTGGCTTTGGCTTCGATCGCAAAAAATCGCTCACCATCGCCGGCCAGTACGTCTGGGAGTTCTCGCTCGGTCGCACTCCCGCTGGCGGGCGCGCGCATCACCGCAAAGCCCGACGCGTCGAGGCGGTTGACCAGTTCGCGTTCGCGACGGTCTCCCTTTCGGTTAGCAGACATATGCGCCTCCAAGAGGCCACGAAACCCACACTCGAGGACCGACTTGTTCGTCCATACCAACGCTTACGCTGTGACAATAAAAGCACCACGGGCTGGCTGTGAGCACGGCCACCGAAATGAAAACGAGGGAGTGATTATTCCGGTGAATTGGCCGGCTCGGCGTCGTTTTCGGCGCGTTTTTCGGCTTCTTCGGCTTCGTTCTCCGATGCCAGCGTCGTCGAGCCGAGGTAAATAAGCATAATCGAGCCGACTAAGAGAACATCACCGATCCACAAGTCGACAACGAGGCTCAAATAGACGCCAACAAGCACCAAGATCACCGACAGCCCGAGATATGCCCAGCCAACTTTCATATCAGTAGCTCTCACAGAGGGACGCTAAAAAAGCGACGGTTCCGCAGTTACGTGCCGTGATCCCAGCTACCGAGATACTCACGCTGCGTCTCGGTTAGCGAGTCATGTGACACGCCTTCCGCATCGAGTTTGATTTCGGCGATTTCGCGGTCAAGCTCGTCAGGGACGTTGTGGACGCCCGGCTCGTAATCCGCACCGTTGTTGGCCAGTTCTCGGACAGCCACCGCTTGGACGCCGAAGCTCTGGTCCATCACTTCGACCGGGTGGCCAAGTGAGATGGGTGCGGCGAGGTTGACGAGTCGGCCCTCCGCGAGGACGTTGAGTCGGCGGCCATCAGGCAGTTCGTAGGCGTCGACGCCATCGCGGGCCTCATAGACATCGACGGCCCGTTCTTCAAGTGCAACGAGATCGATTTCGATATCGAAGTGTCCCGCGTTGGCCAAGAGGACGCCGTCTTTCATTTCGTCGAAATGCTCGTCGATAACGACATCCCGGTTGCCGGTCGTCGTCAAAATGAGGTCGGCCTCGGCGGCCGCCTCGGCCATCGGTTTGACTTCGTAGCCTTCCATGTGGGCTTCGAGTGCCTTCCGTGGGTCGACTTCGGTGACAATGACGTTCGCATTCTGGCCGGCGGCCTTCTTGGCGACACCCTTGCCACAGTAGCCGTAGCCGGCGACAACGACGTTCTTGCCGGCGTACGAGAGGTTGGTCGTCATCGCAATCGTCGCCAACGAGGATTCGCCGGTGCCGTGGACGTTGTCGAAGAGCGTCTTCATTGGCGTGTCGTTGACGGCGAAGACTGGGTACTCAAGTGCGTCGTCGCGTTCCATCGCGCGAATTCGGTGGACACCCGTTGTGGTCTCTTCGCAGCCGCCGACGATAGAGTCGATGAGTTCGGGATACTCCTCGTGAATTCGGAAGATCATGTCACAGCCGTCGTCGACGGTGATCGTCGGCTCGTGGTCGATGACCGAATCGATGGCGTCGTAATAACCCTCGTCGTCGACGCCGCGGACAGCGTAGGAGGTGATGTTCTCGTGGGCGTCGAGCGCGGCGCTCACGTCGTCGTGGGTCGAAAGCGGGTTGCAGCCGGTGATCGCAACCTCCGCCCCACCGAGCGCAAGCAGTTCGACCAGGTTCGCGGTTTTGGCTTCGACGTGCATCGCCATGCCGACCGTCTCGCCGGCAAGCGGTTTGTCGGCCTCGAACTCCGAGCGAAGCGACTGCAGAATTGGCATATGCTGGAGCGCCCATTCCATCTTGCGTCGACCCTCGGTTTGGGCGGCCTCGACGTCATCGAGATGCGCAGAAACCGGCGGGTACGCTGTTTTGCTCATACTGCGTATTGACCGCAAGTGGTGAAAACGGTACCGAAGCGGGTCAGAAGGAGGTGTCACCCAACACGGTGTGCAAAGAGGACGATTAGTAGACACCGTTCGATGCACTTCACACGGGAATGGCCACCACAGTGACGAATCACTGCTATCCAGTGAGAACGAGTACGTACGACACAGTCGGGGGTGATCGCCATCCGTTTGAGACATATCACGGCAGGTAAACAGTCTCACAGAAAGGGTTTTTCAGTGATTGCTCATTGCAGCACGATAGCGGCTGACGAGTTCATCGACGAACCAGACTTTCAAACAGATTGTGAGGAGGCCGCCACCCGACGTGAGTCGCGGTCGACGCCGAATCGCCGCATACAGCGTAAGCAGAAACACCGGCACGCTCAGGTAGTTGATCAGACTTGGAAACTGTAGTTCGAACGTTGTATGACCCTGCTCGTACCACCAGCGTTCGGCGAGGACGACCTCGCTAAGCCAGTTGTCAGTTCGCTTTGGTTCGGGAAACAGAATCGGATTGACGGCGAGAAAGACGACAACAGCCGCGAGCAGTCGCCAGCGACGATGATAGAGCGCATAGAGTAACAGTGGCATCGCCGCAAATCGCGTTCCGCCACTCCAGGGATTTGCGTGGCGTGCCCAAAACCAGTCAGGGAGTCGAGTCGGGTCGTTGTGAGAACGGTCAGTATCCATAGGAAGACAACGCAGCTGGTGGTGAAAAATAGCGAGCACTCTTCCAGCAAGCTACTCGGCGCGCTCAACCAACGCGGCGGCGGCCTCGGCGGCCCGTCCTTTGACAGCGGCCTCGTCCATCGTCTTGACTTCGCGATCCTCCATCAGCACCTCGCCATCACAGATCGTATGCCGAACATCGCTTCCGCGAACCGCATAGGCGAGATGGCTGACATGGTCATGCACCGGCGTGAGGTGTGGGGCGTCGAAGTCAATCACTGCAAGGTCGGCGACGCCACCGGCTTCGACTCGGCCAACCGGCAGACCAATCGCCTCAGCACTTCCCTCGGTCGCCATTCGCACAACCGATTCGGCGGCGACATCGCGGGCATCACCCTCGGCGAGTTTGCCGATCATCGCCGCATCGCGCATTTCGTCGAACAGATCGAGATCGTTGTTCGAAGCCGCCCCATCGGTACCGATGCCCACATTGACTCCGGCATCCAGCAGCTGTTGGATTGGAGCAATGCCGCTTGCAAGTTTCATATTCGAGGCCGGACAGTGGATCACGCTCGCACCGGTTTCGGCGAGCAGATCGATCTCAGTTTCGTCGACGTGGACGCAGTGTGCCAGAAAGTCTTCGTCAGTTAGCATGCCGTGGTCGGCAGCGTATTCAAGCGGCCGGACGCCATGCTCCTCGACAATCGGGTCGACCTCGGATCGGGTTTCGTTAGCGTGATAATGAATCCGAATCCCGTCCGCACGGGCTTGCGAGACGAAATCAGCGAGATAGTCGTCCTCGGCAGTCGTCAACGAGTGCGGCATCAGCGCGGTCGTGATCCGGCCGTCGGCTGCCCCGTCGAATTCGCGGGCGATATCGAGACTCTCTTGGGCATCCGCACGGGCGTTGGCTTCGTCCTTGCCGATGGTAATAAACGAGTGACTCAGGTTCGCCCGTAGGCCCGAGTCGGCGGTCACGGACGCGATTTCGGGGACAGCGAAGTAGGCGTCCGCAAAGCCCGTGATTCCGTTTTTGATGAACTCGACGAGGCCGAGTTCGGTGCCGATTCGGATGTCCTCGGGGGTGAGTCCGGCCTCAACGGGCCAGATATCCTCGCGAAGCCATGTTTCGAGCGGCTTGTCGTCAGCATAGCCGCGAAGCAGCGTCATTGCAACGTGTGTGTGGGCGTTGACAAGCCCGGGCATGATCAGCGAGCCGGTCGCATCGAGCGTTTCGTCGGCAGCAACGTCGTCACCAACCGCCAGAACCTCGCCGGCCGCGCGGTCAACGAGGACATCGGCTTTGCGCACATCGAACTCGGGGGTGAGCACGTGGCCGCCTTCGAGCGAAAAGATATCGTCCATACAGCCGGTTGGCAAGCCAGTCCCTTAATCAGTCAGGATTGACTCCGAAGCCGGTCGATTCGCTGGCCAAGTGGTGGCTGGACTTCAAACCACGTCTGCCACGTCGCGGTCTCGGGTTCGACACCACGGAGTTCGGCGACCGTCTCGAAGGCAGCGGCCAGTGACTCACCACCGACACGGTTGGCGGCGGCCCGGTCGGCACGGAATTGGAGCTGGCGGCCGACCCAGAACAGAACAAAGGCAGCGACCGCCAGCGCAAAGAGGCCGTCAGAAAACGAAAACAGCCCACCGAACATCGCGGTTGCTATCCCGATGACGGTGGCGGCTGCGACGGCGCGATATTCGAGATAGCCGTGTCGGGCCCGTTCGACCTCGGCAGCCAGCAAGGCGGTCGCTGTTTTGTCATCAAGCTCGGACAGCACATAGTCGGTAACGACGAGCGTTCGACGGCCCGGAAGCCCGCGGAGTGCGGTCTCGACCGAGTGCTCACCGACCGTTTCGACGACGCTGATCGCTGCTGGCTCGGCGTCGGCCGGTGCAAGCAGCGAATCGAGAAGTTGTCGTTCGTCGGCCGATGGCGGACGTGTCTCACGGAGTGACAACAAGAGCTGTGGACCGACAGCGGCTGCGAGCAAAAACAGTCCAACAGCACCTACGACGAACCAGAGTGGATCAATGGTGATCTGCAGGACGACGGTCGAGACAGCGGACATACCCGTTGTCTATCGGAGGCCACAATAGCGGTTCCGCTCTAGAGAGCCGAGGTGACTGACCGATAGAGACGACAGGAGGGAAAGACAGTTGGGCCCCGGGTGAGAGGGTCGGGTATGCGAATTGCCGTACCTAATAAAGGCCGTCTTCACGAGCCAACGGTTCGATTGCTCGAACGCGCGGGACTCCACCTCGAAAATGGGGCTGACCGGAAACTCTATGCAGAAACAGTCGACCCCGAGGTAACCGTTCTCTTCGCCCGTGCCGCAGACATTCCCGAGTACGTTGCCGACGGCGCAGCCGACGTCGGGATTACGGGCGTAGACCAGGTCAGCGAGTCGGGCACCGAGCTATCGGAACTCCTCGATCTCGGCTTCGGTCGCTGTCGGCTCGTGCTCGCAGCCCCCGAAGACGGGGATATTACCGAGCCAGCCCAGCTCGAAGGCAAGACCGTCGCCACCGAATTCCCCCGGATTACGCGAACCTATTTCGACGAGAAGGGAATCGACACCGAAATCGTCGAAGTGACCGGAGCGACTGAACTGACACCGCACGTGGAGATGGCGGATGCGATTGTCGATATTACATCAACGGGAACGACGCTCGCGGTCAACCGCCTGGGAATTCTCGACGAGGTGCTCGCAAGTTCCGTCCGGCTGTTTGCCAATCCCGACCGAGTGGCCGACGACAAAGTCCAACAGCTCGTCACCGCCCTCCAGTCCGTGTTGGCCGCAAGTGGCAAGCGATATCTCATGATGAACGTTGCCAGCGACAATCTAAACGCGGTTCGTGACGTTATTCCGGGGCTCGGCGGGCCGACCGTGATGGATGTCGCCGGCAGTGATGACGTCGCCGTCCATGTCGTCGTCGATGAACAGAACGTCTTTGAAATCATCAACGATCTCAAATCCGTCGGCGCGACCGGGATTCTTGTCACCGAAATCGAGCGGCTCGTTGAGTAACAATTACTCGTCGTCACCAGATGAGTCTGGCGTTCGTCGAAGCCCTGGAGTCGTAATCGCGGGATGAAGCCGAAGTTCACCCTCCCGGAATCCAACGTAGCCAGCGATTGCAGCAGTGCCGACGATCATCGCAGCCAATCCGACAATCCCCGCTTCCGGGCCGAACGCACCGCCCGAGACGGCCGGTGGCCCACGAGGAACCGTGTCGATAACCGAGACGGGAATAGTGAGACCACTGACCGGAAAGCCATAGACGACGCCCTGAAAGACGTTCCAGGTGATGTGCAGTCCGATTGGAATCGCAAGCTCGCCGGTAAACAAATAGCCGGCGGCTAACATCACACCGGCAACCGAAATGAACAGCGTACTCAGCAGCGTTGCGTTCGGGTTTGTCGCATGAAAAACGCCGAACACTGAGGAGGAAAGCAGTGTTGCAGCTACGACCGCTCCACGGTGGCCGAGGCTGTCGAACCAAGTGAATCCCTCAGCAAGGTTCGTCAACAGATAGCCGCGAAGCAGGAGTTCCTCATAGATGCCCACGATAATGAACGTTGCAAGCACGACGCCGAATGACAGCCAGAAATCATCGGTGAGTTGCGTCGTATCGACGACGGCAAACCAGCCGAATGCGAGCCCAAAAAGGAAGATACCGGTCATCAACAGCGCGCCGAGACACAGCCCGAAGGCACAGTCGAGCCACCAGTTCGTATCGAATCGAAAGCCATAGTCGGCAAACAGCCGGCGGTCGACATACTGAGAGAGCAAACCGACCGCCAACACCGTGATAACTCCACCGAATGCCGTCATGACGAATGGCTGTGTCTGTGGATCGAACGCGACGACGAGGCCGAAGATCGACAGCAGACCGAACAGGAGCGCAAACACGACGACCGTGATACCGAACACCACACAGAACCCGACGAGTAGCCGCCATGGTGCACGGGGTCGTCGTTCGGACTGATTCCACAGTATCGAACGAAATAGGCGTCGCATATCCGTGGATATGGCTCAACTATCCTGTAACCAATGGATACAAACGTAGACAGTCACCAGTACCGACAGGTGAGACGACAGTCACCGCGGAGCCGACACCAGAGCGGCATTAGCCCGGAATACTCACAATGAGCGTCAGTGCGCCGAATACGACGACGCCGAGGATGACCGTGATAATTGCATGGATGGCCGTGATATAGCCGCTCACCCGCCGTGGCTGGCCATAGAGGTAGTGAATCGCGACCCCATCGAGGACGAGTGCAACGGCAACGCCGATTCCTCCGGGGATCGAAAACAACTGCGTCACCATCGAGACGAGCGCCGGAACAATGCCGACACCGAGTGCTTTGACGGGTGCGACATCACCAAGCACGTTCCGGGCGGCGAGGTGGGCCGTAAGCGAAAGAAAGAGCGCCAAGAGTGCGATTGTCCCCCCGACTGCAAGCGGGGTTGGTTCGGCTTGTAACAGCGAGACGGGTTGAGCCAGCGAGAACACGGGAAGCGAAATCCAAAGCGGTGCAGCCAGCGACATACCTGTTGGTACGAGCGGTGGGGTGTCGAATCTGTCGTTTGCGAGTCGACCCCAGATCTACCGGTTGCGAGTCGGCCTCAGAACAGTCCGGACCGGCGGTGCGTCGTGTCCGTCTCAAGCGAGCAGGCCAAGCGAGTCGAGTCGCTCCATAATCACATCAACCGCTTGCTCGGCATCGGTTGGCGTTTTTCCGCCCGTAATAACGAGTTTGCCCGAGCCAAACAACAGCGCGACCACACTCGGCTCATCAAGTCGGTAGACCAAACCGGGGAACTGTTCGGGCTCGTATTCGATATTTTCGAGCCCCAGTCCGATGGCGATAGCGTTGAGATTGAGGTCCGTGCCGAGATCGGCACTGGTAACGATGTTTTGGACCGTGATCTCCGGGTCGTCCTCGATTGGAATCTGGAGTTCGCGAAGTTTCCCAAAGACAATATCGAGACTGTCGTGGACTGCCGCCGTCGAGTTTGCCCCGGTACAGACAATCTTGCCTGAGCGAAAGATAAGGGCCGCAGATTTCGGCTCCTGGGTTCGATAGACGAGACCGGGGAACTGTTCTGGATCGTAGTCGGCCCCTTCGAGATCCATCGCAACACTCTGTAGATCGAGTTCCTGGCCAATCCCCGTGGACGCAACGACGTTCTCAATCGAGATCGTTTCTTTGGGATCGCGCATGTGTGAATGTGATGTTCGGCTGTTGCGCTTATAAATGTAGGTCACCATGACTGTTCTGTCAGTCG